>Ga0209690_1000178_pt1 | contig 31848 bp, 40 predicted proteins | sample GraSoiAngelo_150_FD_186164 | JGI IMG/M metagenome (GOLD analysis project Ga0209690, IMG submission 186164) | Grasslands soil microbial communities from the Angelo Coastal Reserve, California, USA - 14_1009_09_40cm (SPAdes) (version 2) | ecosystem: Environmental > Terrestrial > Soil > Grasslands ... | reverse complement strand
AAACAAGAAGACGGACAGCTTAACGTTTTTGTGCGCGAAATCATGCAGCCGAACTAACCAACAAAATGGTCCGCCTTCAGGCACGCGCGTCGATGGCACCCTGTAAATTGTCGTTTCACTCGGTCCGGGATCGGAGAATCAGTTTGCCGTCGCGTACCTCAATCGTGCCGATGCCGTGAATATTCCGATAATCATCGAGATAATCTTGCAATCGCCTGGAACGATATTTCCAACGCAAAAGATCGCTCGGCACCTGCTCCCCGTTCACAACGATCCGGTTCAACTGCGGATTCTCCAATGATTCCACGCCCTTAAATTCGAGCGTGATGTCGCCGTTAAAGTAATAACCTCGGCGGCCGATAAGTTCTCCAAACGGAACACTCGTCTGGAGATGGAGCTGGTTGCCTTCGATCGATACAAAGACTTTGCCGCGCGCGTCGTGGTTAGTAGCGATCAACGCATTAATGTCATCCGCGGTCAGCTCGATCTCGGCAGGTTGACCTGCGCGCGTTTGCTGCTCGAAATCCTGCCACCGTTCGCGGACGCTTTGAATTTGGTTGTCCGAAGCGGTGAATTCAGGCACGGGCACGGGCGCTTCCGCGATCGAATGCGTTTTCGCCAACCAATAAATGCCATGCACTATTGCCGAGTGCCGTTGAAACCCCCAATACATGCCAGCAACACAAGCGATCGCGAGCACGATCGCAAACACCAAAAGAATAAGACAACCTCGGGCGAAACAGCCCAATCCCTTTCTTCGCGGCGGCGCCTCAACCCAGCCATTCATGTGTTTCGGCGCTGTTGTGCCTCGATCCTCGACTGCGCATCCAGTAATTTGTCATAAAGCGCTCGCAAGCCTTCCGAGAGCGTGGGCGTGCCCGCAATAATTGGCATGAAATTAGTGTCACCGCTCCAGCGTGGGACGATGTGAATGTGCAAATGGTCAGGAACACCTGCGCCCGCGCTTTCGCCAATATTCAAGCCAATGTTGAACCCTTGCGCCTTTGTCGCGGCGCGCAAAAGCGCCTGCGCATGCACCACCAAATTCCAAAGCTCGACGACTTCGTTCTCGCCGAGCGCCGAAAGCTCGCCTGTCTTGCGATACGGGACCGCCATCAAATGGCCGACCGCGTACGGATAACGGTTCATCATTAGGAAAGCATTCTTTCGCCGTGTGATGACAAAATGTGCGGCGTCATCGCTCGCTCGAGCCGCCGCTTCGAGAAAATTCCGGTCGGGCGGCTCCTTTTCGAAATACTCCACCCGCCACGGAGCCCAGAGCGTCTCCAATTCTTTCTTTGGAAATTCTTCCATCGATATCTACGATTCCGTTTTCCTGCGGGGAAGCTGCTTGCCGTGCCGTAGCCTCTTGGCGAAGGCTGGTCAGTTTCTCGCTTTAGCGAGGGTAGTTTTATCCGTCGCAAAGTCGAGCCAGCATTTCTGTATCTTCCTGTGTCTCTCCGAGCAGCGTCGAGAATGGAGCGGCTGGGGAAGCCGCGACATAGACGGGAAGACTGGAGGTTGAGCGAACGGGCAGTGAGCGAATCAAACATCGCCCGTTATGTCATCAATCAGTGTGAGCTTGCCCGGCGCTGCACGAGATCGCAAAATACAGCGGAAATGTAGTTAGCCCGCTGAAACACCATATGGAGGTAGCGTTATGCGAAGCGTTGTTATCATAGTTCTGACTGCCCACATATTCCTTCTGAGCGGCCGCCTCCTCGCCGGCGACCAGCCGGTCGCCGAAGATGAACTAACCAAACTCAAACGCGAGTATGCTGACGTTCTCGCACTTCAGGGCACATCGAAAGGCGAGATTCTGGCAATCGCCAGGATTCTGCACGCGAATCCCGAGGTCGCGATCGATCAGACAGCGGCGAGTGGCGAATATTGTTTCAACAGCGGCCACGGCACCATGGTTCACTTCGCCACCCAGCCGGGGGGCACGCCGGAAGACGTTGTGTATGAGTTCGACGCGTCCGGGCTTATCGCGGCAGGCCTGGACCCGTCGCGCCTGCAACAGCTACCCGGACGAGGCCGAATGACGCCTGGCGTGTGGTATTTCCTCCCAAAGGGACAGCAAGATCCGCATCACGGACATGCAATGGCCGGGCCGACAATAGCAATCGCTATTAACGTGAAGTGAGTCGAAGAGCGGCGCTGACAGGCGGCATTTGTTTAGCGCCGATGGCGCGGGACACTTAACTGAGCCTGGGGCAGCGCCCCAGGATTCGTAGCCCAAAAAAGGCCAGCGCTGAAGGCGCGATTCACCGCCTGCACCTTCGCTCGAACCCCCCGATTGAAACGCGCTTTCAGCGCTTGTTTGCATCGCAACTGAATTCCTGGGGCGCTGCCCCAGGGCTAGCATGAAATAGCGCCTTTGGCGCTAAACGCATACAAACGGCTGCCGTCTCAGGTCAATGTGAGCACGGCTTAAGCTGTGCTTCAGTCGCTATCCGGGTCCGCTTCGCCTTCGCTCGATGGCTCTGATTGATCTTGCGCCAGCGCGTGCAAGATTTGCCGCCCAATCCCAGTGGCGTGTTGTTTGCCGCGGTTAACGAGAATAACGACGCCTAGCTTCGGCTGCGGCGCGAACCCGATATAGGTCGAGGTGTTGTTCAGTCCCCCGTTTTTGTCGAGGATCCTGAGGTTGCCGCCGCTGACGTTCTGCCAAGCGAGGCCTAGCTTCAGGTGCGCGTTCACAGTGAACACGGGCTGCTGGGCGAGCGCCATGGCATTTTCCATCGGACGATGATCGGGAAGCTCGCCCATATTCGCCGCCAGGAACGTGGCCATGTCGCGCGACGACGAATAAATCTGGCCGGCGCCGGGCCACTCGAAAACTCCCGACTCCTCACCGGGCCGGCCGATTGGCCGACCCATCGGGTTGTAACCCTGCACGGCGCGGCCAAGTAAGTCGCGCGGCAAAGGCAGTGCAGTCGAACTCATCCCGAGTGGGCCAGTTATCCGATCGTGCATCAAGGCCGCGAACCGCGTGTTAAAGCGGCGTTCGAGTGCGACGCGCAATAGGACCATGGCAGCATTGGAATAAAGATATTGTTGCCCAGGCTCATGGTTCGGCCCCGCCTTCCAGGAATTGAGGAAGCGGACAAAATCGGGCCACGTGTAGTTACCTCGATGCCAGTGCTCATATTGCTGCGGCACACGCGGCAATCCGGAGGTGTGACTGGCAAGCTGCCCCAGTGTCACCCGGCGGATATCCCCGCCTCGCTGTAACTCAGTGACGTACTTGGCGACGGGGTCGTCGAGGCTTAGTTGGCCCTGCTTAACGGCTTCCGCAAGCGATGTGGTCGCGAACACCTTGCCGACCGAGCCGAGATTGAAAATTGAGTCGGCCGTCACTCGTTCGTTCCGAGCGAGGTTAGCAAAGCCGTAGTTGAAAAACTCGGCCTTGCCATTCATTCGGACCGCGACGGCAACGCCTCCTCCCCTGCCGTTCTCGGGCAATATCGCCTGCACGTTTTGCGCAACGATCTGTTCAACGTTGACCTGCTGAGCGCCCGCGGTACCCGCAGCCATTAGAACGCCGATCACAGTCGCAATGACGATGTTTTTTACAATCATGAGCGCGACTCTTCACCGCTCAAGCAGTTTCCGCAACATCGAGCAACGGCTCGATCTCCTCGAGCCGTTTTCGGCTTGCTCAGTTCGGCCCCGCCCGGATAATGAAGAACTCATGCTTTCTTTTTATCGGGTTCCGCTCCTGAATAACAGCCGAAATAGGCGAAACAAACTTTCGTCGAATCGTAGTTAGGCCTATGCGTCGCACTTCGATCCTCCTAGCTGTTGCAAGTGTCATCGTTCCGTTTGCATGGGGGTACTTCGTAACGATGGCTCTCTACCGTGAGGCAGCCAGCAAGCATGTTTACGTCTGCGGCTTACCCGCCCTCGCGAATTTTATTCTGGCGTCGCTCGCCTGCGTCATTATGTCGGCTGCTGCTTTTATCCTCGGTCTTATTTCATACCGGCGTCTTGCTAGGCCGCGGCCATGGTCTCGACTTGTAGAGATCGCGGTTCTCGCGCTACCGTTTCTGGTTGTCGGCAGCTATGCCGCCAGTTTTTTCATCGCACCGTGAGCATTCAACCCAAAACGCCTAACCCATCGCTGGAGCCAACCACTGGCCGTTGTACTGAAAGGCTAAAGGATGAATTATGAAGGATGAGGTGAAAGCAAACCTCGCCGCCGCCAGCGGTGGCTCAGCTTTGTCTCGTTAGATCTAGTGCGGGCATATGAACCCCGAAGTTCACAAGATTATTGAGCACATGCAGAAGCTTGCGCCACCGGCACAAGTTCAAGTCTCCGATTATGACAGAGTTCACACTTATCAAATGCTCAATATGGCTCGCCTGATGGTTCTGCTGGCTGAAGAGCAGAAAAGACGTCTGCGAAATTGGAGCAGCTTACGACTCGGCTCATTTCTCAGACCGACAGGCTGATCAATTTCACAAAAGGACTTTACTGGCTCACGGCTACACTTTTAGTTCTTGGCGTTGCCCAGTTCATCGTCGCCTTTGCATTCCACCGATAGATTGAAACAACTAGATCTAACCAATCGCTCCAGCTAACCGCTGGCCGCTCTGCGGAAGGACTGAAGGCTGAATTATGAAGGATAAGTGAAAGCAAAGCTCGCTCGCGCCCCGCGTGACTCCGGTGGCTGAGCCTCGATCTGGTTAGGAGTTTGGTGTGGCCCTAGCAAATACGATGGAAGAAGAACTGTTAAAGTTGGAAGACGAATTCGCGCGAGCAGTCGCCGGCAATGACGCGGACGCACTCGATGGACTGCTTGCCAACGACTGGATTATCGTTGAGCCCGATGGAAGCATCATCGATAAGGCGCGGTTTCTAGGGGTCATCAGATCTGGCGCGTTGTCCCACGAATCGATGGAGTCCACAGATCTAAGAGTCCGTCTCTATGGAAACACCGCTGTCGTGACGGCACTGACGACCACTAAAGGGAAGTTTATGGGACAGGATTTTGCCTCCTGCGAACGGGCTACAGACATTTTTGTCAAACAAACTGACCGCTGGCAGTGCGTATTTACGCAGCTAACTCGATTCACAAAAAAGTGAAGCCGCGCCATCGGACTTTGTTTACGCTCCTGAAACAGTTGTCGATGTTGCGAAATCCCGGTTTTTCAACTGGTACGTGAGCACCTTCTCGTTAGACCTAGGCGCCACACCGCTACAAAGTGACTAACAACTCCCTCAATCCTCGGAGATTGTTCGAACAACCTCGCCAGGCACCGCCTGTGGGGCGCGCGCTCCGCATCTTGCTCGGCCTGGTGCTGACGGTTTACGTGGCGCCTGTTTTCTTCCGAGTCCCGGTGGGAGTTGCCGTGGGGTCGTTGCTGCTGGTGCTCGGGCTGGTTGGCGTTTATAGCCTAATCCACATTGTCCTAGCGCGACGAATTCTCCCCATGGGCCCACGCTTTGGGGCGGTCGTGGCAAACGGGTTGCTGGTTGCGCTGTATATTTCCGGTGCCTCCGGTTTGCCGATTGTTGGCCATGGGAAAGGTCAGCTAGCACCAGTCACGTTCTTCGGTATCTCACTGGTAGTTGCTGGGGTGCGCGCCGCTCCCGGTTGCGAGGTGATGGCGATTCCCGGTCTCCTGTTTGGAAAACACACCCAACTAGCGTGTCTCATCTTTTCCCCGCTCGACAGGCTTGAGCGCAAGCTGCGAGGCGAACGCGATGTCTAATCAATCGACGGACCTGAGCCCGATGCGTTCCGGTGGCGATGTTGATTGATGTCACTTGTTTCGCAATGGTTTCGTGCTCGTTAAGCGCTGTGTAATCATGACGCGAGTTGTCCTCATGGTCTACGCGGCCGCGCTCCTGCCGTGTCTGGCCTGTGCCAAGCGCACCGCACCCGCGATAGTAGCGCCAGTGATTCACGAAGGCATTCGATACGTCGCGCCGAATGACGATGGTCGCCGCGCACTTATCGAGGCATGGGATGTTCAGACCAACAAGAAGCTGTGGGAATTGACAGTATTTACAAACCGCATCGATCCAACGCTGGAGGAAGATGTTCAGTGGGTTTTCATTAAGGCACTGAGCGTTGAAGACGGCGTGCTGCTGGTTACGTCCGAAAACGCCAGGAAATACCAGATTGATTTAAAGACGAAAGCTATCAAGGAGTCGGAACCTCGTCTGTCGCAAGCGTCGCAGGCGGTTGGACAACACCATGACATCCCTGAGGCTCTCAAGAGAGCCATCGCGAACGGGTTCCTCGCGAAGGACTATGATGTCTCCTTTCATGTGAATCCATTCTATCTGCATGGAGACTTCAATGGCGACGGCAAGATTGACATAGCTGTTCTAGTGAGGCAACACTCGACCGGAAAAATCGGGATTGCGATCGTTCGTGGCGCGACCAACAAGGTAACAATTCTCGGCGCAGGGACTGCCATCGGCAACGGTGGCGATGACTTCGAGTGGATGGATTCCTGGCACGTTTATTCAAAAGAGCGTGCCCGCCACGCGGCGGGTGAAACAGGCATCCCACATCTTCGCGGAGACGCGCTTCTCGTGAGTAAGAGCGAGGCAGCCAGCGCGCTGATCTACTGGAACGGCAAACGGCTACGTCTGGTTCCAACAAGGCGACTAGCATGGGCGGCAAACAGGCCTGTAAGGCGAATTCAAAATTAGAAAGGGAAATTTGAGTCCGAGAGAAGCAACCGCTTTCGTGGAGCGGCACGGAGTAGTGCTCCAGGCCGGACGTGGTCCAGTGCCCAGCCTCGCAGAGGCGATTACCGGAGAACCGATTCCAGGCAGTTGGTGGGGACACGCTAAAGGCCGCGTAATTTTTCGAGCAGCGCGGGCCGTTTGCGAAAGTTCCGAGGTTTTGGTCTGCAAGTTGATTGACGGCAAAGTCACTTATGTTCATCGGCGGGTTTGGCCGGCTCTCGTTAAGCTGGCACCACGCTTTGCGAAGGAGCGGCTAGCGAAAGTTTGGGATGAACATACAAAGCGCGGTGCGCACGTATCACGACGGGTTCCCTTTCCGAAATGGGTGCCAAGTGACGTGATGAAGGAGGCGGAGACGCTGTCGACATTAGAAGCAGAGCGACTTCTATCCACAGTGTTAGCGTGGAAGGCGGATAGGAGAGGACAATTGGGTCCTAGAAAGATCATGGAACCGAGCGTTGCAACCAGTGCCGCTTTCGCCGCTACGTGCCGAGTAGCGCGACCCTCGGCGCGCAAAATGTGCGAGCCCCGACGCACCTGAACGCCGATCTCGTTAGACTTAGCGGGTAATCAAAACGTAACTTGTCCTCTGTTCTTTCTTTCTCTCACTTGATTTCAATTGAGAAAGAGTACCGCCTCGAACTTGGGAGATCAGGCCTGGCGTTTTCTCCGTTGATGCAACCAGCGCGTCGAGATTTCCCTTGTTCCATTCGACGACCGCCCGGTCCCGCTCAATGAAGCGCGTTTTCTGCAAATACAGGAGTAGCCCTTCATCTTTCGCGGAAACGATTTCGTAACGCCAGTGGTGCGCCGCCGCCTCGCGACGAACTTTTCTCCCAAAAACGGCGAGCGCATCGCGATCGTGTCGATAACCGGAGATTACTTTGGCAATCGTGTAGCCGCCGGTGACCAAGATTGCGAGGATGAGCACGACAGCGCTCCATTTATGAACGCTGGCGCGCGTTTTTTCGTTCGTTGTAGCCACCAGCCTGCTTGCCTCGCCGTAGCTTGGCGAAGGGGGGTGGCCGGTCAGATCAAAATTGTCGCTGGTCGGGGGACGGCTCACAGAGCCGTGGCTACAGGAATCGCGGCTTGCAATCTGAGCCGCGAGTAGCAAACAGAGCGGCGGAATAATCGGAAAAACTCGATCGACACGTTTTGACGGAATTAGGGACATCACGATTAATCCACCCAGGCTCCAGCACAGCAGCCAGAGGATTTCAGGCGAAATCTCATGAAACGCTGAGCGCAGCCGCCATTTTCGCGAGTGGAGATCGACGAGCGCGACGGCGATCATCAGCACGCTCCACGGAGCAAATTTGTGCAGCAGATGCGGCAAGTAAAAATAGAGCGGTTGCGGCCGATGAATCGTTTCGCCAAAACGTCCAACAAATTCACGCATCACAACCTCATCGAAAAAGCCAGACTGAAAGAAAATTCCGCCGATCACCCAGACAAGAAAGACAGCTAGCGAGGCGATCCAGGGCCACCAGCCAGGCCACGCGCTTTGTGCCGACGCGCCCGGCGGTCGCGCCCTACCGTAGCGCCATTGAAACAGCGCGATTCCAGGTAGCAGAAACGCATAAACAATCGGGCCTTTTATCAGCATTGCGACTGTGAGCAATGCAAAGACGTAAACTTGGTCTCGCAGTCTCCACTCAGTTTCGTCTCGGATTTTTTGCCAGATCAGCACGCCGATCAGAAAAATTACGAGTGCGAGCGGCATATCTGTGCGCACGAGCGTCGCCAGGCGCGGACTCAGTAGATTCAATCCAAATGCACCCAGCGCGATTACGCCGGCGGTTAATCCATACGCGGACTCGGCAGTGCGAAACAACAGCAACGCCAAAGCAACCGCAGCGAGAAACGACGGCAGTCGCCACGCTACATCCCATGATCGGCTCAATCCATAAAGCGCGGCTGAAATCAATCCTATGAGCGGCGGCTTGGTTGCCACGTGTTCATGTGGCGTTTGCTGGTAGAACCAGCGGCCTTCCTTGATCATCTGGAAGGAAGTAAACGCCTGCTTCGCCTGGTCGTAGTCGTCGAGCTGCCACGGCAAATTGCCGATGAGAAACAAAAGAAAGCTTACGGCAGCCAGCATCCAAACGGTGCGACGGTCTTCGAGCAGGATGCTTGTCATGTCGAGCGGAGTCGAGACATCTCTCATTATTAACAGCGAGAGATTCCTCGACTAGGCTGCGTTTGGCTCGGAATGACAATAATGGCGTTGCATTCTCGCGATCGGGTCAGTCGCGCCAGAGCACGGCGCGCATGGGCGCTCCATCGCTGTCGGCGATTTTCAGAGGCAGCGCCGCGAAATTATAAATACCAGGAGCAACCTCCCCCAGATCGAGCGATTCAACGATGGCGATCCCGACCCGGGCAAGCGCGTGATGATTCTGCAGCGATTTCGAATCGATCTCATCCATCGACGGCAGGTCCAATCCCAGGAGCTTGACGCCATTTTTCTGCAGCCACGCCGGGACATCGGCTGCGATCACGGGAATTTGATTCGGAAAAACCGTTGAGTCGCTCCATCGACCGGTCTTTACGAGAAGCCGCGACGTGGCCGCGATATCTTCGGCCTGCGGCTGGAGATCTTCGGTGGTGATCAGATGTTTTTCTTTCGATTGCAAAAAACTTTGCGCGAGATCGACCACCGTTGCGCGACCGAGATAAATTTCGAGCGGCGCTTTGTCGATTGATCCACCCTTTGGGTCAAAATGGAACCACGCATCGGCATGCGTGCCATTATGCACACTCATCGTGATGGCGCCCAGATTCACGGTCTGACCTTTCGCGATCTCTGCCGTCAATCGGTAATGAAACGGCTCGTCGCCGGGCCATTCTGCCAGATCGTTGGAAAGCATTCGTGAAATATCCCAAATCTTCATGGCGCTATCAGTTAAGTCGTTTCATTCGATCTTCCAATCTCTTCAATAATTGCTCGCGCCGCTCTCTCGCTCGCTCCGCCTTCGCCCAATTTGCCGACAAGCGCATCAAATTCAGAAATCATCCGCGCGCGCCCGTCAGCATCCTCCATCAACGACCGCAGGGCCTTAACGATAGCCTTCGGCTTTGCTCGGTACTGGATGAATTCGGGAACGACTTCTTTGTCTGCAAGCAAATTAGGCATTCCAAGATATTTCACGTTCACCACGAGTCGCGCTGCCAGGTAAGTCGGCCATGCCACCTTATAAATCAGCACAAACGGCAGCCGAAAATAAGCAGCCTCCAGCGTGGCGCTCCCTGAGGCGACGATCCCAGCCCACGCGCGCTGCATAATTGCCGCTGTCTCATCAAGTTTAATCTGAATCGCCTGCCGATGTTGCGATTGATCCAGTCCGGCAGTTGTCGGACTCATTTCGCGAGTGAGTTCCGCTGATGCGGCGGCGACTTCGAAACGCAAAGTTCGATTGTGCTTTTGAAGCTTACGCGCCGTTTCCAGCATGACCGGAAAAATTTTTCGCACTTCGCGCGAACGACTGCCGGGAAAAAGCCCGATTAAATTCGGATCGCGCTCTGTGTCGATCTTCCGGACCCGCAATCTTTCGATCGTGGGATGACCGACAAATACGGCACGCAAGCCCACTTGGTTGTAGAGGTCGGCTTCAAACGGAAAAATGCAGAGCACTAGATCGACAAAGCGCGCCATTCTTTTGATACGGCCGCGATTCCAAGCCCACACCTGCGGGCTGATGTAATAGATTATCTTTTGTCGTCGCGATTGTCTCCGCAATGCGCGGGCAAGCCGCAAATTGAAGCCAGGGTAATCGATCAGTACGACTGTGTCCGGCTTGCTCTCGAGAATTTCTTTGAGTGTTTCGCGAAATTGCTCTCGAAAATAACCATACTTCCTGAGCACTTCCCATAAACCGAGCACTGACGCGTCCCCGATCCAATTTTTGAATTGCTTGCCAGCGATCTCGTGCATTTGCGGACCACCGCGACCGATGAACGTAAGCCCGGGGTCCAACTTGCGCAGGGAGCGCATCAATGCCGCGCCATGGTTATCTGCGCTCACTTCGCCGGCGACGAAGTAGATGGTCATTCTTCTGTAGTGGCAGCCGTGCCGGCTGCAAACTCGGGCGTCATGCAGGCGAGACGCCTGCCTCTACAGTAGAATTTGCCAAATGAGTTTGTCCTATCCACCCGCTGCGATTTGCTTCGTGATTTTAACCGCCAGCTCCAATGCTGCTGTCGCTTGAGAACCGGAAACGCGCGGCTGGCGTCCCGTGCTCGCACATTCGATGAACGAAGTGAGTTGAAGTTTAAGTGGTTCTTCGTGTTCAACACTTGCTCTGTCACGCCAAATCTGTCTTCCAACGCGCCGATAGATTTCGCCGCTTTGATTCTGATAATCGAGCGAGAGATACGCGTCTTCCTGAAAAATGCGAATCTTGCGCATCCGCTCGGGACTGATGCGACTCGCGGTCACATTTGCTACGCAACCATCTTCGAAATGCAGTCGCACGTTGGCGATGTCTTCACTCCGGCTAAGCACGGGCACGCCCACGGCATCAATGCTCCACAGAGGTGAACGCACGAAGTGCAAGATGACTTCCAAATCATGAATCATTAAATCGAGAACGACACCGATGTCGGTACCGCGTTCAGAGTAGGGTCTGAGCCTATGCGCTTCGATGAACCGCGGATGCGTCAGATGTTTTTCAAGAGCGCCCAAGATCGGGTTGAAACGTTCCACGTGCCCCACCTGCAAGATCAGGCCGTTGCGCGCGGCCAAATCCGCCAGTTCGGCAGCATGCGCGGTGTTGTCAGTAATCGGCTTTTCAACCAGCACATGTTTGTCCTTCATAAGCAGAGACTGCGCAACCGCGTAGTGCGTGTTGGTGGGCGTTGCCACGGAAGCGGCATCAACCATCCCAATGAACTCATCTAGCGACCCGGCAGGCGTCGCACGAAACTTGGTCGCGATTGTGCGGTTCGTGATAGGATCCACATCATACACTGCGGTGAACTCAGCGGAGGGAATCTCCGCATATAGCCGCGCATGATTGCTTCCGATATGACCAACCCCGACAACGCCAACGCGCAAATTTTTCATCCGTTAAAGAGCAGTCAACGCCGGAAAGATTCGTGGTCAAACCGCAGATGAGTCTCATGGGTCGCACGAGTCGTCTCAGTCCTCTTGCGATCGATCAGTATCACTTCACGCAATTAGCGCGGAACCATTCATATGTCGAAGCAACGCCGTTCCGCAACGTAATCGCCGGCTTCCAGCCGAGGGCGCGAAGCTTGGTGACATCCAAGAGCTTTCGCGGCGTGCCGTCCGGTTTGGTCGTGTCCCAGGCGAGTTCACCATTGAAACCAACTACGTCGCAGATTAATTCCGCCAGCTCGCGAATTGAAACGTCTTCGCCGCAGCCGACGTTGATGATCTCTGGAGAGTCATATTTCTCCAGCAGCAAAAGACATGCTGAAGCAAGATCGTCCACATGCAAAAATTCGCGACGCGGCTTTCCAGTTCCCCACACGATTAGCTTTTTATCCTTACGCGTTTTGGCTTCGTGCGCTTTGCGCAGGAGCGCGGGCAACACATGTGATGTCTCCAGGTCGAAATTGTCGTTCGGACCGTAAAGATTCGTCGGCATTGCCGAGATAAAATTTGCGCCGTACTCGCGATTATATGCCTGGCAAAGCTTGATCCCGGCAATCTTAGCAATCGCGTAGGCTTCATTAGTCGGCTCCAGCGGCCCGTCTAGCAATGATGTTTCGGGAATGGGTTGCGGCGCGAACTTCGGGTAAATGCAAGAGCTGCCGAGAAACAGCAGTTTGCGCACGCCGCTCTCGTAAGCTGAGCGAATGACGTTGTTCTGGATCAGTAAATTATCGAGAAGAAATTCGACTGGGAAATCGTTGTTCGCCTTGATTCCGCCGACCTTTGCGGCCGCGACGATGACTATAGTTGGTCGTTCCTCCGCAAAAAATTTCGCAACCGCAGACTCGCTTGCTAGATCAAGCTTCGATCGGTCGCGCGTCAGCAGATTCTTGAATCCTTCGGCTTCGAGCCTTCGAACGAGCGCACTCCCGACCATTCCGCGGTGGCCGGCGAGGAAGATCTTCTCGGATTTGCTTATCATTCAGAGTGTTCTCGGAAGTAACCTAAAACCAAGAGATTCGGCCGCTGCACGCATCCGCTTGTCGGCACAGACTAGTTCAGCGGCTGCGACGGAACGAGCAGAAGCAAGATGTATCCCGTCAGCCGATCGGAGCCGCAACGGTTGCGGTCGAGAATAGCAAGTTGCAATGATGGGACGAAAGTGGCCGAGCAACTGAGGGTCGTAACTAATTAAATGGATGTGCCCTTTCTCAACCGCTTCGGAAATCCTTTGGATCAACGCGTCAGGGCCTTCGTATGATAATCCGCGGGCAACCGCTTTTGACCAGAAGGCCTTGTACAGTTCGGCGAGAGTCAGGATAGAAGTGTTGTGTGGCTCTGAACTCTCTCGCAGGATTTGCCGGTATTGCGGCGAATCGGGCTCGTCGACGTACAGCTTCACTAAAGCCGATGTGTCCCAATAGGCCATCGATTAGAACCGATCTTCGCGATCTTCAGCAATGATTTGCTCACTTCGCCGGCCGATTCGGCCAGTGCTGTATTTGCGGCGCAGCTCATCCAGTTCGGCCAACCATTTTTCTTTGTCGCGTTTTTTCGTGCGCTTGGGCAGCGCGACGAGTTTTGCGGTTTCCTTACCGTGTACGGTAATCACCACTTCCTCGCCGCGGCTGGCGCGTTTCACCATTTCGGAAAGTTTGGCTTTGGCTTCGCGAAGTGTTGTCGTCATGTAGTCACTGTAGTCACAGCAGGAGAAAGTTTCAAGCAACAAGCACTAAACCGAGCAGAATCTCCAGACTCCGATGACCTACTCCTAAATTTTCCGCTCACTGGGAGAAAACTATTGCCGAACGCCGCGAGTGAAGCCCCATTCACTGAAAACTCACGGCGCAAAAATCAAGAGCACAAACACAGCGAACAGCAACAAGTGGATGCAGCCCTGTAAGACATTTGTCTTCCTGCTTGTAAACGTAACGATGCTCACGGCCAGGGTCAGCAGCAGCAGCGGAAGATTGCCGCCTTCCACGCCGAGTGTGACGGATCGTTTCGTGATCAGTCCGATCGTCAGCACGGCGGGAATCGTTAGTCCGATTGTCGCGAGCACCGAACCAAGCAGAATGTTTATTGAACGCTGCAGCTGATTGCCTAAGCTGGCGCGGATCGCGCCTAATCCTTCCGGAGAGAGCACCAAGGCTGCGATGATCGCGCCGCCAAATGCCTGCGGCATATCAAATTTCTCAATACTGTTATCCAACGGGATAGCAAACTTTTCCGCCAGTAAAATAACGGCAACCAGGTAAAGGAGCAGCATCGCCGCATGAAAAGCCGTTGAGCGCACCTGCAATGGATGATGAGCAGAAGTCGTCGGAATTACTACGTCCTCTGATTCCATGAAATAACGGCGGTGTCGCACGGTCTGGATGAGCAGAAAAATCCCGTAAAGTAAGAGTGACATCACAATAAGAAAGACTTCCTGTTCAGTGGAAAAATTCGGTCCGCTCTTGGAAGTGGTAAAATTGGGCAAGACCAAACCGAGCACCGCCAATGTCATGATCACATTGAGATACGAGTTTACACCCAACAGATTGTAATACTGCTCGCGATGACGTAAGCCGCCCAGCAGCAGGGAAAGCCCCACCAGGCCATTAAGCGCGATCATCACTACGGCAAAAATCGCGTCCCGCCCGAGCGTGGGATTGTTTGCGCCGTGCAACATTGCCGTGGATATCATCACCACCTCGATGCTAATTGCAGAGAGCGTCAGGATTAAGGTTCCGTAGGGTTCACCTAACTTAATCGCGAGACAGTCGGCATGGCGCACCACACAAATTGCCGACCAAAGGATAACGGCAAAAAGCCACAGAAAGACAGCGATCATCGCGATTGGGTGCGCAGCGATTTCGACGAACTGACTTCCAGTCGCAAAAAAAATCGCCGCCGTTCCCAAAGCGACTAGCAGCGGAAATTCGCTCGAGACAAGGTTTCCCGAATGTCGTGCGTTTTTCGGCTGCCGGACTCGTTGTGCCTTTACGGCCATGCGCGCGAGCATATCGAGTTCACGCGCGTCGCGCAAACCACCGACCGTCCTTCTGCACGCAAGCGCCGCTAAGTTGTAGAGCCGCTCGCCGCGGCGAGCTGCTAACATTCCGGCGGCAAACACAGCCGCCGCTACACCGAGCTATCAACGAACACTCGCGCTACTGCTTTTTTTGTGCGAGCGGCAGAAATTCTTCGCGCGCCACTTTGCCGTCCTTAACCTTGTAAACTCCTACCTCCGACATCGGCATTCGCTTTCCGGAAGCCTTCTCAGTTGCATCGAGATCGAACTGCACAACGAAGGTCTCCCCGGCCACAAATGGTCCGCCGACTTTCGCGCTGTGCACCTCGAAATTCTTCTCAAACCACTCCGTCTTACCGCGCACCTGATCAAGGCCGCGCATTTCCGCCGGCATGTTCTCCATCTCCCTGGGCTCTACGCTGACGATGTCTTTTGCATAGAGATCATTGACTGCCTGCATCCATTCGCCTTTGCGGCAATACTCCACCAGTTTCTGTGCTACTTCTTCTGTGTTCATTCTTTCTCCTTATTTTTGATTGCGAATTGTTCAACCGATTATTTCTCCGTGTGTCGCTTCTGTAGAGGCAGCCGTGTTGGCTGCAATTCACCGATTTTCGCAGGCGACACGCCTGCCACTACAACCCCGCTAGCCACCCGCGATGGCTCCAATGATCAGAAATGGTTCGGTACCTTTAGCAATTGCGTCCGGCAGCGGAGCATCCGGTGATTCATGCGATAAGTCCTCGCCACAAACAAAAAATCTAACCATTGGCCGTCGGAGTTTCGTGACATGATCGCGAATTGTCCTCGCAGCATCGGATATTTTACCTCGAGCGCATCGAGCACCGAACGCTGACTCACAGGAGTTTTAACTTCGAGTTCGAGGTCGCCATCAACGCGAGCAAGCGTACGTAGATGAGGCGGAAGCAGGACGCGTATCATGGCAGCGTTTGGACTTCAACCGAAAGCACCGCCGGTAGATCGCGCACGATGGGCTTCCAGTTGTCACCTGCATCGGCGGATGCATAAACCTGTCCGCCGATCGTTCCGAAGTAAACGCCGCACGGCTCGAGCGAATCAACTGACATCGCGTCGCGCAGCACGTTAACGTAACAATTCCGTTGCGGCAGACCTTTCGTCAGCGCTTGCCATTCATTACCGCCTGTCCGGCTGCGGTACACGCGTAACCTGCCGCTGGGCGGGTAATGCTCGGAATCGCTCTTGATCGGCACCACGTAAATCGTCTCCGGCTCGTGCGCATGAACATCGATCGGAAATCCAAAATCGGTTGGTAAATTTCCGCTGACCTCCTTCCATGAATCACCGGCATCATCGGTCCGCATGACATCCCAGTGTTTTTGCATGAATAGCGTGTTCGGTCGCGACGGGTGCAGCGCCATGCGATGCACGCAATGCCCAACTTCTGTAGTCGGATCGGGAATGTACTGCGAATGCAGCCCGCGATTGATCGGTTTCCAAGTCTTTCCGCCATCATCCGTGCGAAACGCACCTGCCGCCGAGATCGCGATGGAAATTCGCTTTGGATTGCTCGGATCGAGAAGAATCGTGTGCAAACACATCCCGCCCGCGCCCGGCTGCCATTTTGGACCAGTATCGCTGCCGCGTAGCCCGGCGAGTTCGTACCACGATTTTCCGCCGTCTGTTGATTCGAACAACGCAGCATCTTCCACGCCTGCGTAAATGTGATCGGGATCGTCAAGTGATGGTTCCAAATGCCAAACACGTTTGAATTCCCACGGATGCTGAGTGCCGTCGTACCATTGGTGCGTCGTGAGTGGTTTCCCGGTTTCAGGTGACGTATCGTAAACGAACTTGTTACTCTCGCCCTTGGGCATGCCGTCCGGACCTTTCAGCTCCTCAGCGCTGCTGCCCGGCGCGTTCCAGGTTTTGCCGCCGTCATCGGAGCGCTGGATGATTTGACCAAACCAACCACTGGTCTGCGAGGCGTAGATCCGGTCGGGGTCAACTGGCGAACCTTTCATGTGATAAATTTCCCAGCCCGCGAAATGCGGGCCGCTGACCTTCCATCGTTTACGCGCGCCATCCGACGTCAGAATGAACGCGCCCTTCTTCGTGCCAACTAAAACTCGAACTTTGCTCATGATCTAAATTTCTAACCCCGAAATCATTCGGGGATAACACGATTAATTACGAAGATGCACCATTGTTGCTAATCGCGGTCAATCAATCGTGAATATTTGTGATTCGCGCTTGAACCAGCTTCTTCACAAACCTGGCCGGCAGCGGTTTGTCCGGAGAGAAGCGAAGCGTGCCTTTGCTGGTTTGGAAATTCTTCATATCGCGCTGAAATTTTCTCAACGTCGTCGAACTCATGGGATAGAACGAGCAATGATCTGCCCATGCGCCGAACCCAACAAGCAGGCGCCCATTCAGACGAAACGCAGGAATCCCGTAACTGATGCATTCCTCCGCATTTGGCACGACGGCACGGATGGTTTGCCTAAGTTTCTCCAAGGCTTCGCGATAATCGGCCTTCACGCCCGCAAGATACTCGTCAATCGTTTTGGGTTTTGCCTTCCGTGACGTCATGGCTATCGATCAGAATCATTTCTCTCCGTAGGCAGCCTTCAATTTCTCAATGTTGATCTTCTGCATTTGAAGCATCGCTTTCATAACGCGTTCGGATTTTTCGGAATCCTTGTCGTGCAACATGTCGATCAAAACAGTCGGAACGACCTGCCACGACACACCGAATTTGTCTTTGAGCCAACCGCACTGCGATTCTTCTCCGCCATCGGCCGTGAGTTTCTCCCAGAAATAATCGACTTCCTTTTGCGTGTCGCAGCGCACAACGAACGAGATCGATTCATTAAATTTGAACGCGGGACCACCATTGAGCGCCGTGAACTTTTGGTCTTCGAGTTCAAATTCAATCGTTAGCACCGATCCCACGGGCCGGCCGCTCTTTGAGATTTGGGCTGCTTCTTCGCCGTAGCGGAGAAGTCTTCCTACCTTCGAATTTTTGAAGATAGCCGTGTAAAACTTCACCGCCTCTTCCGCCTGATGATCGAACCACAAAAATGGAGTGATTTTTTGCATATCATCCTATTCGTTTGTTCGTGACGGCGGATACTGCTCGAATTTCGGAATCGCGGGGTCCATTTGGTCCCACGGCTGCGCGTCCGAAACAAAAATGTCCATTTGCGGCTGAAACCAACTCGGATCATCGAGGGTGCCAGCCAAGATTCCCACAAACTGCGATTGCCCTCCTTCAAATTCGCCTCCGGTAATTCGCGATCCGCATTCGGGACAAAAACTGCGTTTGTGTTTTCCGCGGGCAATGCTGGATGTGAAATGGTAACGCAATTGTCCGCGCGTCAATCGAAACGCTCCTGACGGCAGCAACACTCCGGGAACGAATCCGCTGCCAGTTAGTTGCTGGCAATCGCGACAATGGCACTTAAACATCATGATCGGCTTCGCTGTGCATTCGTAACGAATTGCGCCGCAAGAACAGCCGCCAGTAAACGGAATCTTCATGGTAATTTCGCTGCTAATCTGGAATTTCAGCCTCGACGAGTTTCGCCAATAGTGTCAGTGATTCCTGCCAGCCGAGATAGCACGCTTCGGCGGGAATGACCGCAGGCACGCCTTCCTGCACGATGTTCAGTTCGGTTCCGCACGAAACTTCTTTCAGCGTGATCGTCGCCTGCATTTCGCCGGGCAAATTTGGATCGTCAAATTTGTCCGTGTAGCGAATGCGTTCGTGCGGCGTCAGTTCGACATATGTTCCACCGAAGGAGTGGCTCTTGCCCGTGGTGAAATTCGTGAATGACATTTTGTAAGTGCCGCCAACTTTGGCGTTCATGTGGTGCACCTTGCCGGTGAATCCGTTTGGCGGAAGCCATTTGGTCAGCGCGTCCGGATCGAGGAACGCGCGGTAAATTTTCTCCGGCGTTGCCCGGAGCACTCGGTGAAGTCGGATTGTGTTTGCTGACATGATTTCTTCTCCTTTTGTTATTTGGCCTTCGCGTCTGGCTCTATGATTCCGAAGAGGTTGCCAGTCGGATCTTCTGCGTAAGCGAGCCAACCGATCTTCGGGATCGCCATTTTCGGGACGCAGATTTTTCCACCGCGTTGTTCTATTTTCTTCATTGTTCGGTCCAAAGATTCCACCGCGATCGTATTCAGGGTCCCGGAGCTTTGCCCTTCGCGCGGTCGAGTAATGCCGCCATTGATTCCCGGCTCCTTGTCATCGCCGGTCGTGACCAGCCAGTATTCGATTGGGCCGCCTTCGAATTTGTTGAACTTCCAGCCGAACACGTCCCGGTAAAACGGCTGCACCGCTTCGGGGTCGTCGGTGTAAATCTCAAAGTGAGTGACGCGATTCATCTCTTGCTCCTTCTTTTGTACGCCGGTCAATATTCGTCGTGACGCCGCACCCAATCCATCGTTGCATCCGGGTTTTCGTTGCGACCTTTCGGCGTGAGGTCGAGCAGATTGTAAGCGCCGACCAGGATGTCGAGCCCGCGCGCGTACGTCGAATAAGTGTGAAAGACGTCGCCGTTTTCGTCTTTGTAAAACACGCTGAGACCGGGCAATTCGTCGCTGATGAATTCCTGCGTCGCGTAGTTGTAATAAACTTTTCCTTTCTTTTCGTCTTCCTCCGTGAACGAAACGTGATAATCGAAATTGAAATCTTTCCCGTGCGAAGAGAGCCATTTGAAACGCCAGCCCATTCGTTTCTGATACGATTGAATCTGGGACAGCGGTGCGCGCGAGATAACGACGAAGGTCACGTCGCGATGCGGAAGATGCCCGTTGGCGCCGTCAAAGTGGTCCGCCAGATACGAACAGCTTTTGCATCCCTCCTCCCACCCAGGGCCGAGCATAAAATGATAAACAATCAATTGGCTGCGACCGTCGAAGAGATCGGCCAGGGTTTGCCTGCCATCTGGTCCGTCGAAGATATATTCCTTGTCGATCTTAACCCACGGCAGTTCACGGCGATGGCGACTCACTTCGTCGCGCAATCGTGTCAGCTCCTTCTCGCGCGTTAGCAAATCCTTGCGCGCAACTAGCCATTCAGGTTCTGACACCACTTTAGGATTCACTTCGCTTTTGTCTGTTTTTTCGTTCCAGTGTCTCGGTTTTCATTTTGTATTTCTCCAGTTTCGTTTGTTTGATGATTTCGGTCGCATTTAGAAAAAAAATTCCCACGGCGAGCGCGGTCAACCCGCTTGCTGACGTCGCGCTCGCCGCGATGAACCCCACGTTCGCAAGACAAACCGGGCAGATACGACGCCTTTGTTTGTCGATCTTTGCGTGACGATCTGGGCTTTGCTCAGACCGTAGCGAACTCGGCTTCGCGCTTGAGTTCGCTCGCAAGCGGACACTCAGCCGCCACAGGTCTGACTTCCACCCGAATGCCGTACGGCAGACCAGGGCATTCCTGCGCGATCGCCACCGCTTCATCGAGACTGCCGACGTCGAGCAAAAAGTAGCCACCGATCGCTTCTTTCGATTCAGCAAATGGTCCATCAGACACCACGCGGTTTTTGCCCGAGACGATTTTGCCTTCGCGCTCGAGCGGGTTGCCGGCGACGGCTTTGCCTTGGTCGGTCAGCCGCCTGAACCAGGCCATCCATTGGTCTGTGACTTTCTGTGTTTCTTCGGGCGAAAGGCTCTTGTACCAGTCGTTTCCGCGAAACAGCAGCATATATCCATTCTGATTTTGTGTGTTCATATTAGTTTTTAGTTGATGATTGATTGTTTTTCTCGCTTTCAGAAATACGACGAACGGGTGACCGAGTTTAGGACAAATTATTTCGCGTTCAGGTCGCTCTGCCAAATTCCAAACGGGTTACCCTCGGTGTCCTGGCACACGCCGAAATAACCCATTTGCGGCACGGCTGTCTTCGCCATGCAGATTTTACCACCGAGTTTCTCGATTTTTTTGGAGAACTCGGTGACTGAATTTACGCTGACGTAGTTGGTAATCGGCTCTTGCGGTTGTTTACGTTTCTTGAGCGCCCCATCGGGAGTATCGTCGCCGCCACCGGTATCAATGTGCCAATACTCCTGGGGTCCTGGGAACCTCTCAATTTTCCAGCCAAATAAGTCGCCGTAAAATTTTTTCGCGCGTTCGACGTCATCGGCCGGGATTTCGAACCAAACGATGCTCGCAGCCTGTTTCTTCTCTGACTTGCTCATGTTTTGTCTTTCTGTTAATGTGTGATTTTTAGTTCTGTCAGAGATACGACGAAAGAGCCCTCCGATTTAGGACAAAATTTTCCTGGTCAAGCGATCTGGCCGTCGACGCAGCGCTGCAGTCGTTTCAAAAGGAACGCTCGCTCCGATTTCGTCTCGGCCAGTTCAAACGCTTTCCGGAATTGTTCGGCAGCAACTGCATGATTGTTCAATCGCATCTCGAGCTCGCCGAAGACGGAGTAGAATAGGTAGTAGGAATCTAATTTTTCGCGGTTGCGTATGGCGCGGAGTGTTTGTAATCCCGTCTCCGGGCCGTGAACATTTGCGACAGCCACCGCACGATTGAGCGCCACCACGGGCGAATCATCGAACTCGATCAATCGATCATAGAGCGAAAGAATCTTGGCCCAATCGGTCGATTTATAATCGATTGCGGTGGCGTGACACGCGGCGATCCCCGCTTGAAGATGATATTCGCTGATGTCGGTACCCGCAGCCGATTCGTGGAGGTGAAACATCCCCCGCGCGATCATCGTCTGATCCCACACCGCTCGGTCCTGTTCTTTGAGTCGAAGCAGATTCCCTTCATTGTCTTGCCGGGCTGGAATCCGCGCGGCATTCAACAGCATCAGCGCAAGCAAGGCATGCGTCTTGGGCTGGTTGCTGGCACGATGTTGCTCCAGCAATTCCGTGAGACGGATAGCCTCGTCGCAGAGTTCTTCGCGCACGAGGTTTTCGCCGCTGGACGCTTTGTAACCTTCGTTGAACAGCAGGTAGAGCGATTGCAGGACGCTGTCGAGTCGCCGCGTCAACTCGTCATCTGTTGGAATCTCAAATGGAACCTGCGCTTCCTGGATTTTTTGTTTTGCACGAGTCAGTCGCTTTGCAATTGCTGCTTCGGTCGTCAGGAATGCATGACTGATTTCCGTCACGCTGAAACCGCAGAGTGTTTTCAACGCGAGCGGCACCTGCGCTTCCGGCGGAATGACTGGATGGCAGCACACGAACATCATCCGTAATCGATCGTCCGCAATTTCGTGTTCGGAAAAAATTGCGGCTTCAGGTGCGGACCCGTCACGCTCCATCAATCGCGCGATTTCGGGTTCTTTCGCACGGAAAACTTTTTCGCGCCGGACGACGTCGAGCGCGAGATTGCGGGACGCGCGCATGATCCAAGCGGCAGGATTTTCCGGGATCCCGCGGTATGGCCACGTCTGCAACGCCCGCGCCAGCGCTTCCTGCACCACGTCTTCAGCCAGGTTCAAATGCTCGATCCCGAAAATGCCGGTCAGCGTCGCCACCATTCTTCCCGACTCATGACGGAAAAGATGCTCGACCAATTGAGACACGCCTGCTGATTCTTGCATGGCAGCTTGAACACTACGCGTCTGCCATATGCTCGCTAATCGCAAAGGCAATACGCGAATTGCTTAAGACAATATTTGATAGAAGACAACCGGTTCTCTGTGCTCGCGCGATATTGCGTTACACATGCAAGCCCGTCCCGTGGCGAAACAGCTGGAATTCGTTGAGCCGGAGCAGTTCAGTTTTAAAGACGACGGCGTTTTCCAAAATAGTGTCCTGCCGGTACTATTGTATCGACAAGCATTCATGACAGAGGCGGGAGATCGCGCTTCTGTTGTTGAACAACGTTTTGCTGAGAATGATTGGACCAATTCGTGGCGAAACGGTGTCTATTCCTTCGCCCATTATCACAGCACGACGCATGAAGTCCTTGGCGTTTATGGCGGCACGGCGACCCTGCGACTCGGCGGCAAGCATGGCAAGAACGTCGAGGTGCATGCCAGTGATGTGATCGTAATTCCAGCAGGTGTAGCTCACCAGAATATTGGCTCCAGCGCAGACTTTGCAGTTGTTGGAGCCTACCCTGATGGACGCGAGTGGGATTTGCTTCGGGGTCTGCCTGGCGAGCGCCCACAAGCCGATCACAATATCGCGACTCTGCCAATTCCGGATTACGATCCGATCTACGGTCCTCAAGGCCCGCTGCGACAGGCCTGGAAATCCGTCCGTGCTGGGTCGAAATGAGTCTGGTCTCTCATTGCAGCACACTGGGTTTTTCGACTCCCGGCGGTCACACTTCAGTTTGTAGCGGATGTCAGGCGCTACAGCGCGAGAAAACAAAACACGCCTCTCCGTTCCGCTCACCACGCGGAACGAAAAGGCGCGATGGACAAACGAGACTGAATATCAGTCCTCCTCCAAGATAACGCGATCGACGACTTGGTTAGTGCCGGTGCCTATAAAGTGGACCCGGACCGGAACGCCAACTTTGATTTTGGTTCTCACCATCTGTTCATCCAGGACCCTGCCGCTTCGCGTCACATATGTGACGGTCTTGCCGAAACGATAACGCACCGGGCCGGTGGTTTCTTTAAGGACTATCGCGCTTCCAGGAGTGTACTCTGTAATTGTCCCATTGGCTTCTGTCGTGGTTGCGGTGGTGGTAGTGGTCCGTTGCCGCGATTGCTGCGGCAACTCCTGTGTCTTCATAAGCGGCTGCCGTATGGTCTGCCCCCACGCGAATGACGCCACCATTGCCAGGGCAATGCTCAAGAATGCTTTTTTCATGTTTTCCCCTTTCTGTTAAGGTTTGGGGCGGCGATCAGCTTCCCGAGTCGCGTTTTGTTTCCGGCCGGGCGGCCAGATTGCCGCTGTAATAAAGATTCGAATACGAACCGTCACGCGGATGCCGAAAGCATTGATGTTGCGTTCGAATCGCTAATCGCGGTGAGTATCAGCTCACTCGCGCCTGGCTCGGATTCGCCTAAGGTACGGCATGGCGCGGTCACAGAATCTCTCTGTCGTTGCAAAGTTTCACGCGATGCACGAATCCGGATGTTTCGTGCTTTCAAACCCATGGGATATCGGAACAGCGATTTATTTGGAACGACTCGGATTCAAAGCACTCGCCACGACATCGGCAGGCTTCGCCTTTTCGCGCGGCAAACCCGATGGCGCCGTTCCGCGTGACGAAATGCTCGCGCACATTCGCGAAATTGTGGAAGCAACGGCGCTGCCGGTGAACGCAGATTTCTTGAACGGGTTCGCTGATAACCCCGAAGAGCTCGCTGCAAATGTGAAGCTTTGCGTCGGGACAGGCGTCGCTGGACTCTCGGTCGAGGACAACTCTCAGGATCCCGCTGCGCCGCTCTATGAGAAAAAGCTGGCAATCGAGCGCATTCGCGCGGCGCGCTCTGCGATTGATGCTTCGGAAACTGGCGTGATTCTAACCGGACGTTGCGAAGCGTGGTTGGTCCGCGATCCCACTCCATTGCGTACCGCCTTGGAACGACTCACTGCCTACGTCGAAGCCGGCGCCGATTGCCTCTACGCGCCGGGCGTCACAAATCGGGATGAAATTGCGCAGATCGTGAAGGCCGTCGCACCGAAACCTGTGAACGTCCTTGTCTCCGGATTCAATCATCAGCTCTCGTTCTCCCAGCTAGCCGATCTCGGTGTGCGCCGCATCTCTGTCGGTTCCGGGCTTGCCCTTGCTGCGTGGGGCGCTTTCCTCCGCGCCGCTGAAGAGATCAAAACAAACGGCACATTTAACCTTCTGGCCAATAACGCTCCTTCCGCCGATTTGAACGAACTGTTTGGGGCTAGATACTGACGGCGATGGCCCAACATCCTCGCCTTTGATCCCGCATAGTCTTGGTCAAGGCAGTTCTGCAAGCGCTTCGCGCATTACCCCCACTGTGCGCTCGACATCGGCCCATGTGTGGGCGGTGGAAATGAATCCAGTCTCAAATTGCGATGGCGCGAAATAAACGCCGCGCTTCAAACAAGCATGGAAAAATCGGGCGAACATTTTCAAGTCGCTTCGTCGCGCTCCGGCAAGATCGGTAATTGGTCCAGAGGCAAAGAACAAACAAAACATCGAGCCGAGCCGGTGAAAAGTGATGTCGATTTTTGCATGCTTGATCGCGTCGCGCGCGACCTTTTCAAACTGCGCGCCCAATCCTTCCAGCAATTTCCAGCCGTTGATCCCCTCGAGCTCGCGTAGCTGCGCCAGACCGGCGGCCATCGCCAGCGGATTGCCGGATAATGTTCCGGCCTGATAAACCGGCCCATCTGGCGAAAGCTGGTCCATGATTTCGGCGCGTCCGCCAAATGCGCCGACCGGTAAACCGCCGCCAATTATTTTCCCCAGCGCGGTCAGATCAGATTTAACTCCGTAAATTTCCTGTGCACCGCCACGCGCTAGACGGAAGCCGGTGATTACTTCGTCGAAAATCAGAAGTGCACCGTTTCTCGTGCATTCCTCACGTAAGACGGAAAGGAAATCGTCGCTTGGAAAATAAAGCCCCGCGTTGGCCGGGACGGGTTCGACAATTACTGCTGCGATTTGCCCTTTGTTCTGGGCAAAAGTTTTCCGTACAAGATCGGCATCGTTGAACGGCAACGAAATTGTGAGATCGACAAATGCCTGCGGCACGCCGGCGCTGTCCGGCCGCCCGTGCGTGAGCGCGCCGCTGCCGGTTTTCACTAGCAACGCATCGACATGTCCGTGGTAACAACCGTCGAACTTGATGATCTTGTCACGTTGCGTGAGCGCGCGTGCGAGACGAATGCAGGACATGGTCGCTTCCGTGCCGCTGTTCACCATCCGCACTTTCTCGATCGACGGCATCCAGTCGCAGATCAACTCCGCCATTTCCACCTCGAGCGGATTTGGAATTCCAAAGCTTAGGCCACGCGTGGCGGCGTTGCGCACCGCATCGACAATGACTTTCGGCGCATGACCGAGAATCGCCGGTCCCCAGCTGCCAACGTAATCGATGTATTCATTGCCATCGACATCCCAAATTTTTGCGCCTTCCCCGCGCGCGACAAAAAACGGCGCGCCGCCAACATTGCGAAACGCGCGGACTGGCGAGTTGACGCCGCCCGGGATGCGCCGTTGAGCAGCAGCAAACAGTTCCGCAGAGCGAGAAGTCACGCACGGAAGATAGTCGTTAAATTGTTAATTCGCTAAATCGTTCCGCCTACGTTAAAACTACGGCGTGACAGGCGAATCGGCTACCAATCACCGCTCACCGATCACCAATCACATTCGTTGATACGAATCCCCCTCGTCGCGTTGACACGTTATGCTCGCGCGTTACGCTCATTCCTCGCACAAATGGCGGGGTAGCCAAGTGGTAAGGTCGCGGTCTGCAAAACCGCTATTCGCGGGTTCGATTCCCGCCCCCGCCTCTTTTCATAGGTAAAAACGCAAGAAATGGGGTCGAAAAGTCGCCTATTCAGAACAGAAATCAGAACAAATCCGCCGATTTCCGTCTTTGTTTGCTATCGTCCGGCCAAGCTGATTTGTCACCGACGACGTTGGGGCAATATTCGGTAAAGACCACTACACCGAATAGGATCGAATTTTGTCACGATTCTTCAACTTAGCGCGCGGAACTCGACGGCCTCGTCGCGCATCTCTACGGCCTCACCGAGGATGAATTTGCCTATATCCTCACCACCTTCCCGCTCATCGCCCAGCCGGTGAAGGACGCCGCTCTCGAAGCTTTCCGCGTACTTGCACCGAAGCCCGGCGATCCTGAAATCTCGGCGCTCCTCGCCGCCGGCGAAAACGCGAGGGTGGAATTCAAGTCCTCCTCCCGCTGGGACCTGCGCGAGAACAGAAAGAACCCAGTGATGGAGCAGGTCGTACTCAAAACTGTCGCGGCCTTTCTCAACAGCGAAGGGGGCACGCTCCTCCTAGGCGTTTCTGACGACGGTACCGTGCTCGGCCTTGAACACGATTATCAAACACTCCACAGAAAGAATGCCGACGGCTACGAACTTTTTCTTAGTGATGTGCTACTGAATCACTACGGGAAAGATCTCAGTCGAAACCTGAAATTTTCCTTCCATAAAGTGGAAGAGAAGCAGGTCTGCAAGATCGGCATCGAAGCCGCGCCGCGCCCGGTCTGGGTAAAGGAGGGGGCTGACGAGCATCTCTACGTTCGAGCTGGGAATTCAACGCGTCGACTCACAACGAAGGAAGCGATCGATTACTGCAATACCCGATGGAAGGCGTAGACGACGATTAGGATTGTGGAAGGCGCAGCCAAATGAACAAATTGCTTGCTTGGATCCCGAAGTCGTAACGCCTAGCCATGCTGATCTTGAGGTCGTCAGGAGACTTTCATGGCCGCTAAGTATCGCGAACAGTACGACCGAATGAAGCGTTGGTACGTTAGGTTTGCTTCTCTCAATCAAGGGCGACCCCACAACGTGCCCTCTGACAACTACCTGGACGATATCTACGCCTTCTTCATGAATTGCTATCACCTAAAAGACTGGATCAAAAATGACGACACGGTTCCAACAACCGTCCAGCAGGCGGTGGAGGGCTCACATCAATTCTAGCCGTCCTCTGAAACTCTGCGCGGACATCTGTAACTCTCTTAAGCATCTTCGCTTAACGTCCAGCCGCAGCGGTGAGGGCCCGGCTTTCGGCAAGAAGCAGTTCGGAGTCGCTCTTGGCACTGCGCCGACGACTATTAATCTCAAGTATGAGGTAAACACGACCATTGGGTCAATCGACGCCTTCCAACTCGCGACCGAATGCATCGACGCTTGGGACGCCTTTCGGGCTGCCAACGGGCTCAAATAGACGTATCGCTTTCAGAACTGCTCAGTGAGGTATCGGCGGGTTATGCTTCGTCCCGCCAAATGCACGTCTGGCCCGGGCCAACTCAAAATGTCCGAAGGCGTGACGGCCTGTATCGTGCTCGCATCCACAGGCCGACTTGAAGGATCGTTCTTCACCACCCAGCGATGTTCGCCGTGAGCGTCACGACATTCGCAAGGTGACTCAAACGTGACTGGTGGCGACGTTGCCGCTGCCACGCAGGAAAGAAAAGCAATCGCAGCAATCGTGAACGTCGCCCGCGTCATTGCGCCCGTTTATATCATTTTGTCATTGGCTTGCGGAGAGCAAAGGAGGCAGAATCATGGCGCGTGAAAGTATTGGGATTAATCGCCCGACAAGATGTCCACTGAGATCAAGAAAGAGATCCAGCTCGAAATCGCCCATGTTCTGTTCATCGACATCGTTGGCTACTCAAAACTTTCGATTAACGATCAGCACGCAGCAGTTGAAGAACTAAACCAGGTTGTTCGCGCCTCCGAGCAATTTCAACGAGCCGAAGCCGCGAGCCGCTTGCTTAAAATCCCGACGGGCGACGGCATAGCGTTGGTATTCTACACAAGTCCGGAGGCACCTGCGCAATGCGCCGTGGAGATCAGCCGCGCACTCAAGGAACATCCTCGCCTGCGCCTTCGGATGGGAATCCACAGCGGACCTGTTAGCGGGGTTGTGGATGTAAACGAACGGGTCAATCTCACGGGCGCTGGAATCAACATCGCCAAACGGGTGATGGATTGTGGCGACGCCGGCCACATTCTTCTATCCAAACACGTCGCCGAAGACCTGGAAGAATACGAGAAGTGGCGACCGCTCCTGCACGATCTCGGTTTGTGCGAAGTGAAGCATGGGGGGCGCGTCTCGGTCGTGAACCTCTATGACGATCAATTCGGGAATGCGAAGCTACCGCGGAGATTCGAGACCGTGCAGAAACGCCGGAGGCGTCTGCGCTGGGCGACGGCGGCAGCGTTGCTGGCGCTCGCGGCAATTGTCGCCGGTATCGCACTGTTTTCCCGTTACGGCGGGCGAACGACGCTGGCTGCGCCGGAAAAAAGCGTCGCCGTGCTGCCGTTCGAGAACCTCAGCCGCGATCCAGATAACGCATATTTCGCGGAAGGTATTCAGGAGGAGATCCTGACGCGGCTAGCCAGCATCGCAGGCCTAAAAGTAATTTCGCGCAGTTCGACGCAGCAATATCAGAATAGACCTCGCAATCTCTCGCAGATCGCGAAGCAGCTTGGCGTAGCGAACATTCTTGAAGGTAGCGTGCAAAAGGCAGCCGATCAGGTGCGGGTCAATGTGCAATTGATTAATGCACAAACCGATTCCCACCTCTGGGCAGACACCTACGACCGGAAGTTGACTGACATCTTCGGCGTTGAGAGCGAGATCGCCATAGGAATCGCGGAATCGTTGCAAGCCAAGCTCACCGGTCGCGAGGAGCAGGCGTTGGCAGTCAAAGCAACAACCAATCCCGAGGCTTACGATGCGTATCTGCGTGGCGTGGCTTTTCAGGCACGCTTCTTCTCCTCGTTCAACCACCGCGATCTCGGAAGGAAGGCCGTCAGTTTTTTTGAGCGGGCGGTACAGCTTGACCCCAATTTTGCGCTTGCCTGGGCGCGGCTTTCTCGCGCGGACGCTATGCTTTACTTTAGCCGGTCCGACACTGCTGAAGCCGCCGAAGCCGCTCGCAGCGATGCCGCGAAACGTGCTTTGGAGAATGCGCGGAAACTGCAGCCGAACTCTCCTGAAACCCTGCTCGCCTTGGGTTATTATCAATTCTGGGTCCTGCAAGATTACAGGCTTGCCAAGACCACGTTCAGTCGCGTGAGCAAACTGTTACCCGGCAGCAGCGAGGTGCCATATGCCCTTGCCCGAGTTACCAAATACGAGGGACACTTGGATCAAAGCGTTGCCTACTACGAGCAAGCGCTAGCTCTGGACCCACGTAATGTGGAGGTACTCAACGACACAGCATGGACACACGCCATGCTTCGACAACTGCCGGCCGCGCTAAAGCTCTACGATCGAGTGCTGGATATTACGCCAAACGATCCGAATATGATGGCGGCAAAGGCCGGCATCTATCAGGCTCAGGGTAACTTGGAAGAAGCCGCCAGGTCCCTACCAGAAATAAACTGGCCGTTCTTTCCTTGGCATACCTTTGTCACCAAGATGACTCAGTTGAGACTTGAACGAAATTACGGTGAGCTCATTCGACTGCTGCAAACCCGAGTGGCTCAATTCCACTTTGACCTTGAGACCGACAAGGCCACTGACGAGGTGGTGCTTGCTTTAACGCAGCATCTTGCTGGCGATACGGCTGGCGCAAACGTCAGCGCTGAACAGGCGCGCAATACATTCGAGGAAGTCTACAAAGATCGACCTGATAATCTCCTTCGTCTGGAAGGGTTGTCTAAAGCTCATGCTTTGATGGGGAAGAAGGAATTGGCCCTAAAGGAAGCAGAGCGCGCAGTTATACTTGTGCCCCGTGCTAAAGATCCTCTGGGCGTACCTAGCTTAGAAGAGAATGTGGCGGTAATTCAAACGATCTTGGGCGAGAATAGCGGTGCGATTTCTACTCTCGCCCGGCTATTACAAACCCCCTATGACAGCCCGATGTACCCATTTGCCCTTACGCCGGCCCTTCTTAGGCTCGATCCGGTCTGGGACCCGTTGCGCAGCGATCCGGCTTTTCAAAAACTCTGCGAGGAAAAGCAGCCGTGAAACGATACTGGGAGATCATCACTGACAATCTCAAGAAACGCGGTTGGAGTTGGGGCTGTGTGTCAGCACTGGATTCCAACGGGCGGACAATCTGGATTGTAGATGCGCATCGCGGCGACGGAAAGCGGTTCGTCGTTCGCGCCGATGAAAAGCTGACTGCGTTTCTGGAATTGAAATCAGCGATTTCAGGGAGGGTCCCGATGCTCGCCGGGTCGAGCCATGCGTGTCAGACCGCACCTGACATTTGCTGCTTGACTAGCAGGGAGATTTTTTCCAAACTTGATGAAGTTAAACGGATCTGAATCAGGCGAGGACTTCTTGCCCCCGCTGGGTTCTTCGCCTCTTCCGGACCCCGCGACCAACCCAATCAACACGGCGGGGCAAAAGAAAGGAAGAACGACATGAATGCACCGATTCAGCGTAAAACAACAATTCTACCGCTTCGCTGTAATCATCTTATGACTACCAAATTTCTGGCCCTCATGTCTGTAGTCGGACTTGCCACCGTCTGCGTTTTGCAAGCTCAATCACCTACCCCGAGCGAATCGCCCGAATCACCCTCACCGGCGGAGAAAGCTGCATCGCCCTCCCCCCTTGGGTCGCCAACGGCTTCGCCCAAAGCAAAACCCACTCCCAAGAAAGCGAAGGCTGAGAGGAAACCGCATCCGGCTGCAAGCCCAGTGCCCGCAGGGCGCACGACCGAGGAAGCGGCCAATCCACCCGCGCCGGGCGGAGGCCATGGCCAGGTGTGGGTTAACACCGAGACAGGTGTTTACCACAGGGAAGGCTCGCGTTTTTACGGCACGACAAGGAAGGGCAAATACATGACCCAGCAGGACGCAATCCAGGCAGGATACAAACCGGCCCCGAAGGGACGATAGGAAGGCAACGGCTAAGTGAGAGTCGCTAGCATTGCGTAGCCGATTGCGCTGCTGATTGCGTTTGGTTCGGCAGGAGAACGTCAAGCCGGGTGGGACTTCCCCGTCCCGACCTTTGCGTTGCCAAGGAACGTCACGTTCTCATTAACCACCAGCCGCGGCGCTTCGATATCACCACGCAGCGTGCAATTCGCCTGGAGCTCGCAGCATTCAGTCACGAAAATATTGCCCTCCACCGTCCCTCGCACCTTTACCGATTTCGTCCTGATCTCACCGCGTATGCGCGCGTGCTCCCCGATCGTGAGCGTTCCGGTGGAATCGATTGTGCCCTCCACCTCGCCGTCGATGAGCAGCTCGTTCAGGAATTTGACCGAGCCTTTGATCGAAACTCCTCGGGAGAGAAGAGCGCCGGATTGCGTTGGCATGGACGTGCGGTTGAATGGTCCTGGGATGACAGATGGGTCTGGCCGATTCGTTTGCGGGGGTTCAGTGCGCTCGCGAGAAGCAAAGCGGGTAAAAGGCTGCATGGCGAGA
>Ga0209690_1000176_pt1 | contig 31914 bp, 30 predicted proteins | sample GraSoiAngelo_150_FD_186164 | JGI IMG/M metagenome (GOLD analysis project Ga0209690, IMG submission 186164) | Grasslands soil microbial communities from the Angelo Coastal Reserve, California, USA - 14_1009_09_40cm (SPAdes) (version 2) | ecosystem: Environmental > Terrestrial > Soil > Grasslands ... | reverse complement strand
GCGCCCGAACATCACGTCGAGCTTCGAGTAGCCGAAGGTAAAGGCGTCGCCTTTGTCGATCAGCGTCACATCGACGCCATCGCCGAACGCCTCCGAGAGCACGGTGCTGAGTTCGAGCCCACCGAAGCCAGCTCCGAGAACGAGGATGTGTTTTTTCATAGGATTGTTGAATTGATAGTCATTTGCTCTTACCGCTCCGCGGCTAACTAAGGATTAGACTGAATTTCGCAGCCTATTTCACGTATGGACTGCATTTTCTTGGTTATTTCTAACATCGGCGGGAAATGCAGAAAATTCGTCGGGCATTCAGCAGGCGATAAGAAGGCCAGAATAGGCAGTTGCCAAGCGACGGACAATCAATTTTAACGATGTTTGATCCGCCTTCGCCAAGGCTACGGCGCGACGGGTGTCTGATGTTGGTGACCGCGGATGACGCGGATCGACCGTGGTCCGGAGTCAAAGATTGTTTCAGCGAGACGCTGAAACCAGCACGCGAGGCGCGTGCGCTCCCCAGAGACACGCCGCAGAAATTTCTTGCGCAAGACGCGGCGCGGTTACAAGCTCGCAGCGCAATGAGCACGTTTGCGCGTTCAAATAATCGCGGGCGTGCATTCATTGCCATTTTCGTTTCCGCGGCATTTTTCTGGACGCTCGCGCTGAGTGTTTGCCCGCAACTGCACCAGTTTGTTCACGCGGACGCCAATCGCGTTGAGCACAGCTGCGCGGCGACGATGATCGCATCGGGCAGTTACGATCATGCTGCTCATCCGCCACTGGTCAGCGCGCCCGATTTTGCTCTGCAATTTTCCAAGATCCTGGCGCTGAGCTCCACTTGGGTTCAGCCGCTCTTTCTTGGTGCGCACATCTTCGCGCACGCGCCGCCTGCGCACTCCTGATCCGTTGATTCCTCCCGCGTCGTGCGGGCAGCGGCGTTCAGTGCGTTCCTCACGCCGCTGGATCAACGCGCGCCGAACGCAGCATGGTTGAATGAATTGTTCGGGCGTTGACGCCCGAGGTTTTAAGTCAGGAGTTTTGAATGAAAAAGATTATTTTGATAACGCTGTCGGTTTTCCCACTGACTGTCGCTTCTGCGCAGGATGCGACTCCGAGTCCGAACTCGTCACCAACGCCGGCGGTTTCAAAATCAACGCCTGCCGCAGCGAGTGATGTCGAGGCGCTGCGCCAGCAAGTGCAATCCCTCACCGAAACGGTGAAGGCGTTGCAACAACAAGTGAAAGATCAGCAAGCAGTGCTCGAAAAAGCAAACCTCGTGGGTGAGACGGGGCTTCCAGCAAATCCGGAGCCATCTCCGATCGCCGGCACGGAGAGTTCGCCGACGCCGGAAGCAAGCGCGCAGCCGCGCTTTCCAACTGAGGACACGTCCGTCGTTACATCAGCAACTGCGCCTGCTGTAAGCGGCACTCCCGCACCAGGAGGTTTTCCGACCGCCGATACCTCAGTCGTGACATCGGCACCGGAAACGATCTCAAGCACCGGTGCCGGCGCACCGTTAACGCAGCCAATTACTATCGGCGGCGGCAGAAATTACATGAACATCTCCTTCGACGGCCTGTTCGCGCTCGCCTATTCCAGCGCACGCGACCTCGATAACATCGAGGTCGGCGACCACGATCCGCAGCAGCGAGGATTCAACGCGCGCAACATCGAGCTCGCGCTCGACGGCGCGGTTGACCCGTACTTCGAAGGATTCGCGAACATCGTTTTCAAGCTGGACAACGACAACGAAACCGAGGTCGAAGTAGAGGAAGCATTCATGCAAACGACGAACCTGCCGTTCAATCTCCAGTTGAAAGGCGGGCAATTCTTTGCCGCCTTCGGCCGGCTCAATCCGGTTCATCCGCATGCTTGGGATTTTGTCGATGATCCGCTGGTCAACGGCCTCTTTCTGGGACCGGATGGATTGCGCGGCGTTGGCGCGCAAACTTCCTGGACGCTGCCTCTGCCGTGGTATTCGCAATTGATCTTTGCGTCGCAAAACGGACGCGGCAGCACGGGATTTTCGTTCCGGAATCCTGGTGACGACGGAATGTTTTTCGACCGCATAACGACCGATCGTGAGGCGCGCGGTTTGCAAGATTTCGTCTGGATCCCCCGCTGGGAAAATTCTGTCGACCTTAGTCCGACCCAGGTAGTGTTGGCTGGCGTTTCGGGCGCGTTTGGCTCCAATGAGACAGGGGCGAATTCGCGAACGCAGATTTACGGCGCGGACCTTCTTTACAAATGGAAGAGCTCCCACGCTGAAGGCGGTTTTCCGTTTGTGAAATGGCAGACAGAGTTCATGTATCGCCGTTTCCAAGCCGGCCATGGCGCAAATGATTCTTTTCCTGTGGCGGAAACGTTTCACGATTGGGGACTGTATTCGCAGGTGCTTTGGGGGTTCAAGAAAGGATGGGTCGCTGGCATTCGTGGCGACTACGTCGACATGCAGGATTCCAAGTTTACCGACGACTTAGATCGACAATCGCGTTGGCGGCTCAGCGCGAATCTCACCTGGTATCCGACTGAGTTTTCAAAAATCCGATTGCAGTACAATCAGGATTTTCTGGAGGAGAACTTTTTTCTCTCGGCACGACAAGTCGAGTCGATCTTTCTCCAGTGGGAATTCATCCTTGGCTCTCACGGTGCCCACAAATTTTAACTCATGAAAAGAATTCTTTTACTCCTGGCTGCAACTCTCACCTTCTCTTTCTCAGCGCATGCAAAATTAAACGTCGTTTCGACGCTGCCCGATTTTGGATGGCTCGCCCGCGAAATCGGCGGCGATAAAGTCAATGTAACCATTCTGGCGAAACCTACGGAAGATCCGCACTTCGTTGATGCGCGGCCAAGCTTCGTGGTTTCAATGCGCAATGCTGATGTCTTGATCGACGGCGGCGCGGAGCTTGAGCTCGGCTGGTTGCCTCCACTCCTTCAAAACGCGCGGAACCCGAAGATCGAGATCGGCAAACCGGGACGCGTGCAGGCTTCGCAGGGAATTCGCCTCATGAACGTGCCCGCAAATGTCACACGTGCGGCCGGTGACGTGCATGCGCTTGGCAACCCGCACTTCACGGTTGATCCAATTATTGCTAAGGCGGTCGCTCAGCACATTGCGCAATCGTTTTCCGCTCTCGATCCAGCCAACGCCGCTTTCTACGAGGCGAACTACAAGAAATTCGAGGCCACCATCAACGCGAAGTTGCAGGAATGGGGCGCGGCCATGCTGCCGTTCAAAGGCCAGCATGTTGTCGCTTATCATGACTCATGGCCCTACTTTGCGCATCGCTTCGGTGTTAACATTGACATCTTCCTGGAACCGAAGCCCGGAATCCCGCCCTCGCCGTCGCATCTCACCGAAGTGATCGCGCAAATGAAGGCGCAAAAAGTTAAGGCAATTATTGTCGAACCGTTTCACGATCGCCGAATCGCCGAAAAAGTGGCGAGCGCGACGGGCGCCAAGGTAGTGGAGTTTTCGCAATTCCCGGGAGGCCTCCCGGGCACGGACAGTTATGTGAAGCTGATCGATACCCTCATCTCGCGGCTGGCGGCGGGGCTCAAATGAACAAGAGTGGTAGGGCGCGACCGGTCCGAACGGGACTGGCGTTTGGCGCGCCGATTAATCGCACACAAGAACGAATGGCGCGGCGATCCGCGCCTACATTCTAATTTATGTGGGAAGTAATGTTTTGGCCGATCGTGGCCTGCGTCCTGTTACCATGGTTGCTCGTTTATCTCGGCCTGCATGTCGTCCAGCGCGGCATCATCTTCATCGACATCGCCATGGCGCAGATGGCTGCGCTCGGGATCTGTCTCGCCGTGCTGTTACATATAGAGCTGGAAAGTTGGACAACATTCGGGATCGCGCTCGGTTTCACACTGGCCGGTGCCGCGATTTTTTCCGTGACCGGAAAACGGGCGAGCCAAATTCCGCAGGAAGCGGTCATCGGAATCTCGTACGTGGTCGCGGCAGCCGCCGCCGTGTTATTGCTCAGCCGCGCCGCGGAGGGCGATGAAGAAATCAAAAACATGCTCGTCGGAAATATTTTGCTGGTTACGCCGCGCGAAGTTTGGGAGCGCTTCGCGCTGTTTCTCGCCGTTGGAGTTTTGCATTTTGTCCTGCGCAGAAATTTCCTGCTTGTCTCGTTCGATCGTGATGCCGCTTATGCAAAAGGTCTGCGAGTGCGCTGGTGGGATTTTCTTTTCTATGTCGTCTTTGGCTTGGTTGTGACAAGCTTTGTCCGCATCGCCGGCGTCCTGCTCGTGTTCAGTTATTTGATCGTCCCGGCGGTTTGCGGAATCAACCTGGCTCGTCGAACGGCGAATCGCTTACTCATCGGCTGGTTCATCGCGCTTCTCGGCGGCATCGCAGGATTGTTTCTTTCTTTCTGGTGGGACTTGCCTTCCGGTGCGGCAATCGTCTGCACGTTCGGCGCATTGCTAATCCTCATTTCGCTTTTTGCGTTGTGGCACCATCGCCGAGTCTCTTCTGTCGGGGCGCGGGATTCACAATAACAGTATGTGTCGCACCGCAATTCGGCCAGCGCCGCGGCTTTTACGGCACCGTCGCGTACGACTTTTAAGAACTGACAACTTCCCAGTCGAAGGGTTTCGCTATACGTAACGAATATTCCTATACTCTTGTTAGATGCTGAGTTGCCGCAGAATGGTCGCATTCCTCGCCGTTGGGATCTTCGTCGGTCCGGAAGAACTACGTGCACGTCGGCGTTAAGGAACGGAGCTGCGACCTGGTTTGCTTTGTCCGGCCGCCGACGTTCTTGGCCTGATCTTTCGAGACCTGCTATCTTTTTCGGAATGGAGCCCTTAGATCATTCCGAGTCTCCTGCCCCCGCAGCCGAATACGTCCGAATCGGGCTGATGGGTCTCGTCATCGTAGCCAGCCTGACCGGATGGTGGCGGCATTGGATGTTGCGCGACTGGCTTGCATTTACGGCCACACTTGTCGGTGGATTCTCCATTTTCAAAGAGGCGTGGCAGAACCTGTGTAAGCGGCGCATGACGATGGAGCTGTCGATGACGCTGGCGCTCGTCGCCGCGCTTTGCATCGGCCAGTTTCTCACCGCGCTCGTCATCACGTTTTTCGTGCTCTTCGCTGAGATGGTCGAAGGTTACACGGTTGGCAGTGGGCGGCGCGCGATCCAAACCTTGATCGACGCCCTGCCGCGTCAAGTGAGAGTGCGGCGTGGCGGTGAGGAACGTGAGTTGGGTACGAACGAAGTTGTCGCAGGCGAGACCATCATCATTCGGCCTGGCGAACGCATTCCGGCCGATGGCTTGGTGATCAAAGGCCACAGTTTTGTAGATCAATCTTCGATTACGGGCGAGTCGTTGCCGGTTGAGAAAGTCGAACAGAGCAAGGTATTCGCCGGCACGATTAACAAGGACGGCGTGCTCGAAGTGACCGTCGAGAAAATCGGGCGTGACACCACGTTTGGAAAAATCATCGAAATCGTCGAGCAGGCGGAAAAGTCTCGCGCGCCGGTGCAGCGGGTCGCCGACCGGCTCGCGGCGGGACTGGTCTACTTCGCGTTCGGCGCGGCGGCGTTCACACTTATTGTCACGCGCAATTTCACTTCGACTATCGCGGTGATCATCGTCGCTGGCGCGTGCGGAGTAGCGGCTGGTACGCCGCTCGCCATCCTTGCGGGAATCGGAAGCGCTGCGCGGCGCGGCATTATCACGAAGGGTGGGCTTTACCTTGAGCAGCTGAGCCGCATCGACACTATCGTTCTGGACAAAACCGGCACGCTCACGCTCGGAATTCCCGAAGTGACCGCCGTCCGAGCGATCAATAACGCGACAGAGAATGACGTGCTCCAAGCCGCTGCCATCGCCGAGCAACATTCCGAGCACCCGCTCGGAGAAGCGATCGTCCGTTGCGCCCACGAGCGCAATTTGCCGCTGCGCGAGTATTCGCAACTGCATTACTTGCCGGGAAAAGGGATCGTTTGTGAAGAGTCGAGCACACGAATCTTCGTCGGAACGCGCGCGCTTTTTGAAGAGAATGGCGTGCCAGTTCCTGCAGACGCACTTTCCGAAGTTGACGGTGGTAACGGCGCGGGCAAAACCGTTGTGCTGGTCGGGCGCGACCGCCGCGTTCTCGGCGCCGTCACGCTGGCCGACCAGCTTCGGACTGAGGCGAAGCGAGCGGTGAACGATCTCAAAGTGCAAGGCTATCGGGTCATCTTGCTAACGGGTGACAGCTCCGACACGGCAAAAACGATCGGTCGTGAACTGGGCGTCGATGAATCGATCGGCGATCTTTTGCCCGAGCAGAAACTGGAAAAAATTCGCGAGTTGCTCCACGTAGGTCGGAAAGTGGCGATGGTTGGCGATGGCGTGAACGACGCGCCGGCGCTGGCCGAAGCAACAGTCGGTATTGCAATGGGTCAGGGCACCGACGTGGCGCTCGAAACCGCGGATGTGACCCTGATGACCAACGAGCTCTCGCGCCTAGTGGAAGTGCTCGCGATCAGCAAACGCTGCTATCGCGTGATCATGTTCAACTTCTGGGGCACGATTGGTGTGGACACCGTGGGCATCGTGCTCGCCTTTTTTGGAATGCTCGCCCCGATCACCGCCGCGCTCATCCATGTTGGCTCGGAATTGGCGTTCATTCTAAACTCCGCTCGCCTATTTCGGAAAAGCTGAGTGCCTCGCGAATTGTTTGCAAGCCGAGCGCAGATCTGCGGGAAAGGTCACAACCGCTCATTGCCAGCGTCGAAGGCCAGCGCGGGTTTTACGGCACCGTCGCTTACGATTTTTAATAGAGCTCTGCGGCTGATGCGCCTGTTGCCGACCGAAGCGAATCAGATGAAAGTTCCTAGCGTAAAGCGAAGAGATTCTAATTCGGCTCACTAGCGAAACCAATGCCTACCGTTCTCCAGGAACCAACAACGTTAGCATCTGCGCCGCGGCGGGGTTCACGATCGACTTGGGTACGCCGCGTGGCGGTAAACGTCGCGCGGCTCGTAATTCTTGCGGGAATCCTGGTCGCTCTCGGCGGCGGCTGGTATCTGGCGAAAAGAGGGTTCGGCCGCCAATGGCGGTATCGGGTGGTCGAGGAATTGCACAAGCGCGGCGTGGAAGCTTCCATCGGCCGGGTGACACTGAAGCCGTTTCGCGGCCTGGTCGCGAACAATGTGCGGATTTTCGACTACAAGAACCGGGAAAAGACGCTCGCCCTCATTAGTGAAGTCTCGCTGGACGTCAATTACGCGGCGCTGATTCACCACGAGCCGTTTCTTAACGCGCTCGATGTGCGCGACGCGGAGATCACTCTCCCATTCAAAGCAGCCGCCGGACAGACCGAGAAAGCGCAGCTCACCGATTTCCGCGCCCATGTTTATTTTCCGCCGGAGCGAATTTACGTCAGTCAGGCAGAAGGAATTTTTTGCGGTGTTCGGATTTCGGCGTCCGGTCAGCTCATCAAACGCGCGAATTACAAGCCGTCCCCGCCGTTGTCACAAGAGGAGTGGCAAGAGCGGTTGTCGATGGTGCAACGCATCGTGAGCGAGCTGCAAAAGTTCAATTTCCCTGGGGCGCCTCCTTCGTTGCAGGTAAAATTCGCCGGAGACGTTGCCGAACTCGAGGACGCGCGAGTGGAAGCGACGTTGCACGGCGAGCGGTTACAACGAGGCAATTACGAGATGAAGAATCTGTCCGCCGTCGCGGAGTGGAACAACCAGCGCCTCGACGTCGCCCACTGCGAATGGAGCGACGGCATGGGCAGTTTCGTCGGTCACGCCGAGTGGGATCGGCAGCGGAACCTCGCCAGTTTTCAAATGCGTAGCAGCCTCGATCTCAAAAAATTTCTGGATACCTTCGGCTGGGGCGGCCCGCTCGCGGACACCACATTTCAATCGGCGCCTTCGGTCGAAATCTCCGGGTCGGCAAACCTTGGAGCGAATCCATTTCGGCCGCAGATCATCGGCCACGCCGCTTTTGGCCAGTTCACTTACAGGAGCGTGCCGTTCTCCGATTTCACTGCGGATTTTTCCTGGGACGGCGAGCGAACATTTCTTCGAGGTGTTCAGATTCGAAACCAAACGGGCCAGCTCGGCGCCGAGCTTTTCGATGCACCGGGCGACTTTCGCCTAAATATCGAGAGCACAATGGCTCCACGCGCAGCGCGCGCGCTGGCGTCTCCGGACCTGGCTGAATTTCTGCGACAATGGGACTGGCAACATTCGCCCACGGTTCGTCTGGCGATTCGGGGCCCGGATCGCCACCCGGAGAATTGGCGAGGCAATGGCACAGTCGCCTTTGATCGGGCGCGGTTCCGCGGCGTCTGGATGAATAGCGCCACCAGCAGAATCCATTTCGCCGACGGCGCACTGACTTTCGAAGATTTTCACGTGGCGCGGGACGAGGGCGTCGGCACCGGCACTTTTACTTATGATTTTAAGAAACACGAAGTCCGTGTCTCGAACATCAAAAGCTCGTTGCATCCGGCGGAGGCCATCTTTTGGATCGAGCCGAAGCTTTGGAAAACCGTTTCGCCTTACAAATTTCGGCGCCCGCCCATCCTCACGGCCAACGGCCTCTATCAATTTCGCGGCGGCAAGAATACCCGTCTCGAGATTAAAGTCGATGGCGGCAACGGCATGGATTATGAGTTTCTCGGAAAGACGCTGCCGTTCGACCGGATCTCCGGCCGATTGCTCCTTACCAATGACCGCTTGCAAATCGTCGATCTTCGCGGCGCGCTTTTTTCTGGAATCGTGAGCGGCAACGCCAACATCTCCCTGGCGAAAGGCAATCCGCGTTATCACGCCAGCCTGGCCCTGACGGGCGTCGACTTTCCTCGTCTAACAAACCTTTATTTCAGCTACTATCACTACCGGAATGTGCGTGGGCAGCTCAGCGGCACATATGATTTCGATGGCTTCGCAACGGATACACGCCAGATGTATGGCACGGGAAAGGTCGGAGTCACCAACGGCGATGTCTTCGCCATTCCCGTTTTCGGGCCGATTTCAGAAATCCTCAATCACATCCTGCCCGGCGCTGGTTACAGCATTGCGCGCGACGCCGGCGCGAAATTTACGATCAAGGATGGAATCATTCACAGTGACAATTTCAATGTGTCTGGACAACTTTTCAGCATCCTGGGAAATGGCGACATTTATTTTCTCGACGATAAACTCGATCTCGACGTGCGCATCAATGCCAAAGGCCCCGGAATCGTGCTCGCGCCGGTTTATAAACTTTTTGAATACAAAGCCGAAGGAAGTTTAAAGAAACCGGACTGGCATCCGAAGCGATTTTAGATTTTCGATTGAATGAACCCAGCGACGCCTGCGTCGTTTTCCCGCACCTTTTCCCGATCGGAAATTGAAAATCGCCAGTCGAAAATCCTGCTCGGCGCACACATGTCGATCAGCGGCGGTGTCCACATAGCCATCGAACGGGCGCGTTCGATCGACTGCACCGCGATGCAAATGTTTGTGAAGAACAACATGCAATGGTTCGCGCGGCCGCTAACTCGCGACGAAGTCCGCGCTTTTGTGGAACATCGACAACGCGCCGAGCTATTGTCGATCTTTGCCCACGCGAATTACCTGATCAATCTCGCCGCCACGAATCCGCTATTTCATGCCAATTCGATACGGGCGCTCTCAAAGGAACTCGCGAGCGCGAACCAACTCGAATTGCCCTTTCTCGTTTTGCATCCCGGGGCGCACCGCGGCGCCGGCGAGGAAGCCGCTTTGGCGAAGATTATCGCTTCAATCAACAAGGTGTTTCGCAAAATTCCGAAGGTGAAAACGAAGATCGCGCTCGAGACAACGGCCGGACAAGGTTCATGCGTCGGTCATCGCTTCGAGCATCTCGCGCACATCATCGACAACGTCCGTGAACCGGAGCGCCTCTGCATTTGTCTGGATACTGCGCACCTTTTCGCGGCGGGTTACGACATCGGCACCGAATCCGGCATTCGAAAAACATTTCGCGAATTCGATCGGAAAATCGGACTGGATCGTCTCGTTGCGATTCATCTCAACGATTCCAAAACTGGGCGCGGCTCGCGAGTGGACCGACACGAACACATCGGCAAGGGCAAAATAGGACTCGTCGCGTTCCGCTTCATCATGCGCGACCGGCGTTTGAATAAAATCCCGAAAGTCCTGGAAACGCCAAAGGGGAAAGACCTGCGCGAAGACGTGATGAATCTACAGACCTTGCGAGCCCTAGTGCTGGCCTGAATCCAAGCGCTACAGCTTTTTCCCAGGGCCCCACAATGCACGGCCAGGCTTGGCACCGGTATGCTCGCCGTCTCTAAGAACCTGCACGCCGTTCACGAAAACGTGTTTTACACCGACGGCGTATTGGTGCGGTTTCTCGAACGTCGCCCGATCGGCGATGGTCGCCGGATCGAAGAGAACGACATCAGCGAACATTCCTTCTTTAATGAAACCGCGGTGATCAAGACTGAGATTGGTGGCGGGCAACCCGCTCAATCGTCGGATCGCCTCAGTCATAGGGATTACCTTCTCGTCACGCACATATTTGCCGAGAACGCGCGCAAAATTCCCGTAGGCGCGCGGATGCGGATTCGATTTTAGGAACACTCCCTCGGGCGCTTGCGACGCTTCATCGGAGCCGAACGAAATCCACGGCTTGGCCAGTTCTTTTTTAATGTTCTCCTCCGACATTTCAAAATAAATCGTGCCGATGCGCGACTCGTCTTCCGAAATCAAGTCCATGATCGTGCTGATTGGATCTTTGCCGCGCATTTCCGCCACTGCGGCGAGCGTCTTTCCCGTGAGCGGTTTCAATTTTTCGGATTTAAAACCGACTAGTAAAATTCGGTCCGGACCGCCGGCTGCGATATAAACATTTTCCCATTCGTCAGTTGGCGTTTTCACCTGCGCCGCGATCTTTTCGCGCGTCGCCGGATCGCGCAATCTTTTGAACAACGCCGGATAACCGCCGTCCTCCGTCCAGGGCGGCAAACACGCATCCAGTCCGGTGCCGGAGGCGGTGTACATATACATGTTCGCCCTGATTTTGAGTCCCTCCTTCTGGGCGACCTCGATGTGCGAAAGAAGCTGATCCATCTTCGACCAATTTTGCTGGCCCGCCGCTTTGATGTGATAGAGTTCCGCTGGAATTCCTGCTTCGCGACTGATGCGAATCAGTTCATCGAGCGATTCGAGTAATCGATTTCCTTCGCTGCGGATGTGCGAGATGTATTTGCCCTGATATTTTGCCGCAACTTTGCACAGCTCGGTCAGCTCCTCGGTTTTCGCAAAAAAAGCCGGCGGATACATCAACGCTGTGCCGATGCCGAGCGCGCCGGCTTCCATTTCTTTCCGCACGAGCTCGCGCATTTGATCGAGCTGTTGCCGCGTTGGCGCTTTGTCTTCGAACCCAATCACGTATTCGCGAAGCGTGGCCGCGCCGATGAACGACGCGACGTTGCACGAAATGCCGCGCGTTTCGAGATAATGCAGATATTCCGCGAGCGTGTTCCATTTGATCTCGTATTTGATGTCGCTCTGTTCGCGCAGCATGTGTTCGCGCACGCGATCGTTCACCGGGCCCATCGATTCGCCTTCGCCCATGATCTCAGTCGTGACGCCCTGCCGAATCTCGCTTTGCGACCGGCCATCCTGAATCAACGATTCGTTGGACCAGGAAAGCATATTGATGAAACCGGGCGCGACGGCGAGATCGGTGGCGTCGATGATTGTTTTCGCCTTCGCTGTTTTGAAATCCCCGACACCTGCGATTCGATCACCGCGGATTGCAAGATCGACATGTCGCGGTTGAGCGCCGGTCCCGTCGTAAACCGTGCCGCCTTTGATGATGACGTCGAAGCCGGCAGATTTCGGCGATCGCGTCGAAGGCTCTGTAGCGAGCGCAGAGGAAAGCATCGACAAAATGGTAACCGCTAAAGTGAGGACTTGAGTTGGGAAGACCATAAATTAAGCGACGAGCCTACCGAAGGACACTTCCACGGTCAAAACCTCACCCGGCCCTCTACGGCAGTTTTTGCCACCGAAACATTTGCCTGGCGCGATTGTTAAATATAAGATTCCACGAAAGGGTATTGCTGATGAAAACAAAAATTAAACATCCCAAGCGAGGGCTTCTGCTCTCATTGCTCTGCGCAGGCGTCGTCGCAACTTTTATGAGCGGATGTGCAGAGGCTCCTCCCGTCACCGCATATGACAGCGCTTACTATTATCCGACGGGGAATCCCGTGCGTGATTACTGGGGCTACTACCAATCCTACCCCTATTCGGATACGTACAACGGCCCGCGCTACCGTATAATCGACGGCGAGCACGTTTACGAGCCGTACCCCTACCCCCCGTACGCGGGTCACTGATATAGGGTTACGACGCAGGCTTGGTTAACGCATCGGCGCGCACGAGTGTGCTGATGCGCTCAAGTGCGTCGCTATTGGTCGCGTCTTATTCTTAGCAGACGCACAACGCTAGATCGCGCAATGATTGCATCGCCGCATAATAACATGCGCCCTTTTGCGTGCAGAGCTGCAGTGCGCCATTCGCATCCTGGGACGCCAGCGCTAAATCGGGCAATCCCCACGACCGAAAGAGTGACGCAAAGCGATTCTTATTAGTGAGAACCTGTTCTGTGCCAGCAGGCGGCAAGAGGATGTTCCGGCTGGAAGTCGTAAAGGCGGGAAGTGCGGGGTCAACGCGATCTGCCTTTTCCGTGGCTGACTTTCAGTTGAAGACAGAGCGCGGTCCTGGCAAAGCAGGGAAATCAGAAGGAAATGAAAGGGTATTATCTGATGAAAACAAAAACAAAACATCGCAAACGAGGGCTTTTGCTCTCATTGCTCTGCGCAGGCGTCGTCGCAACTTTTTTGGGCGGATGTGCAGAGACTCCTTACGTAACCGCGTATGACACCGGTTATTATTATCCGACTGCGTATTATACGCCTTCCTACTACGGCTATTACCCGTACAGGAGCTATTACTATTACCCGCATAACTACTATTACGGCTACTAGCCTGCTTTCGGCAGGGTTGTACGTTCGCTAACTATCGGTACTGATTTGCGACAGGCGCTTGGCTGCGCATCGGCGCACGCAACGTGCGCTGATGCGCTTCACTGCGCAGAGATGCCGCGTCTTATTCTCGCTTAGGCCACGCAACACGATTGCGTTTTTGCAGCACAACAGGAACCGGCCGTTTGCCGGTTCGCAGCACGGCGATCGCGGGCTTTGCAGGTAGTTGCTGGCGGTTCCAGCAACACACGCATCACATTTCCATCACCCGTGACTGAACGCACGTGATATATCGATGGGAAAAAATTCTGGTCGCCGTACTCGACGCGAATTTCGGTATCGAAATTAATCGGGATCATGCCGCGCACTTGGTCGAAGATTTTTACAAACTTCGCTGCTGTCATGTAATCGTCCGCAGGGTCAGGCGGCACCCAGAGCTGGACGATCGTTTCCTGCCACCGGTTCACTTGACCGGCACAATCTACCGTGTCGAACGATGTAGCTTTTAGCTCAGTGAGATGATAGCCACCGGGCACTGCCTGGCCGTCCATGTCGGTGAAGACCAACTGATTTTGCGGCGCGGCACGGAGCGCTGAGATGAATTCATTTGTTTTCATTTTTTTCGTCGGCTAACTCGGCAGCAAACTTTCCGTCGCCGCTGTCGTTCGCCATTCATTCGATCGTCTTTGCCCATCCACTCGCGCAATCCACCGAGCAGGTGGCGGACCAGCGGATCGCCAGGCTGCGCCCAGCGATAATGCATCCATTTGCCGTCGCGACGTGCATCGACCAAACCGGCTCGCTTCAGGCGCGCGAGATGCCGGGAGACTTTCGGCTGGACCACACGGAGCGTGTCAGTCAGCTCGCAAACGCACGTTTCGCCCTCGGCGAGGAGATTCAACAGGCGCAGCCGCGTTGGATCGGACAACGTCTTGAAGAGAAAAGCCGGCTCGCTCGTTTGGCATCGTTTCATTCCATACATATACGGACAAGCGTATATATGTCAACAAGAGCCACCGCGAATGGCGGTGCAAAGCCCGCCGAATCGCTCGCCGGGCGGGCTTGCGTTAACGGAACCGCGCTGCGCTTATCGGAGCGGAACAACTCCTCAGAACATAAGCTGGACACGACCCGCCGCGTTTGGTGGCCATGGCGTTGCCAACCATGCCTGAAGCGAGAACTGCGATCTCATAAGTAATTGCTTCCTTGCTTTGAAGCAGCATTCCTTGCACGGACCTTAGCACACGTCTGCGGCTGATTTTGTCGTCTGCAGACCGTAGAAAACGGATGGTAATTGATTATCCCGATGACGCCGTCCTCACCTTCGATCAGCGCGGAACAGCTTTCCACCCAATCACCGCAGTTGTAATAGGTGACGGCACCGAATTGTCGGATCGCTGGGCTGTGGATGTGGCCACAGAGGACAGCGTCGACCGAAAATTTCTTTGCATAACGAACGATCTCTTCCTCGAACCGACCGATAAAACTGACCGCGTCCTTGACTCGTTTTTTCGCGTAGGCGCTCAGCGACCAATAGCCGAGACCGAATCGACGGCGCACGAAATTGATCGCCGGATTAAGCGAGAGCAAGAACTGGTAACCAACGTCACCCGCGAACGCGAGCCACTTCACGTTTTGCACTACTGTATCGAGCTCGTGCCCATGAATTACGAGCATCCGGCGGCCATCGGCCAGGCGATGAATGGCATGCTTCTGCACCGTGATGTTGCCATAGGCGCCGTAAAATTTGGCGAGCAGATCATCGTGATTGCCCGGGATATAGACGGTCCGCGTGCCTTTGCGCGATTTCCTGAGAATCTTTTGAATGACATCGTTATGCTGTTGCGGCCAGTAAATCCCGCGGCGCAACTGCCAGATGTCGATCAAGTCGCCCACCACATAAAGAGTCTCAAATTCGTACTCGCGCAGAAAATCGAGCAGCGCGCCCGCGTTCGCGCCACGCGTGCCCAGATGCACGTCCGAGATCCACACCGCCCGAACACGACGGACGAAATCTGATTCCCGCCCGAACGGTGGCTCAATGGAAAATCGAGGTGCGGTGAAGATCGGCATTGTGCGTTTAAAAAATCAGCGCTTTCGCGAGGCCATTATTTGGCGCAAAGCCCGCCGAGGCGCTCTCCCGGCGGGCCTTCGCTAACCTAACCGCGTCGTCCTCATTCAGTTGAAAGTGCGCTTTAGAACATCACCTGCACGCGACCGATGACTTCATCGAATTGATCATCGCCAAACTCCGGATGCGCTTGGCGGAAATCCGACCAGGTATGAATGTAGTTGACCATTAGCTTGAGATCGTCGCCGCGGATGTAGTAGTTGAGGCCACCCGTGATGGAGTAGATGCCGTCGTTGCCTTTTTGCCCAGGATTCAAGTCCTGCCACTGAACTGCAGCTTGAAGTTTCTTCGGGATCAGGAAATAACCGGCCGTTATCTGAAATCCGTTCGTCGTGAAGTTGGCGAACCCGGGTGGGACCCCGTTCACGGTGCGACCGTTCACATATTCCTCAAGGTATTCACCAATCAGGTCAAACGGCCCAATGTTTAACCAGGCGTCCACGCTCCACGCTGTCCGTTCATCCGCGCCCGGCAGGACAAACGACGAGAGGGAGCCATCGGAGTTTACCAATAGATTCCCCGATGGTGAGATATTTGTTCCCTGATCGTCGCGGCTGTTGAGCACGTCGCCGCCCAGTTTCAGACTGGAAGCCTGACCGAAGACTTTGCCTTTGAACGGCATCAACTCAAGGCGGCCGACATACATGAAATTGTTATTGTCGTTATTGTTGATGTTGCGTCCGTTCCCGTTGAAGATCCCGGCGTAATAGGTCAGCAAATCCTTCTGCGCTGGCCAAAGGGTCGTGAACGGCTTGCCCCAGAGTTCAACACCAATCTGGCGCTCTGGGGTGATTGCGCCGGTTGGCAGACTACGCTCGATAATGAAAAGGGCTGTGTCAGGAGTCAGCTGCTCCAAACCGAATGGCGCTTTGTATTGGCCGATCTTAATTTGCGCCGCAGCAAACCGATGCCAGTTGAGCCAAATGTCGGTTCCCGAAAAGTCGGTGCGGTTGGATGGAGAAGTGCCATCGCTATTCTCGAAATCGCCTTCCATTTTGAAATCGAATTGCTCGGCAAATTCGCCGGTCAGGCTGATCCGTGCCCGGCGCAGGCGGAAACGATCTTTCAACGCTGTTTGACCGAAGCGCCCTTCGAACGCGGACACGTCGCCGTCTTCAAAATTCGCCTGGATGAATCCGCCCAGCACCAGCTTCAGTTCCGGCCCACGCTGCTGCACGGAAACCGGCGGTTTCTCTTCTTCGACAACGGCTTTCTCGACATACGTTTTTCCGTCGTAAGCGACTTTCTTTTTCAATTTCCCCTCAGGCGGATACGCAGCTTGTCTGGTTTTCAAGTTGTTGATTTCTGCTTGCAGATCAGCGTTGCGTTTCTGCAGCAGCTCCACTGCGCGCTCGAGTTTTTCGATTCGCGCAGTCTCAGACGATGACTCCGCGCGAAGCGGCTGCGCGGTTAGTAAAATAACAGCCAGGCTTGCGCCCGCTGCCCGTAAGACGAATTTCTTAATGAACATAAGTTTCTCCTTGGTTTTTGATGGTTGGATCGAGAGGCAAGAGCCAGCTCGGTCAGCAGCTGCCTAATCGAACGCGAACGAAACTAAAAGCCGATTGTTACAAGCGTATGACGAGAAAGTAACGATTTGGCAAACTTTCCCACAAAAGGCCGAAGCGATTCTATAAATTCGTGCAGAAATATTGGAATTTAAGGCGCGGGCGAGTTGATTTGCTATTCCATGGAGATCGGCTCTGGCAGGAATATCCTGATCATCGAAGATGAGAGCGATGTTGCCGACCTTCTCACGCTGAATTTGCGCAAGGCGGGCTTCAGGATTTCGACAGCCGCCGACGGCGCGAGCGGTTTGCAGAAGGCGCGCGACGACAGACCTGATTTCATTGTTCTTGATCTGATGTTGCCAAAAATGTTGGGACTCGAAGTCTGCAGAATTTTGAAGAGCGACACGGCGACGCGTCACATTCCGATTTTGATGTTAACGGCGAAAGCAGAAGAGATTGATCGCATTGTCGGTCTGGAATTCGGCGGCGACGATTACGTGACGAAGCCGTTCAGCCCGCGGGAAGTCGTCTTGCGGATCAAGGCCATCTTGCGCCGTGCCGAGGGCGGGGCAGAAGACGAATGTCTGAGCGCCGGTTCGATCGTGATTGATCCGGCGCGGCACGAAGTTTCTGTCCATGGCAAACGCGTCAATCTCACCAGCCTCGAATTTAAACTTTTGCGCACGCTCATGCAGCGGCGCGGTCGCGTCCAGGCGCGCGATCGGTTGCTTAACGACGTTTGGGGTTACGAAAGCGTCATCGATACGCGCACCGTGGATACGCATGTACGACGGCTGCGTAAAAAACTCGGCAAAGCCGCCGATGCAATCGAAAGCGTGCGCGGGTTCGGCTATCGCCTGAGGGAAAATTAGGCCCAGATGTGGTGGCTAATCCTGGCCATAATCTGCGGCATAGTCGCAGTGACAGTACTGGTGTTCTGGCGAAAATGGGCTGCGCCGTGGCGACAAATTGAAGAGCTCGTGACGCAAATCGGGCGCCGCGAGCGGCCGCCCACTTTCCTGGTCAATGGCGGAGCAGACGCGCAACGGGTTGGCCTGGCGCTGGAGAGTATTTTTGCGCGCCAGCAGGAACTCGATCGCCAGATGGCCGGGCGCGAATCCGGCACCCAAACGATTCTTGGCGCGATGCAGGATGGTCTGCTGGTGGTTGACGCGCGCCGCCGCATTACGCTCACGAATCGAACGTTCGAGGAACTGTTCGGGCTGCGAGGCCCAGCCGCCGGCGTCCCTTTGCTTGAGACCGTCCGCCACGCAACGCTGGATTGGCTGATTGCGGAAACGCTGCGCACCGGCGAAGCAATGCGCAGCGAGTTGAGCCTTGCCGATTCACAAACCCACAGCGAGCGGCACATCGAAGTCAATGCTGTCCCAATCAAGAATGCTCTCGATGAAACGACCGGCGCGGTATTACTTTTTCATGATATCACAGAATTGAAGCGGCTGGATCAAATCCGAAGCGATTTTGTCGCGAATGTTTCACACGAGTTGCGAACCCCGTTGTCGATTCTGCGCGGCTACATCGAGACGTTGCTCGATAATCCGAAACCTTCGCGACAGGAACTGGCACGGATCCTTGCGATCATGGAACGGCATTCCAAACGGCTAGGACTTCTGGTCCAAGATCTGCTGAGCCTTGCCCAGTTGGAATCATCAAACGCAACGCTGGCGCTCAGCGTTGTACGAGTGGAGGAGTTGTTTAATAACGTCGTCCGTGACTGGAGAGAAAAACTCGCGGCAAAGAACCTAAAAGTGATTGTCGATGTTTCGCCGGACGCATCGACACTTCGCGCGGATGAAACCCGGCTACAGGAAGTCCTCTACAATCTGCTGGAAAACGCGGTGAAATATTCGCGTGAGAAAGGCCAGATTCAGCTGCAAGCAGGACGGCGCGGTCCCGAAACCGTGCTCAGCGTGAGCGATGATGGCACCGGCATCTCAAAAGAGGATTTGCCACGCATTTTCGAGCGATTTTATCGCGCTGACAAAGCGCGCAGTCGGGAGCTCGGCGGCACTGGTCTCGGGCTGGCGATTGTGAAACATATTGCCCAATTGCATGGTGGTCGCGTGGAAGCCGAGAGTGAGCTTGGCAAAGGAACCACGATTCGCGTGGTCTTGCCGACGCATCCGTAGCTTCCACTGCATCGCGCCAGTCGTAGGCCCTGTCTTCTGTAGCGGTTCTTGCGAGCGACGCAGGTAGAGAGCGCTCTCCCCTGTCACACAAAAGTAACATTAAACTTTTTGACGCTTCCGCGCGCGCTGCGGCAGGCTGGAACACGCATGAAACCTTTAAAATTTAGGCGCAAAACTTTAGCGTTGGTGCTGTTAGCGGGAATGAGTGCGACCGCCTCGGCGCAGATGATGATTAACGGCGCAGGTGCAACATTCCCGTATCCGATCTACTCGAAGTGGTTCGATGAGTACGCAAAAGTGGACCCTTCTGTCCGATTTAATTATCAATCAATCGGATCCGGCGGAGGCCAAAAACAAATCCTCGCGCAAACGGTCGATTTCGGCGCATCGGATGGTCCGATGAGCGATGAGAATCTCGCGAAGGCGCCGGGCAAACTCTTGCACATTCCAACGGTCGCGGGAGCGGATGTGGTTGCTTATAACCGTCCCGGAAATCCTGCGTTAAAGTTCGATGCTGATACGATTGCGGGAATTTTTCTTGGCCAAATCAAGAAGTGGAACGACCCGAAAATCACCACGCTCAATCCGGGAGTGAGCTTACCCGATCAGGAGATCGTGGTTGTGCACCGCTCCGATGGCAGCGGAACGACTTACATTTGGACCGATTACCTAAGCAAGATCAGCCCGGAATGGAAAAGCAAGGTCGGGACGAATACTTCTGTAAACTGGCCGACCGGAATCGGCGGTAAAGGAAACGAAGGCGTGGCCGGGCAAATCAAGCAGACGCCGGGCGCGCTCGGCTATGTGGAATTGATCTACGCGGTGCAAAACAAGATGCCGTACGCCGAGGTCAAGAACGCAGCCGGCGAATTTGTGAAGCCGAATATTCAATCGGTCACTGCCGCGCTCGCGACGGCGGATATTCCGGAGGATTTCCGTTTCTCCATCACCAACGCACCAGGCAAAGATGCGTATCCGATCTGCGGTGCCACCTGGTTGCTGGTCTATGAGCAACAGAAGGATGCGACCAAAGGAAAGAAGCTGGTGGAATTTCTAAAATGGGCCGTGAAAGACGGCGAGAAAATGGCCAGGGACCTCCAATACGCACCCCTGCCGGAGAACCTTCAGGAACGTGTCCTGAAGCGAATCCACGAAATCAAAATATAGTATAAAGGGGCATGGAGATTGCCACACCTCCAGCAGCCGCTTCGCTTGCGCCGCGCTCAGCGGCGCAAGCGATGGTCCCGCCCTCGCGCTTTGGCGATAAAGCATTCGAGTGGCTTACCCTCGCAATGGCGATGGCGGTGGTTCTGCTCGTCATTTTAATCGGCTGGCAACTGTGGCGTGGATCTTCGCTCGCGGTTCAAAAATTTGGGTTTCATTTTCTCACCACCTCGACCTGGGACCCGGTCACGGAGCAATTTGGCGCGCTGCCATTTATTTACGGAACGCTGGTTTCTTCCTTTATTGCGTTGCTCATCGCTGTGCCGTTGAGCGTCGCGACTGCGGTTTACCTTACGGAACTTGCGCCGCTCTGGATTCGGCAGCCGATTGTTTCGTTGATCGAGATGCTGGCGGCGATACCGAGTGTAATCCTCGGATTGTGGGGCATTTTCGTCATGATTCCGTGGTTGCGCGATTATCCGTTTCCGCTGCTGAAACGATTCTTTGGGTGGACGCCATTCTTCAGCGGGCCGATCTACGGGACCAGCATGCTCGCGGGCGGAATCATTATCGCCATTATGATTCTGCCAATCATCACCTCAGTCTCGCGCGAGATTCTGCGCAGCGTTCCGAACTTGCAGCGCGAGGCAGCCTACGCACTCGGTGCGACACGCTGGGAGGTGACGCGGATCGCGGTCCTGAGCTATGCGAGGAAAGGCTTGTTCGGTGCCGTGATTCTTGGCCTCGGGCGCGCGCTTGGCGAAACGATGGCGGTGACAATGGTGATCGGCAACACGCCGCAGATCGCGGCGTCGCTTTTTAAGCCCGGCTACACCCTTGCCAGCGTTATCGCGAATGAGTTCACCGAAGCAACTACGGACATTTATTTGCAGGCGCTGTTCGAGATTGGGCTGGTGCTCTTCGGAGTCACGATTCTGGTGAACCTGATCGCGCAACTTCTTCTCAAAACCTTGACGACAACATCAACAACGCGCGCCGTGCAATGACGATGCATTCCAGCCGAGCAGACAATCACACTTGGCGCAAGATCATGAATGCGCTGGCCTCGGCCACTACGTTTGTCTCCGCGCTCCTGGTGATCGCCCCGCTAGGTCTGATCTTTTTTCATCTTCTTGCTAACGGCGCGAGTTCGGTGAACTGGGCTTTTTTCACGCATTTGCCAAAGCCGGTCGGTGAGGCTGGCGGCGGAATGGTGAACGCAATTGTTGGCTCGCTGGAATTGCTCGCGTTCGCCTCTGCGATCGGTATTCCAATCGGAGTTCTGGGCGGCGTTTACCTGGCCGAATACGGAACTGCGCGCGCGAATGCGCTGCTGCGTTTTGTCGCCGACGTACTCAACGGTGTGCCGTCAATCACGTTTGGTGTTGTCGTTTACGGGCTGGTCGTGTTGCGTTTCAAAGGCTTCTCCGCCTATGCTGGCGGCCTCGCGCTTGGCTTGATCATGGTCCCACTCATTCTGCGCACGACTGAGGAAGTGATTCTGCTGGTGCCGAATGGTTATCGCGAGGCTGCCCTCGCGCTCGGCGTCGCTCGTTGGAAAACGATCGTTTACATCGTAATGAAGACTGCTTCCAAGGGAATCATCACTGGCATTCTGCTGGCGTTGGCAAGAGTCGGCGGCGAGACTGCACCGCTCCTCTTCACCGCCTTCGGCAATCGGTTTTGGAACCATAACTTGAGCGAACCGATCGCTGCGCTTCCATTGCAGATTTTTACTTACGCAATCTCTCCCTACGACGATTGGCATCGCCAAGCCTGGGCCGGCGCCCTGGTGCTCGTCACGGGAATTTTTTGCGTTAATGTACTGGTGAGAATCCTGACGCGCGGACGAACGACATCCGCCGTCTAGCGTTTGTTGCGAATGGTTAATTTAATTATGGCAAGTCCGGATCCTGCGGTTGTCGAACATGTCGAACGGCCGGCCGAGCTGTCCCCCACCACCGAGCCTGCGCCACCGTTAACTTTCCAGGTGAAGAATGTATCGATCTGGTACGGCGAGAAGCGTGCCATTGATGATGTGACGCTCGACATCGCATCGAATGCGGTGACTGCTATTATCGGGCCGAGCGGTTGCGGGAAATCAACGTTTCTCCGCTGTCTCAACCGTATGCACGAGCTCGTGCCGAAGACGCGTGTCGAAGGAAGAGTCCTCCTTCAAGGCGAGGATCTCTATTCGAGCACTGTCGATCCCGCGATCGTTCGCCGCCGGGTCGGCATGGTCTTCCAAAAATCGAATCCGTTTCCGACGATGTCGATTGGCGAGAATGTTATCATTGGTTTGCGATTGAACGGAGTGCGCAACCAAAAATTTCTCAATGAACGTCTGGAAAAATCGCTCCGCATGGCTGCTCTTTGGGATGAGGTGAAAGATGATTTGCACAAGTCCGGCACCAGCCTTTCCGGTGGCCAGCAGCAAAGGCTTTGCATTGCCCGCGCGCTCGCGGTGGAACCGGAAGTGCTTTTAATGGACGAACCCTGTTCGGCGCTTGATCCGATCGCCACAGCCAAGATTGAGGAATTGATCTATGAGCTCAAAGCCCAATACACGATCGTAACGGTAACGCACAACATGCAACAGGCCGGCCGCATCTCTGATTTTACCGCGTTCCTTTACATGGGCCGCCTGATTGAGTTTGGATCGACAACGAAGATCTTCACCAACCCGAGCCAGAAACAGACGGAGGATTACATCACCGGTCGGTTCGGCTAATTACTATGACTAAAACGCGTCCAACAAATGCTGTAGCGTCCGCTATCCTCAGCGGATTTCGCACTGCCACGCCGAGTGCCCGGTGCGCTCATGAGAGCGCACGCTATAGCCTGATGCTGATGATGTGATGATCACACCAAAACACATTCTTGGGACATTCGACGAAGCGCTCGCTTCTCTGCGCAACAACGTCCTGATGATGTCGAGCCTGACCGAGCGCAGCTTGGAGCGAGCGATGAAGGGCTTGTTCAATCGCGATGACGATCTTTGCGCACATGCAATCGCCGATGATGAAGAGATCGATCAACTCGAGATACAGATCGACAAGGATGGCGTGGCAATTTTGTTGCGGTTTCAGCCGGTAGCCTCCGATCTGCGCCGCGTTGTTTCCGCCATGAAACTTTCATCGAATCTGGAGCGCATGGCTGATCAGGCGACGACGATTGCGCGACGCGCGCGGAAGTTAAATCAACATCCGCCGTTAGCCGAGGTCGAATTGATCCGACCGATGTACGAGCAGGCCGTGTCGATGTTTAAGGACAGTGTGGATGCCTTCGCGCGCGAGGATGTCGATCTTGGGCGCGCGGTCGTTCCACGCGATCAAAAGCTGGATGATTTGAATCGCGCTGCTAGTCGCAAATTAATCGAGCGCATGGCGCACGACCCCGAGCAATTGCGAGGCTACTTGAATCTGATTTTCATTGGCCGTTGCCTCGAACGCGTAGGCGATCATGCCACTAATATTGCCGAAGATGCTGTCTATGCGGCCGCCGCTGAAGATATCCGGCATCAGCCTGTGGTGGCCACGACGTGACGCGGCCAGTCGCGGCGTGTCCAGCTCTTGCCTAATTTCCTAAGCAGTGGTTGCATGAATTAACGCGCGAGCTCGTTTTTCGGCCCGAGGATTCCAAGAAAGCGATAAATGCCAACAGCCGTTGCCAAGACCAGTATTGCCGAGGACCCCTCCGCAGGGGTGGAAGTCCTGCAGGAGGACGTTCCTCAAGAAAAGCGTTTTTCTGATCCTCAAAATTTTATCAATCGCGAGCTGAGCTGGCTCGAGTTCAATCGCCGCGTTCTGGAAGAAGCGCAGGATCCCACCCAGCCCCTCATCGAACGCGTCAAGTTCCTTACCATTTTCAGCTCGAACCTGGATGAGTTTTTTGAGATTCGCGTCGCCGGGATCAAGCAGCAGATACAAAGCGAGACCAGCGACGTGGGGCCGGACGGTTTGAGTGCAACCGAGACATTTAACAGTATCCAGCGCGTGGTGCGCGAACTCGTGGCGACGCAGTACGCGCTGTGGAAGAACGAATTGGTGCCCGAGCTGGCAAAGAACGGCATTTGCGTGCGCGAGATCGCGGAATTGCCGGCGAAACGGGCGGCGTGGGCGCATCGTTATTTTCAGCAGGAAGTCCTTCCAATGCTCACCCCTCTGGCTGTGGATGCCAGCCATCCGTTCCCGCATCTTTTGAATCGAAGCCATAATCTGCTGGTGCGTGCAAAAATGCAGCGCGGTGCAGAGCCGCTGCATGCCATCGTGCAAGTGCCCAGGGCGGTATCGCGCCTGATCGCCTTGCCGCGCGGCAAAAGCGCCGACGAGCCGTGGGAGTACATCTATCTTGCCTCACTCATCAAACAACACATCGGCGAATTGTTTCCCGGTTTGATCCTAGAGGAGGTGCACGCGTTTCGGGTCACTCGCAACAGCGATCTCTACATCGACGAGGAAGAAGCAGAAAATCTTCTGCGCACCATTGAACAGGAGCTGCGGCGCTCCAGTCGCGGCAATGCCGTCCGCCTCGAAGTGGAAACTGATTGCCCGAAAGATGTTCTCGAATTGCTGCTCAGATTTTTCGACCTGACAGAGGCCGACGCCTACAAGCTGGACGGCCCGCTTTCCATGACGCATCTCATGCCTCTCGTGACTAATGATGCATTCGCCAAGCTGAAGGACCGGCCATTTCAGCCGGCGCGCGATCCGGCGCTGCCGCCGCATGTCGATTTTTTTGAAGTACTGCGACGTCAGGACGTGCTGCTTCACCATCCTTACGACAGCTTTGATCAAATTGTCGAATGGATCGAGGCCGCAGCGCGGGACCCGCAAGTGCTGGCGATCAAAATCACGCTGTATCGCACAAGCGGTGATTCGCCCATCGTTGAGGCGTTGATCGATGCGGCGAATGCAGGAAAACAAGTCACTGCCATTGTCGAGCTGCGTGCGCGCTTCGACGAGGCAAGCAACATTCAATGGGCCCGGCGTCTGGAAGAAGCCGGCGCCCATGTCATCTATGGCGTAGTCGGTCTAAAGACACATTCTAAGTCGCTGCTGATCGTTCGCCGCGACGCGGATCAACTCCGGCGCTATGTACAGCTGGGTACTGGCAACTATCACCCGCGCACGGCCCGCATCTACACCGACTTCAGTTTGCTCACTAGCGAACCGAAATTGACCGAGGAAGTAGCAATTGTTTTTAATACCCTTACCGGCCTCGCTGGTTATCCTGGCCTGAAAAAATTGATGGTCGCGCCGTTCGAAATGCACAGCCGCTTCGTGCGACTGATTGAACGGGAGCGTGATAACGCCCGAGCGGGCAAGCCGGGCCGCATTGTTGCGAAGTTAAACGCACTGGTCGATCAGGAGATTATTGAGAAACTGTATGAAGCTTCCTGCGCAGATGTGAGCATCGATTTGATCGTCCGCGGCATCTGTTGCTTACGGCCAAAAATCCCCGGCTTGAGCGAGAATATTCGTGTCATCAGCATTGTCGGTCGCTTTCTTGAGCACAGCCGGATTTTTTATTTTGAGAATGCCGGACAGCCCAAGGTTTTCCTCTCCAGTGCAGATTGGATGCCGCGAAATTTTTACCGGCGCATTGAACTGGCGTTCCCCGTCGAAAATTCGGCGTTGCGCGATCGGATCATCAATGAAGTGCTTCCGAGCTTTTTGCACGATCGCGTCAAGGCCCGGGAGTTGCAGCCCGATGGAAAGTACAAGCGTTTGAAACCCGAAGGCGCGGAGCCGCGTGCCCAGGCGCAGTGGCATTTTCGTGAGGTCTCTCGCGAGCGCACAAAAAAATTGACCGGCTCGAAGAAGAAATTGCGCGCCGACAAATTAATTCCGATCACCGTTCCTGAGGAAAAATCTGCCGCCCCAAGCACATCGGGAACCGACCGCCACCCAAGCTCAACGCCCTCGGCTACAACGTCGAAAGAGCCGTCGTGAATAAAAAGATCCTGGTCATCGACATCGGCGGAACGCACGTCAAACTGATGATGTCGCGCCGTGACAAACGAAAATTCAAATCCGGGCCGCAGTTTACGCCGCGCGAGATGATCGGGCAAATGAATCCATTGATTAGCGATTGGAAATTTGACGCGATCTCGATGGGATTTCCCTCGCCTGTGCGTGATGGGTGGATCATGAGCGAGCCAAAACACCTGGGCAAAGGCTGGGTGAGATTTGATTTCGAAAAAGCCTTCGGCAAGCCGGTTCGCATCATCAACGACGCGGCAATGCAAGCGCTTGGCAGCTATCGAGGCGGCCGGATGCTTTTCCTCGGGCTTGGTACAGGACTCGGATCGGCTCTTGTGTGGGCCAATTACGTGCTCCCGCTCGAATTGGGGAATCTCCCCTACCGAAACGGCAGCATCATTGAAGATTATCTGGGCAAACCCGGCCTGGCACAGCTTGGCGAAAAAGATTGGAAGCGCGACGTCGAGCACGCAATCGTGCAGTTGAAGAAATCCCTCATCGCCGATTACGTTGTTTTAGGCGGAGGCAACGCCAAAAAATTGGAGAAGCTCCCGAAAGGAGTCGAGCGCGGGCATAATCGGAACGCGTTTCTGGGTGGGACGCGGCTGTGGCAAATCAATCCACGCACCCGCCACCCAAAATGGCAGATCCTATGAGGAAGGGTAAGAACAAGAGGTAAATTGACATGGAACTTTATTTTCTAAGACACGGCGAAGCCGATTGGCCCGATTGGAAAAAACCTGACGACGAACGTCCGCTGACTAAACGCGGTAAAAAAGAAATGCGCGACGTCGCGAAATTTCTTGGGCGTCTAAAAGTGCGGCCCGACTTGATCGTGACCAGCCCGTTGCCACGCGCGGCGCAGACTGCCGAAATCGCAGCCGACCATCTGAAAGCGAAGTTGCGGAACGATGAATCGCTCGCGCCGGGATTCGGAATGAACAAATTGCGAACGGTGCTAAAGCGGCATCGCGCCAAAGCCTTGATGCTAGTCGGTCACGAACCGGACTTCACCCAAACTATTTCAGAATTGACCGGGGCCTCACTCAAACTTTCCAAGGCCGGTGTCGCCTTGCTCGATGTCGATCCTGAATCCGAAGAAGGAAAGCTGCTCTGGCTTTTTCCGCCAAAACTGGCGAAGAAATAACCGCATTATCCCCGGCGCTTTTTCTTTTTGGACGCCCAATCTTCGAGGAAGATCGAGATTCGTTTTGCAAACGCCTTCGGCGGCTCTGCGTAAAAGCGCCGCCCGAGTTCTAGCGCATCGCGACGCAATCGGTTACCACGCTTGCGAATGCGCTTCTGGAGTTGCGCCAGTTCATCACGCAGCGCCTCATCGCCACGTTCGTTCTCCAGGCGCGCCAGAAGAAAGTCGAAATCGTGGTCCAGACCCAATAGTTCGCCCAAAATTTTTGCGTCGGCGGCAATCTCTTCCAGAACCACCCCGTTAAGCGGCTGCAAAATGCGCAACTGATACCAGATATCTTTCACCCGCTTACGCCAGGCATGAAAATTCTCCGGGACGGGTTTTTTGATCGTTTTCGCGAGTCCGCGCTGGCCGCGTTTGTACGTTTTCCCGACCGCGCCGCAAATTTGCTTCCAGTTAATGCCGGCCAGCGGCCATTTCGAGAGGCGCTTTTCTACGCGTTCCAGCTTCGGAATCGCTTGTTTTTGCCAGCCGGCAAACGCCGCCGAGAAACTTTCCCGTTCCAGCGACAATAATTCTTCAATGCGCGGGAAGTGGTTTTCTCCGGAGCCCTTTGCCGTGTCGCCGCGCAGGTGAATCAGCGTTTGCAACCGCACCTGCGCGTCGCGCAAATCGGAGACGAGTCCTCCGATTTCGCGCACGCAGCGATCCTCGCGCGCATGCCGATTTTTTCCGACTTCGCCCACGGCAAGGCGCATGGCCGCGCGCAGTTTTTTAAGGTACTTGCGAACTTCGTGCACGGTGACGCCTCGTTGCTTTGCCGGGTGCCGGCACAATTCGAGTGCTGACTGGATTTGTTCGCAAAAAACTCTCGTCAGTCCGTCCGATAACGGTTCGCGCAATTTCAAACGGTAGCCCATACGGTCTGTTTACTCGTTAGCCAGTCTCACGTTGCTATAACGTTTTTCTCCCGTCACCTCCCTGCCAAACCAGGAAGGCGGCTTGAATTTGCGGCACGTTACATGGTCGGAGAATTCTACTTCGGCCACTACCAAACCGGAATGTCTGCCGCGATAAATATCAATCTCGATTAGTAGATTTCTCCAGGGAATTTCGTAGCGCAACTTGCGCAGTCTTCTACCCGCCGTGGCGGGCCAAAGCGCGGCGAACTGCTTCGGGCTAAGCCTGATCTCGCGTTCCTCCCGACTTCTGCTGCGACCTACCTTGAAAGTTAGCGATGCGGTCTTGCCTTTTTTACGGAGACGAACCTGCCTGCCTGCGGATTCTGTCGCCAGATAACCTTGCTCGATAATGTAATGCCGCGAGCGCTTGAGTTTCTCAGGCAGTCGCCTAAGCAAAAACTTACGTTCTATCTCACGCGACGAGACATGGTAAGGCCGGCGCATCTCATCGACTCAAACGTTTCTTAAGCGAATCGCAAAGAATTATTCGAAAGAGAATTCAGATCTGACGGATGCGACCGTAGATTACGCTACTTTTTATTCAGCGCATCGGCTGCAGGATCAAAAGCGCAGATGGCTTAACTGCTATTTCAATTTCGCTCGGACTTTTCACCTTTTGATTTTTGCGCGGCCAAAGTTTGCCGTCGAAGTGAAGCGTCGAGGTTTCCCAAACAAATTTTAACTGGCGAAACCTGCGAAGGGGCAGTGGGAACTTGATTCTCCCTCCCGCCAGGCGCGCGTCGAGATACTCCATGAAGATGGAACGGTCCTCTTCCTGTACACACACGAAATCCAATCGGCCATCTTTGGTCGCGGCCTGCGATGCGAGATAAAGTACGGGGCCGACTGAGCGAATGTTCATCGCTTCCCAGAGAATGTAGCGATCCGAAATTTCTTCGCCGTCGATGTCGATCTTCCATTTCTGTGGTGGATAGTCGTGCAACATTCGGCGCAAAAGCGAAACGCAATCTGTGCGCCACTACGACGGCAAAGTTGTTCCGAGCAAGGACCCGATGGGTCGCGCGATTTTTTGGTTCACCATCACGCCTCTGGAAGGAGCCGAGGAAGGGACTGACCGCTGGGCGATCGAGCATAACTGGGTCTCAATCACTCCCCTGCGGCTCGATCTCACCGACGAAAAGGATCTCGCGCGCGCCTTATCGCTTCGGCAAACACCGCCAGTGCGCGCGGTTAAAAAATGGTAAAACAGTTTTCCCCGCAAGATTCGATAGCGCCACATGCCGCGGTTATGAACCCGTGGTGCGCTGGAGAAATTCGTTCAGCGCATCGGCAGCAGCGAATATCGGCCAGGCCGATATGGCCACAATGATGGAAAAGAGCAGCCCTTCGATGCCCAATTCCCAACTCTTTTCGCTCGCGAAATAACTCCGGGTTAATTCGCGGAACGACCTCAGAACCAATGATCGCCTGTCTGGCGTCCGTTTGATCATCCTTCTTCTCACTGTAATCACGCTCATAGTTGAGCGTTCGATAAACCCGGGCACGCGCCGCGTCAGGTTACGAATTGTCAAGATCGCGTGACGATCCAGTGACAGCGCTGCCTCGAACGCGTCGGCGATCATGCTACCAACATTGCCGAGGACGCTGTTTACACCGCCGCAGCGGAAGGCATCAGGCATGGCTCTTCCGTCAAAGCAACCTGATCCGCTCCGCAATTGCGACGAATTTCTCCGAAAGGCCGAGCCTTACGGTTTCGCGGAAGCTGCTGGCGAGGCGGTTGGTGGTGGGGCGCTACCGGCTGGCAAAACGCCGGCCCCAGAGTTCGGCGCAGCAGAAGCTACCGGCGATGGAGAAGTCTGCGGAGCCGCAGGCGCCGGCGAACTTTGTGGCGCCCCCTCCGACTTCATCAGTTCGCGCCGGAATGCACTGTTGGCCGTACCTTTGTGAGCATTGAGAATCGATAAGGCAAGCGTCAGCGCGAAGAAAATACCGGCCAGCCAGGCCGTGAACTTCACCAGCACGTTGGTCGTTTGCGCGCCGAAAATATTTTCCGTCACCCCGGCGCCAAACGCCGCGCCCAGGCCCTCGCTCTTTGGCCGCTGCATCAGGATCACGAGCACCATGAGCAGCGACACCAGCACGAAGAGCGCTAGGCAGAAATTGATCAGCAAATTCATCGGGACGCGAAATATCGCCCAAGCAGAACCGGAAGCAAACCCGCTTGCGCTAGATGCCCGATGCTGGACGGACAGTCGCGTAGTGGAAATCAAGTATCCAGTTGTCTAGCATCCAGCATCTTTCTTAATCTCATTCCAAATCGCGTCCATCTCTGCGAGATCGACATCGCCCAGTTTTTTCCCACGCGCTTTAAGTTCGTCCTCCAATCGATTGAATCGCGCGACAAATTTGTCCGTCGCTTTCTGCAGCGCGCTTTCCGCATCGATTTTGCATTTCCGCGCCAGATTGACGACCGCAAACAGCAAATCGCCAGTCTCGTCTTCGATCATCTCTCGATCTTGCGACGCGCCCGCCTCTTTGATCTCGCGAAGTTCTTCTTCCACTTTCGCGATCACGTCGCGCACCTCGGTCCAGTCGAAATTCACGCGCGCGGCTTTGGATTGCGCTTTTTGCGCGCGTATCAGTGCGGGCAGCGCCTTGGGCAAACTGGCCAGATAATGTGGGTCGGCCTGTTTCTCTTCGCGCTTGATCGCTTCCCATTGCTTGAGCACGGCGCCGGAATCACGCATGTCGCTCGTTCCAAACACATGCGGGTGTCGCCGCACCAGTTTGTCAGAAACTTCCCGGACGACCTTATCGATATCGAAGCGCCCTGCTTCGTGGGCGATCTCCGCATGCATGATTACCAGCAGCAGAAGATCGCCCAGTTCCTCGCAAAAATGTGCGTCATTTTCCGCGCGCGCGGCCTCCGCCACTTCGTAAGCTTCTTCAAGTAATGCCGGCAGAAGAGACTCGTGCGTTTGCTCGCGGTCCCACGGGCAACCGCCGGGTGCGCGCAGCTTTGCCACAATGTCGCAGAGCTTCGCAAAGTGAACGCCCGTCGATTGATCCATTTCGAACCAATCAAACATCAAACCTCAAACATCAAACATCCGTTAAATTCGCCAGAGCGAACGATGCGTACCGAACTCTGAAATCTCGCCGGAGGATTTCTTGCTAACGTAAATCGTGATCGTGATCACGATGAGGAACGTTCCGACAAGAATGAACGCCACGAGCCAGGAGGGAATATGTCCCACGCGCAGCGCATGATAAAACCCAACCAGGCTGTCCATGGCCATCGGCGCGTGCAGGAAAATTTTCGTGATCCACGCCACCAAAATGAGAATGAAAATGAACATGTAATTCCGTTTCAGGCGGCGTCCCACTGCTTCCAGCTTGCTGATTTTGAAGCAGGGCAAGATCAAATCTTCGCAGACGAGTTTTTTCCATTCGCCCTGAAGCATCTCGCGATTTTCCATCACCATCGGCACCAGGAAATGCGCTTCGAGCATACGCACGCGCGCGCGGAATGCGTCGTAGAAACGGTAACGGCGCGCCTCGATCCAGAGCAGCACCCAAACAATGGCCAGATTAAAAAAGAAGATGATGTGCGGCACTTCGCGGGTGGAAAAGGCAATGGTAATAATGGCGGTGCTGCTGGTGATGGCCCAGTTCGTGGTTACATCTAGCCGCTGCCGCCACACCATGATCCGCCCCATTTCGCCCCGATAAAAATGCGACATCGCATTGACATAGCCTGGGTCGTAAATGCTGCGCTGGAAGGAGATCGTCCTCTCTTCCTTTTCAGCTAATGCTGTATTTTGAGTTGCCACGGCGCGCTACTTAACTGGATAACTGGCTTTGCCGGATAATCCAATAAATCTCTCCACTCCTTAATGGC
>Ga0209690_1000175_pt1 | contig 31931 bp, 37 predicted proteins | sample GraSoiAngelo_150_FD_186164 | JGI IMG/M metagenome (GOLD analysis project Ga0209690, IMG submission 186164) | Grasslands soil microbial communities from the Angelo Coastal Reserve, California, USA - 14_1009_09_40cm (SPAdes) (version 2) | ecosystem: Environmental > Terrestrial > Soil > Grasslands ... | reverse complement strand
GTCCATCACGCGGGCGCGAGCCCTCTACGGCGCCGGCATCCTCGCGTTCCGAAATCTCGACGACGACATGGCTCGGGAGGCGTTCGAGGAGTGTCGGGGCATTGCGCAGGAGCAGGACTACATCCGTCTCGACGTCCGCGCGACGACGGGTTTCGCTCGCCTCGCCCTTCGTCGGGGGGACACGCGCGAAGTCCGACGGTGGAGCGAGGAGGCCCTGGCGATCGCGCGAGAACGGGGCGAGAAGGAAGACGCCGCTAGCCCACTGCACATGCTCGCCGCCGCGGCGCGAGTCGAGGGGGATCTGAGCCGGGCGAAGGCGTTCTATCGGGAGAACCTCGCCCTGCACCGGGAGCTAGGGCGAATGGACACCGTGTCGGTCGAACTCGGAAACTTGGGCGCCCTCGCGGTCCTGGAGGGGAATCTCTCGGAAGCCGAGCCGCTGATCCGGGAGAGCCTCGAGATCGCGTACAAGCGAGGGGACCGGTACGTCGCGCCGTACGAGCTGATCTGGTTGGGACGAGTCGCCCTCGGGCGGGGAAATCCGACGCGGGCGGCGACGCTCTTTGCCGCGGCCAAGGCGCAGTTCGATGCCACGGGCCTCGCGATGGATCCCGATGAGGGGCCGGAATATGAGAAGGGTTTGGCCGCCATCCGGGGAGCGCTGGACGACGCGCCGTTCGAAGCGGCGTGGGCGGAGGGGAAGAAGATGAATCTCGACGACGCCGTCACATTCGCCCTGGGTCCGCCCCACCAGGACGCCTCGAATCGGGCATGAATTCGAGCCGTTCAGCGGACGTTGTGCTTCAAGGCCTTTCTGTACTCGTGGAGGGTCAAGTAGATGTACGAAAGCCAGAGGGTCAGCCAGACCAGAGCCACAACCAGCAATCGGACGGTGAGCAAGATCAGAGTTGGCTCCAGCAACAGCACCGAATATCCGACGAGCCAAAACAGGTCTCCTCTTCGCTGAATCGCCCCGCTCTCGGCAGGGTCCAAAGAGTAAGGAAGAGTGAGCGTGTAGAAGTAGAGCCCCGCATAGACCAGCGAGAAAATCGCCACTCCGATGACAATCAGGGTGAGCTGGAAAAGAACCGGGTCGATTTCACCGGAAGCAAAGCGAGGGTAGAGAAAGAACAGCAGGAACGTGAAAATCGCGATGCTCGTCCCGACGAGCGTCACGACACGGCTGACGTCTAGATTGGCGGTCTCATTCCCCACCGTCGGCCCTCCCTCGCCACTCCGCTAGGACGCGCGCTCAATCATTAAAACCGTTATGAATGCTTTCACTTCCGGGCCAGGCTTGCATCCATCAGGACGAGGTGAGCGAAACAACATCGGTCGCGATCACGGAGACGATCCGCCCGGTTCTTCCCTTCGGACTTCGTCGACGACCTGCGACACCGTCGGGAGCCCATGGTCCGTCCCGAGAAGTTCGATCGGGTCTCCCGCGGCCACATCGCCCTCTTCGTGGACCGCGAGGTAGAATCCCGAACGGCCGCTCGCGAGGAACCGCCGCACCATGTCCAACCGCCCGAACCGGATCCCGAGCTTGTAACAGGGCATCCGCGGTTGTGTCACCGTTAACGAGGCCGACCCGACGCGCAGCCGGTCTCCGACGCGGAGGGTCCGCTCGTCGAGACCTTCCGTCGTGAGGTTCTCACCGAACGATCCCCACGGAAGGTCGGCCCGCCCGAGTTCGCGCCGCCAGAAGGGATAGTGTTCGCTCGGGTACGCATAGACGGCCTTCGCGGGGCCTCCGTGGACGGACGGGTCCGCCTGGCGGTCGCCGACGAGGCCGGTTCGCCGGATCCGGACGCGGCCCTCCACCGGCTCCTTGAAGATCGCCGTCGTGACTTTGCGGCCTCGCCATTCGACGGTCTTCGGCAGGGAGACGTTCACGGAGACGACGCGCATGGCATCCGGCCTCACGGATTCCGCCCCATGAGCGCTAGGTACCCACCAAGATTTCCCGGTTGACGAACTCCCGGAAGGCCGGGTCGACCCACGCTTGCATCTCGGCTTCCTTCCAGTACTTCCCAAGCCTACCGGACCGGAAGGCGTTCTTCGTCCATTGCAGCCAGCCCGCCCAATCGTTGTCGGTCAAGATGCCGCGTTGTCGCATGTGGTAGGCGTGGGAACAGAAGAACATCACGTAGAAGGCGAAGGCCACCTCGGCGCCAAAGTTGGAGACCGCGGCATCGTCGTTGAGTATCCGGACGAACTCGGGCTTCTCCATGAAGATCTCGCCTATCCGATGGAGCTTCTCGTCGAGGTCGTTCACGACACGCGCCTCGGTGTCCGTCTTGAGCGCCTGGATTTGAAGCCGCGAGAAGTAGACGGCGATGACGATGGCCATGATGATCGCGATCGTCTGGACCAGGGTGAGGAGCTCGGGGAACCCGATGTCGACCATGCGGTCCGGACGACAAGCCCTCCTCATCAAGATTGAGGCATGCGGGGGCTGGGAAACCGCACTGTATTGCGCGGAGGTCGGCCCTATCTCTCGGGTCTTCGCCGGCGCAACATGGGGACGGGTTGCGCCCTAGGCCGCCCCCACCAGTCGGCCGATCACGTACCCGGCGACACCGCCGCCGAGTCCGATGACGAGCATCTCGAGCCCTTCCCGCCACCACGACCCGACGGTGATCTTCGCCTCGTACCAGCCGATCCCGAAGAGCGCGACTGCACTCAGTAGGACCGCGAGGACCGCTCCCCGGAGCACGTCACTCCCGACGAAGAAGAACGGGCTCAGGGGGATGAAATGCCCCACGACGGTCGCGGTCCCGACGAGGAAGGCGCTTGCCCTCGGAGCACCCGCCTCGACGGGGGAGAGCTTGAGTTCGAAGGACATCATGAATTCGAGCTCCGCGGTCGGGTTGCGGCAGATTCGCTCCACGATCTCCTCGAGATCGGCACCCTGGTAGCCCCACCCCGTGAGGATCTCGCGGACCTCGTCCCGTTCCGTTTGCGGGATTTCCTTCATCTCCCGCCGCTCCTGGACGGCCTGGCTCAGGTAGAGCCGCCGTCGGGCCCGGGTCGAGGTGTAGGCGACGGCCCCCATCGCGATCGACTCCGCCCCGAGCGCGGCGAGGGTCGCGACCAAGATGATCCGGACGTCGCGGGTCGCCGCCGACAGGCCCAGGATAATCCCGAGGACATTGACGATCCCGTCCTGGCTCCCGAGGATGAAGTCGGACAGGACCGTGGGTTTCGGGTGCGTCGCGCGTTCCCTCGCCTGGTTGGAGGCCATGGCGGGGCCATCCCGAGGAACCGGTAAGCCGTTTTCGGCGGTGACTCGAGGTGGGACTCCGTGCGCGACCGACGCACATCCGGCCGGAGTTCTCCGTTAGTTTGCTCTGTGGTTTCTGTATCGGGTCTCTGAAGGCAAGGCACGGCGCAGTCCACGAAAGACGCCGAGAAAGTGGAACCTGCCCCCAGGCCGAGCAGGCCAAACATCTAGTCTAGCAGGAGTCCGCAGCGGACGCTAGTCCATATTGCGCGCTGGTGGTGGAAGACTTAAGCACTCTTCCGTTTGAGACAACTTGCAACGTGAGCGTCCATGACCCATCATCGTTTTTCTGTACGACGCCGCTCAGTGCGCCGTCGCATTGTGTGGGGATTTCACGAGAGCCGCATCCATCAATCGATGATGAGGAGCCAAAGTTTCCGAAGGCCCCGGACCAACAACCGGACCCGGAAACACGAAATCCGGTAAATCCTCCTGGTCCTAATCCTCCTGGTCCCAATCGAATTGATAACGCAACGACAACCCCCAAAATCACCAGAACCATCACCGCAACGACGATCACTAGGGGCCACTTGCCCCGCTTTGGGGGGCCACTGTGTGAAGGCTGATAGGACCCTCGGTTCGTCGCCAAGGAAGGCCGCTCCTCGTCCGATGGAGATTCGTCAAAGAACGGATCCGCCATGGGGGGTTCTCTGAATCCGGTCTCCCTCCTCCGGTCGGTTCCCCTCCAGGCCTTGTCGCTCGGTCCGAGCGGTGTGCCACACCGACCGCAGTAGCCGTTTCCTGGAGGGATCAGGGACCCACAATTGAGGCATTTCGAGCTCCCTGCCAAAGATTGACTCCAAGTTGACAGGGAATCGAAGATTCGACGAGTCTGCGCGATTGATTCCTGCCTGAGCACCGCTTTCCCAATGAAGTTGGCCTTTTCCCGCTGTCCCAGAGCCGATTTGTACTCGACCTCAACTTGGCTGGACCCAAGCCCACCTTTCACCGGCCGCAGGTGAAATGCAACGATAGTGGGCATGTTGATGGTTATTCGCTGGCCCGTGAAAACAAGCCCAGCCTTGACCGTTTCAAGATCGCCATCATCGTCGTAGAGCTTGAATTTGAAGAACTCGCTAGACCTCGCCGGGCTCGAATACCAGACCTGGAAACGCATCTCCCCCCTCCCCGTCGAACTCCGCGAGCGCCTGCGAATTCGGAGCCTATGATCGAATGGACCCAGTGGTTACTTAGACGTTGCTGTCGCCTTTGACATCTCGGACTATCAAAGCGAGGTCTGCGAGAATGACCCGGGCGACTCGCCTCGCTCGTCGTAAACCGCGCCGCCGTGCATCGGCGGGCGACGCCTCGTTTGATTCAGGGCCTGACCGCGATGGGCTGCAGCCAATTATCGCGGCGAGACCTCCGGAAATCCTCAGGCTCCACGCCTTCCTCGAGCATCCTCCGGGGTATCACTTTCCATGAGTCGTCGCTCACGGCCGCCGTGACCCACTAGCCGAGGTCCGTTCCGGTCGGCCGAGGGTTGCAGTCGCACCGAAGCATATAAGCCACCAATTGTGTCCGGTACCGTCAGACCGCGACGGCCTGCAGGGCCCGCCGCGGAGGCTCCCCATGGCCAACTTCCGGATCGAGAACGTGGTTGCGTCGACCTCCCTCGGGCGCGAGCTCGACCTCAAGGCGATCGCCCTCGCCCTCGGTGGCTCCGAGTACGAGCCGGAGCAATTCCCCGGCCTCATCTATCGCATCAAGGAGCCGAAGACCGCGATCCTCCTGTTCCGCAGCGGTAAAGTCGTCTGCACCGGCGCGAAGAGCCTCGAGAACGTCAAGACCGCGATCGACCTCGTCGCGAAGCAGATCGAGGCGGCCGGCATCTCGATTAAGAAGAACCCGGAGATCGAGGTCCAGAACATCGTCGCGACCTCGGACCTCGGCGCCCCGCTCGACCTCAACGCGGTCGCGATCACCCTCGGGCCCGGTGCGGTCGAATACGAGCCGGAGCAGTTCCCGGGCCTCGTCTATCGCATCGACGAGCCGAAGGTCGTCCTCCTGATGTTCGGCAGCGGCAAGGTCGTCTGCACGGGGGCCCGCAAGCCCGCGGACGTCGAGAAGGCCGTCGAGAAGATCACGGCCGAGCTCAAGGCGAACGGGCTCCTGCACTGATCTGCGGGCCGCCGTCGGAGCGCAGCCGGAGGCCTTATAGCCCATTGGGCGGTGGCGCCTCGTATGGCAAAGGGCGAGGTGTCCGGAATTGTGACTGCGTTCCGCCAGAGCAAGTTCAAGCAGGACAGCTACCAGACGATCGTGGACCTCGCCAAACCGGACCATGCGGGGGAGCTCCTAGGAGCCCGGGTGGTGTGGGCCCGAAAGGACGGCGTCCAGATCCTGGGCCGGGTCGTGGCCCTTCACGGCCGGAAGGGCGCGCTCCGCGTCCGGTGGGACCGCGGCTTCCCGCCGCAAGCCCTCGGCACCCAGGTCAAGATCGTGCCTTGATGCGATTCGGCGCGTTCGCGTGCAGCTCTTCGAACTTAAGTAACTCGACGGGCATCGTCGGCTCATGCCCGGGAAAACCAAGGCCAAATCAATCAAGAATCCGGGACCTGCCGAGAGGCCGGAGACGACGGCGATCGTCCTCCGGATCGCTGCAGACCGCGCGACGGATTTCGAAGCGATGTTCGAGGCCGAGGAGATCCCGATCTGGGACGACTTCACCGGCCGGGGTCGGTTCCTTGAGGCGCGTCTCGTCCGCGCGGTCGGCGGGAGCGAGCAGCGAAGAGGCATCCAGGATTACCTCCTTCACATCGTCGCCGCGGACCACGAGGCCCATGAGGAGCACGACCGCGACCCTCGGTTCCGGGCGTTCCTCGCGAAGGCGGAGCGGTTCCAGCCGGACCCGCCGCTCGTCTGGTTCGGCGAGACAATCTTTGAACGTCGAAGTTGAGTCGGACGACACACCGGGTGCTTCGATGATCGTTTCTCGACCGACTTTGTATCGGGACGCAGCCCTTGCCGACCCGAGCGGACCATCTCTGCGGAAGGAGGTGAGCGTCCTCGTCGACGCGGGCCACGTGGTCTGGATTCGTTCGAGTAGCGATGAGGGCGCCCTTCCACCGGACGTCCACGTCATCGACGCCGGTGGCTCCACGATCGTTCCAGGCATGGTCGATGCCCACAGCCACGTCACGCTTCCCGGCGGCTCGCACTGGATCGACCGCGGTGCCGATCCTCCGGAGGAACTGCTCGAGGTCGCGGAGCACAATGGGGACCTCTTGGGCCGCGCCGGCGTGCGCTGGGCCCGCGACGTCGGGTCGCCGCTCGCCGTGGATCCGCGGGACGGACAGAAGCGGGCCCTCGCCCTCCGCGTGCGGGAACGGTGGCGATTGGACCCGAATCGACCGAGGATTCGGGTCGCCGGAACGTGGATCAGCCACAGCGGCGTGATCACAGGTGGCCTCCTGATCGAGGCGGATGACGGGCCCGCCCTCCTGAAGGCCGCGTCGACGCAGCTCGACGACGGAGCGGACTTCCTCAAGCTCTACCTCGACGGGCCGAAGAAAGAAGAGGCGCCCTGGTCGACGGAAGACGTGCAGGCCGTCGTCGAACTCGCGCACGGTCGCGGGGCGAAGGTCACCGCGCATTCCGGGTTCCTCGTCGGCGCCCGGGTCGGGATCGACGCCGGAGTCGATTCCCTCGAACACGGATTCGAGCTCGACTCAGACGCGGTCGCGATGATGGCCCGTCAAGGGACGTTCCTCGTGAGCACCCTGGCGATCTTCCGTTCCTGGGCCTCCTTCGCGCAGACGACCACGTTGCCCCGGTTCGTCAGCGACGAGGGGAAAGAGCGGATCGCGCGTCGGCGGGAGCGGGCGATCGAGAGCGTCCGCCTCGCATATCGAGCGGGCGTCGGGGTCGCGACCGGCACGGACTTCGGGGGCGGATCCCTGCGAGCGAACCATCTCGCCTGGGAGGTCGAGTCCCTCGTGGAGGCCGGCCTGAAACCCTGGGAGGCGCTAGCTTCCGCGACGGTTCGCGGCGGGGATCTCCTGAACGAACCGGAAGCCGGACGCATCGTCGAAGGTGGTCCCGCCGACTTCTTCCTCGTCCACGGCGATCCGCTCACCGATCCAACGGCCCTCTGGCGGGTGTGGCGGGTGGCCTGGTTGCCGGGATGACTTCGAACGTCGGAGAAACAGTTCCAGAGGGCCGTGTCTCGCACTTCACGTGACGTCGACGTCCCGCAGGCGCCGCGCTTGGAGGTCGTAGACGTGGCCGGTGACCGCGACCTCTCGAATGACGAAGGGAGATTCCTTCAGGTTGCGGACGTCCTCGCGCACGCTTTCATCGATGTCCGCCCAGGGTAAGAAATCGACCGACCCGGCGTCGATATGAAGTTCCGGCTGCATCCGTTCGCGGAATCTCGCGTTCGAAGCCGCATGGAGACCGCAGCCGGTGTGGTGGACGACCATCACGTGCCGGCACCCGCTCAATTGGGCGATCAGAAAGGTCCGGACGAAGTCGTCGGTCACCCGTCCGCCGGGGTTCCGATAATACCAGAGGTGGGCGGCGCCCGTCGGGACGAACTGTCGCGGCTCCAACCTCGAGTCGACACAGCAAAGGATGGTGACCGGCCGATGCTCCCCTTCGGATCGCACGGCGTCCTGGGCCATTCGATCGGTCCTGCGGGATATCAACGGCTCGTATCAATGTCGGGGACTCCGCAGCTCGTTCTCAAAATTCGAAGGTCCCATATCGGCATGGAATTTTGGCATACGGTTATCTAGCCTCTCGGGGGCTCGGGGCGTCGGGGTCGGGTGGAAAGGATGAAGCGCACTTCTCGTTTGGCAAATCTCCGAGGGGCAGGAGTCCTCGTGTTCACGTTCGCGGTGCTAGCGTTGGTCGCAGTGCCGGCGTCGGCGGTGGCGGTTCCCGGTACCTACACCGTGAAGGCGCTCGTCTCCAACAACGGCGTGCCAGGGACCACGGTGGACGCGCGCTTGCAGAACGCGTGGGGCCTCGTCGCCGGCCCCGGGACCCCATGGTGGGTGTCCGACAACGGCGCGGATTTCTCGACGCTCTACAATGCCACCGGCGTCAAGAGAAACCTCAACGTGAGCGTGGACGGCGGGCCGACGGGGATCGTGTTCAACGGCGACTCGACGAGCTTCCGCGCCGGTCCCAGCAATGCGGGCGCCTTGTTCATCTTCGCGACGGAGGGCGGGACGATCGCAGGCTGGAACCCGTCCCTGGGGACGGCAGCGGGGGTCAAGGTCGACTCGTCCGGGGCCGGGGCAATCTACAAAGGGCTCGCGATCGCGACGACGGCCACAGGCCCGCAGCTTTACGCAACGGACTTCCACAACGCTCGCGTCGATGTCTTCGACGCCACCTGGGCCGCCGTGCTGACGGCGGGCGGATTCGTCGATCCGACGATCCCCGCGGGCTACGCGCCGTTCGGGATCCAGACGATCGGCACGCGGATCTTCGTGACGTTTGCAAAGCAGGGATTAGGAGCGAAGGACGAGATCGACGGCCAAGGCCTCGGCTTCGTCGACGCCTTCGACTCGGACGGGAATCTGGTCGCGCGTGTGGCGCAACACGGGCAGTTGAACGCGCCGTGGGGCCTCGCGCTCGCCCCTGCGAGCTTCGGCCGTTTCGGAGGCGACCTGCTCGTTGGCAACTTCGGGGACGGCCACGTGAACGCGTACCAGGAGATATCCGACGGGACGTTCGAGCTGATCGGAGCCCTCCGGACGGCCGACGGACGCAAGCTCGCCATCGACGGGCTCTGGGCCTTGCAGTTCGGCCACGGGACGGTGAACAACGGTCCGGTCGGCACGCTGTTCTTTACGGCAGGTCCGAACGACGAGGCCGACGGGCTGTTCGGCACGATTACCGCGGCGTGACCGATCGCGCGAACGCGGCGCTCCTCGAACTGAATCGGATGACTAGTCCTCGATCACCTGGAACTCGTTCCCGTCGGGATCGAGGAATCGGAGCGTCGTGCCCCATTCCTCCTTCTTCGTGGCCTGCGAAATCTTGACGCCGTTCTTGCGGAGCCTCGCCTCTTCTCCCTTCGCGTCCTTCGTGGAGAAGAGGAATCCCGTGTTCCCCTTCTCCGGCCGCGAGTCCGGGCAGAGGTGCAGGCGGACGTTCGAACCGCGCGGTGCGACGGTAACCCAGTGGGGAAACGACGTCACAACTCGGAAGCCGACTTTGTCCATCCAGAACTTCGTCGCCTTCTTCTCATCCCGCACGACCACCGCGACCGTCTCGAATTTGAGCATGGATGCGGGAGTCAGCCGTGGGCGATAAGGGCTGCGGCGTTTCACTTGCGCTCGGTGCTCGCCTTGATTCGACGGCGGGACCGCACTCGCCTGTTCAGTTCATCCAACGGAATGAACCCCTCATCTCGGAGAATCCGGTTCCATCGACAATCCAGGCTCTCGCCCGAGACTTGATCCTTTTCCCAGGGTGACCCGGATACATCGCCGGGCGTTCCGATTGTCAACGGCATCGGATAAGGCAGAGAGGCTACTCAATCCTTTCTTCGAGACGATGCCAGGAATCGTCACTCCCGCAAGATCCTGAGGGCCTGAGACGGGCTCACTACCCGAGATCCTCCGACTTGTCTCAAGTCGAGAAGGCCACGGTCACCGGTCACGATGAGGTCAGCACGGCTGACGGCCGCCGCGGCGAGCACATGGGCATCCCTTGGATCACGGAGGGTCGGAAAACGACGGATCTCTTTCTCGTAGGCGTGTCGCGGGATGACCTCGACTCTGATCACAGACAGAATCTCATCCGCCGCGGCTCTGCGGCGAGGGAATTTCCTCGTGAGGACGGAGGCGGTCTCACTCGTGATGTCGTCCGACACGAGAAAGGTGTGCGGGCTCCGGAACGTTGCCCTCAGGAGTTTGTGCTCGTTTCCACCGAATGCTATTCCTGAAACGAGGACGTTCGCGTCAAGAAGGACTCTCACCGAAGCCGCCCCTGGCGGGTCCTCTTCAGGGCCCGCAAGAGCGCCTCCTTGGATACACCTCGCCTCTTCGCCTCTCTCTGAAAGCGTTCTGAGAGCTCGAGGAATCGAGTCTCCGCCCGCCGGAGCAGCACGAAGTCCCCGACCTCTTCGGCGAGGAGGTATGTGTCTTTCGAGATGCCCAGATCCTTCCGGATTCGGGCTGGTAGCGTGAGCTGTCCTTTGGTCGTCACCTTCACGATTTCGGCCATCGGGCGATTGTAAGGAATCCTTACTATATGAGTCTGGCGCCTGGGTCCGATGATTCGTTGACGTACCGAACCGTCACAAGTTCTTCAGGAAACTGAGGCTGGGCGCGAAGAAGTACTCGCCGCCTCGCAGCCGGACGTAGTCGCCAAAGTTGAATCGCAGTCGATCGAGGAACCGCCCGGACCGGCCCCACGTCCTGGGCCACTTCTGCGCGGCTCGAGGATGTTGCCCGATCAGCGCGTCGTCGCCCGTGTTCAGGCCCGGGAAGAGGAGGAACTCCGGAAAATTCGGATTGTCGACCCAGGTGCGCTGGATGAACTCGAACTGTCGCGCGATGTCGCTCTGGAACGCCTGGAACAGGAGGCCGACTTCGCCGGACGCGGACGCGCCTGCGGATGTTTCACCGGGAGGTGCCAGCCGAACTCCGTACGGGACGCCGCGGCGCACGATCCGATGGCTACGCTCCTGTTCCCGATTCAGGAACGGGTTGGCCCCGCGCTGGTTCGCCTTCCGGATGTGCGCGTGGAACGGACATCGATTGCCGACCGGGTCGCGAGCGAGGTACTCGAAGTTGTTCACCGGACCGAGACCGTCGAAGGGTCGGAGCGTCACCGGCGTACCGTCTTTGAATCGCCCGACGACGAGGGCACCGGTCACGGCCTCGTCCGCCGCGAGACGTGTGGCGAGGTCTTTGACGCCCGCATCGAAGTTCGCGATGTCCTGCTGGAGTTTTCGGAAGACCAGGTAGCTCCCGAACGAATCCTCCTCGCTCGTGAACGGATCGTCGACCAGGACGAGGCCGAGCGGCGCGGACGGATCCCATGCGTCGACGCCGGCCGCCTTCTCCGCATCGAGGTCCGCCTGCAGGAAGAGAGGTTGGCTCCGCGAGTCGACGTAGCCGAAGTGTTCGATCGGGTCGCCTCGCGCGTTCCGCAGGACGGTGCCTCGCTCGACCGTAAGGATCTCCGCGATGGGCTTGAGGCCCTGGGACACCTCGCGTGTCTTCGCCGCGAGTTCCTCGTCGGAATCGTGGGACAAGCTCACGAGGGCATGAATGTCTCCTTGGTACGGCGCTTCCCATTCGTTCGGAGGCGGATCCCGATTCCTCGCGATGAGGGAGAACGCTCGAAGTTTCATGCCGTTGCGGAAGGACTGGCTGGAACCATCGAAGTCTTCTGCGAGGAGACCCAATGCGTTATAGCCTTTCGCGGAGAGAGCGAGACTCGCGACGAGTCCTCCGCGCGTACCGTGGTCGTGATAGTTGCCGGTCTCGTCGAGCTGCTTCCGGGCGGAAGTCACCTCGCGTCGGCCGAACTCGCGGATCCACGCCCGCACGGTCTCCGGTCCCGCGGCGAACCGAACGACGAGATGGTCCGACTCCTTCCGGCCGTGCGGCTTCAGGATGTTGCTCTGGAGGTTCTCCAGCATCTTGCGGTATTCGGGCTTCGAGGGGTCGATGTTCGTGTCTCGAAGGTCGACGGCCATGGCCGGCCCCGAGAAGCGTCATCGTAAAGAAAGCTTCCGAGTCAATTTTCAGTCGCACGGGCCCGTGGGCGATCTGCGATAGATCGTGTTGCGATGGCCTTGTGCCTCGAGTTGGCAGGGCATGAAGGAATCGTACTCGCTCGGAGACTCTCCATGTGACTCGTCCACACGGTGATTAACCATGTATGGTCTATTCGTGGACGCGAATCAACCACATGTGGTCTATCTGGGTCGCGGACCGTAAGCATCCTTAAGTGCGTGGGGATTCTTAGGAGAGACGAAGGAATTTTGAATGCCAAGCGAACTATTTGGAACAAGCGTCATCTTTGTCAAAGTGGCGCCAACATATGTAGAGAGAACGTTGACGACCCTCCGCGCCAAGCCCAACGTGGCGAAGGCCGAGGCCGTCTTTGGGCGTCACGACATCGCCATCGCGGGCGGCTTCCGTAACACGGACGAGCTGCGCGCATTCGCGTCCGAGGTCCAAGCATGGGACCACGTCCGAGGGCTCCGGAGCTATCCGGCACTCCAGGACTGGACGTCGAGTAAGAAAGATGGGCACGCCAGCAACGCGTACCTCCTCATTCGGTCCGCAGACACGCAGAAGACCATGAGCGCGTTGAAGAACGTCCCCGAGATCCAGGAGATCATCGGCACGACCGGAGATGAGGACATCGTGGCCCGCATCAGCGCGGACCCCCGTGCAAACCTCCTCGAGTCCGTCGTGACGAAGGTCCAGAGCATGCCCGGCGTGCTCTCGACCGAGACGCTCCCGGCGTTCTCGATGTATTGAATCAACGACTCACGGACGGGCCGCGGTTTAACCGGTTCGTCCACCTTTAGCTGACTTTGAAATCCTTGCTTCTTGACGCCCAGTCAACGATATGTATTTCGACCGCATCCGGAGGGGAGATGGTCAAGAAAAGGAAAGGCGCTCGCAAGCCGAAATCGAAGAAGACGCTGGACCCACGGGTCGAGGACCTCCGAAAGAAGATCCTCCATCTCGATCCCTATTCCGGATGGTTCCCCGCCGGTGCGACGAAACGGATCATGAGCATCGTCGATGCGGACCTGGAGCCGATCGGAGAGCTCGAGACGGGCAGCGACGGATTCGTTCAGCTCGCGGCGCTCGTCGGCCGACGTTTCGTCCGGATCTCCTACTATCCAGGGCAGCCGTACGCAACCCTGACTTGGATCACGTTGGAGAAATAGAGTCGTGGTCTCGCAATCGCGCGATCACTTCGTCCTCGGGCGTCGTCGCGAGCCCCGGTAGTCGCGTTCCATTGCGACGGCAAACCGCTTCCATGCGCGCATCGCCGAGGCCTCCCGTTCCGCCTTCGTGAGCTTCTTCGTCTCCGGGACCTTCGGGCGTCTCCTCCATCGGAGGTCAAACCCGGTCCGACCGTCCGGGAGAGGCGACAGCACGTAGTCGGCGGTTACGTCGCGGCGATTCCCGACGCCATCCATGTGCCACCGGTTCGGGGGTAACAACGTGACGACATCCCGGCCCCAATCCCATCCGTCCTCGTTCTCCTCCAAGTCTTCGAAAATAACCCGATGCGGGGTGCGTTCGATGATCTTCCGCTGGTATGACTCCCCCTCGAGGTCTGGATCCTCAGGCGTGTAGTCCGTGCACCAGGCGAACGCAAAGTCGAGCGGGACCCCAAACGAAACGCGGATGCGATATTCGGGACTCGTGCGACCCCGACGGGAACTCTCTCCTTTCATGGTATCGATGCCTCGGCTGAGCCGATGACTCGGGGACGGTCGTGACGCGAGATAAGACTTGCCGCGCCCTCGTCGACCGTGGGAATCCTTAAGCCGATGAACCCGTAGGACCCGCGATGCAAACGACGCACACGAAGAACCCCTTCGACTTCCTCGGCCTCGACCCGGTCCTTCTTCGAGCCGTCTACGGCCTCGGCTACGAGGCTCCCACGCCGATCCAGAAGGAGGCGATCCCCGCCATTCTGTCGGGGCGCGACGTGATCGGCACCGCGCAGACCGGATCCGGTAAGACCGCGGCGTTTCTTCTACCGATCCTGCAGCGACTCATGAAACAATCCCCGGGCCGGACGCGGGCCCTCGTCCTCTCGCCGACGCGCGAGCTCGCGGCCCAGATCGAGGTCGCCCTCCGCGGGCTCGCGAAAGGCACGCGGATCCACGGCCACGCCGTCTACGGGGGCGTCGGCATGTCGCCTCAGGAGCATGCCCTCCGCGCGGGCGTCGATGTCGTCGTCGCGACGCCGGGCCGGCTCCTGGACCACATGTCCCGCCGCAACGTCGACTTCCGCGGCCTCCAGGTCCTCGTGCTCGACGAGGCGGATCGGATGCTCGACATGGGCTTCCTACCAGACGTCCGCAGGATCGTCGACGCCCTCCCGCGGGAACGGCAGACCCTCCTCTTCTCCGCGACAATGGCTCCAGAGATCGAGACCCTCTCGCGGACAATCATGCGCAATCCGGTCCGCATTTCGGTCTCGCCGCCCCACCGACCCCCGTCGACGATTCGTCATGAGGTCTATCCGGTCCCGCAGCACCTCAAGACGTCCCTGCTCGTCCGTCTCCTCGGGAGAGAGGACATGCTGTCCGTCCTGGTCTTCGTCCGCACGAAGCGGCGCGCGGACCGCGTGGCCCGGCAGGTCGGCCAAGCGGGCTTCGACGTCGCGCGAATCCACGGGGACCGCAGTCAGAGTCAGCGAGAGACGGCTCTCGCAGGATTCCGAAGTGGACGGCACCAGGTCCTCGTCGCGACCGACGTCGCGGCCCGCGGGATCGACGTGGAAGGCATCTCCCATGTGATCAACTACGACGTGCCGACCGTCCCGACCGACTACGTGCACCGCGTAGGAAGGACTGCGCGCATGGAGGCGGCCGGGGAGGCCATCACGTTCGTAACGCCCGAAGACGAGGGAGACCTCCGGGCAATCGAACGCGCGTTAGGCAAACCGATTCCCCGTGTGACTCTTCCGGACTTCGATTACCGCGCGCCACCGCCTCCGAAAGTCCCCGGACGTCCCAGCGGGCGTCACCCCCAAGAGTCCCGGCGCGGGAGCGACCGACAACGTTGGCGACGCAGCCCTCGGTCTCGCTGACGAGATGCGATCCACATCACGACGGAGACCCGGACCGGGTCGGCATTGAGAGAGGTCTCCAGAAATCGTGCTGTCGCGCGCGCGACGTCAGCGCCTCCGGCGCTCGCTCTTGCACCTGTCGGAATCGATGGATTTCCCTGGGACTGCCTTCAGTCGCGAACTGGTCTCCAGGACGACCTGGAGACGAATTGCTCTTGGGGCTCACGGTTTTCCGGCCGCTGCCGCTGCCTGAAAGTTCTTGACGATATGGTTCAGTTCCTCGTCGAACTTCTCGAGCGGATACCGCCGACCGTGGAGGTAGTTGCTGAAGTATCCCACGAGCGAGGTCGTGTAGGCCGTCTCCTGGAGTTCCGTCTCGGTGGCGCCGAACAGCTTCGCCGCTTCCGTGTGGAATTTCGTGCAGTACGGGCACTTGACCGCCCCGGCCGCGGCCAACGCGATCAGGTGCTTCCACTTCAGCGGGATGTTCGTCTCACTGAGCTCGAACTTCTTGAACAGCTCCCAGCCTCCGCTCAGGGCGAGCTCGTCCCACTTGAAGTCGTCGAAGAAGCCCGGAACAAATCCGAAGGTCCCCTTGATGTCTTCCAGCGTCTTCTGCTTCGTCATGATGTCACCTCCTCCCGCGCGATGCAGGCTTCGGGAACTTCTAACGCGCCCCCTTCGGCGCGAGACATGACTCGGAATTCCTCCCCTCCGCTGATCCCGTCGCGTCGGGAAAAGAGCCGGCGTGTTCGTACGCGGGATCCGGTCGACATCGGGAGCGAAGTATATTCAGGTTTCCTTCAGGGACGCTCGTCGCGCTCGCTCGTCGGCCCACGTGATTTCGCCTCGCTCACTAAGAGCACCTCCCCGACGTGCTGCGAGTCCTCCGCAAGGTCGACGAGAGTCGCCGCGAGATCGGCACGCGAGATGTGGTACGGACCGTGGCGGAGATCTTTCCCTCCGACTTGAGTTCGAACCCGGCCCGTCTTGGACCCGTTCGAGAGATACGGAGGTCGGACAATGGTCCAATCGACCGGACTCGAGGTAATGAGCCGCTCCATCCGGGCGAAGTCTGCGTAGGGCCTCCGCAAAATCCAGCGGACGAGATTGATTAGGATCCAGGGCCGTCGACCTTCGATCGCGGAGACGCTCACGGTCACAAGGCGCCGGACTCCGGCCTCGCGCATCGCGTCGAGTTCGGCGCGCGTGACGTCGCTCATGACCGTCGTCGGACCGCGGCCTTCGGAGACGACAGTCGAGATGATGGCATCTTGCCCACGCACGGCGCGTCGCATGTCCTCGAGGCTCCGTCCGTCTCCAGTAATCACCGACCTGAGTCCGCGGAGGCCCAACAGGGCATCGGGACGCCTTGTGAACGCGGTCATCGAGTGCCCGCGGCGGATGCCCTCGTCGAGGACGAGTCGGCCCGTGCGGCCCGTCGAGCCGATCACGGCAATGTTCCGGTTCGATTTCTGTGGATCCGATGGTTCTGCGTTGAGTAAGCTCATGAAGGGCGATACGTCCTCCCGAGGATTTGGGCAGGCGTTAGGCGCGGCTTTCGATTTGGGGAGGTTAGCCTCGTAGCCCTCGGCCTGCCGCGGACCCTACACCTTGATCGCCCGCGTCTCCAAGAAATCCTGACGCACGAGATTGCGATCGAAATACTCCGAGACGATTCCGTCGTATTCGTGGCGGAACTGCGCCAAGCGTGCCGGGTCGTCTTTCAGCGTCTGTAGCAAGCGGACCATGGGCCCGCCGCTCTGTTCCAGCTGATGACGGTAATGTTGGGGGCTCAGCGCGGGCGTGAGTTGGGAACCTCGGTCGAACGTCACGTCGCGCACCGCGGTGCCAAGCCGCTGCAACACGATCATCGGGTCGCCCCATTGGCCAGGTGGCGCGGGCTTCGGGTCGGGGGCCGGTGGCATGTATCGGGAGACGACGGCAAAGACCCGTCCGAAAAGCAACTCCGGCGGCCACGTGTGGAAGGCGAGGACCCCACCTCGTCTCAGGACTCGAAGCATTTCTTTGACGGCGACCTCGGGGCGCGGCGCGAAGATGTGCGCGAATTGGCTGAGCACCATGTCGAACTCGCCGTCTGCGAACGGAAGGCTCTCCACATCGCCTTCCTTCCACACGACGTCGTCCAATCCCGCGATCGTGGCGTTTTCCTTCGCGACCGCGAGCAGCTCCGGCGTCAGGTCGACGCCGGTGACCACGGCGCCCGCCCGTCGCGCGGTGATGGCCACGACGCCGGTGCCGCACCCGACGTCCAAGACCTTCTGCCCCGGACGCACGCCCGCGAAGTGCACGAGCCGAGCCGCGCTCGGAGTCGTCGCCTGAGCGAGCGGCGCGAACGACTTCCAGACTTGTCGTTGGGTCGCCTTGAACGCGTCGAAGGAGTCGGAAGTCATGGTTCGCGCGGTGAGAGGTCTCCGGGGCGGATAACGCTTAGGTTGGCGGCGTCGACTGGGAAAGCGTTAAAGAAGTCGCGGCGATACCGGGCCGTCCCGACGAAGGGGAGGGTTCTTATGATGAATGAGAAGGTGGCGACGGAGCTAAAGGGGTCAGTGCGCGGAGACGTCATCCTGCCGGACGACGGCCGGTATGACGAGGCGCGCAAGGTGTACAACGCGATGATCGACAAGCGGCCTGCGGTGGTCGTCCGTTGCACCGGGGTCGCCGACGTCATCGCCGCCGTCAAGGCGGCTCGCGCGGCAGGCTTGGCCGTCGCCATCCGCGGGGGTGGCCACAGCGTGCCCGGTTTCGGCACCGCGGACGACGCGCTCGTGGTCGACCTCGGCCGCATGCGGGGGATCCGCGTGGACCCCGCGACAAAGACGGCCCGCGCCGAAGGAGGCGCGACATGGGGCGACTTCAATCATGCGACTCACGCGTTCGGGTTGGCCACGACAGGCGGCATCATCTCGACCACGGGCATCGCCGGACTGACCTTGGGCGGCGGCATCGGGTACCTCACCCGCGGGGCGGGCCTGTCGCTGGACAACCTCATTTCCGCCGACGTCGTCACGGCGGACGGCTCGTTCGTCACGGCCAACGCCAAGGAGAACCAGGATCTCTTCTGGGCGCTGCGCGGCGGGGGCGGCAACTTCGGCGTGGTGACGAGCTTCCAGTACAAGCTTCAGCCGGTGAGGAACATCACTGGCGGACCGATGTTCTTCGAGAAAGAAGATGCGGAGAAGGTGATGCGCACCTTCGACGAGTACATCTCCCGCGCGCCACGGGAACTCGGAGCGTTCTTTGCGTGGCAGATCGCGCCGCCTCTTCCGTTCATCCCGGAAGATCGACACGGAGATACCTTGTGCGTCTTGGTCGCATGCTGGACCGGCCCACCGTCCGAGGCCGAGGAAGCCCTGGCCCCCCTCCGAGGAGCGGCGGACGTGGTCGCCGCGCACGTCGGGCCGATGCCGTACCCGGCGCTGAACAGTGCGTTCGACGGACTCGTTCCCCCCGGGCTGCAACACTACTGGAAAGCCGTCTTCGCGAAGGACCTCTCGGACGGCGCCATTGAGGCGCACCTCGCGAACGGGCCCAAAGTCCCCGTCGTCAATTCGACGATGCACATTTACCCGATCAACGGCGCGGTCCACGATGTCGCCTCCGATGCCACGGCGTTCGGCCACCGGGAAGCCAAGTACGCGATGGTCATCGCCGGTATGTGGCCCGATCCGGCGCAGAACGAGGCCAGCACCCAATGGGTAAAGAACTACTACAAAGGCCTCGCGCCCCACGCCGAGGAGGGTGGATACATCAACTTCGCCGCGGGGGACGACATGAACCGCGTTCGAGCGAACTTCGGGGTGAACTATGACCGGCTGTGCGACGTCAAAGCGAAATACGATTCGGAGAACGTGTTCCGGCACAACCAGAACATCTCGCCGGCCTAGCCGAGGTCGGCGAACCCGAGGCGCGCAGAACCCGTGGCTCACTCGGCCTTCAGGTAGCGGCTCGCGACCGCTGTCCCCGCGACGAGCATCCCGGTCGCGAAGATCGCCAGGTATCCGAGGTACGACCAGTCCGCCGTGTTGAAGACCACGATCCCTCGCCCCAGCAAGGCGGAGAACGACACCGGATTGACGCTCGCGATCGCCTGCATCCACGACGGGAAGTTCGCCAGAGGAAGGAGCGCGCCACTCGCGAACATGAGGGGCATCGTGATGAAGTTCGAGATCACGCCGGGGGTCTGCCAGTCCGTGCTCGAGGCCGTCACGGCGAGGAAGAAGCACGACATGCCCAGGCCGAGGAGGAAGATCCCGAGGATCCAGCCCGCCCACATGAGCGGGTTCCCCGCGAAGCTCACGCCGAAGACGGCGGCCGCAGTGATCATCACCGGGATCTGCACGAGCCCGCGGGTCGTCGATCCGAGGACCTTCGACAGATAGACGGTCGCCTTCGTCGTCGGGGTAAGCAGGATGCGCTTCATGAATCCGAACCGCTTGTCCTGGATCGTGCTCATCGATCCGAACATCCCGACGGTCAGCATCGACGTCGCCAGGACCCCGGGGAGCAGGAACGCGATGTAACTGCTCGTGTGGAAGATCTGCTGCACGAGCGCCGGCGAGGCGCCACTGAAACTGCTGCCGAAGAACGCGAGCCACATGAACGGCTGGACGAACGTGATGACGAGGACCCAGGGATTGCGGAACGTCCGGAGGACTTCGCGGGCGTACAGGCCGATGAACTGGCTGCGTTGGCTTACGCTTCGCGAGGCGAAGTCGAGGTGCCGGGAGGCGATGCGGATGTGCTTGGTCTCGGTACTCATTTCCGAGCCCTCCGCATCGTGGCGTAGAACTTGCGGTAATCGGGAACATCGGAACCCGCCTGGTCGATCCGCTTCCCGGTGATGTCGAGGAACACGGTCTCGAGGCTCGGCTTTTCCACGTTGATCCGGCGAATCTCATCCGTCTTCAGGGTCGAGAAGATATGTGGCAGGACCTCTTCCGCCGCGGAGACTTGCAAGATCCAGGTCTTCCCCTGGCTCCGCACCTCGGTCACGCCGGGGATCGAACGGAGCTTCGCTTCGTCGACCGCCTCGCCCGTCTCCAGCTCGACGAAGTCCGATTCGACTCGGGCCTTGAGGGCCGAGGGAGAGCCCGACGCGACGATCTTGCCGTGATCGATGATCGAGATCTGCTGGCAGAGCGCGTCCGCCTCCTCGATGTAGTGGCTCGTGAGCAAGACGGTGATTCCGAATTCCTTGTTCACGCCGGTGATGAGGTCCCAAAGCATCCGCCGCGTGTTCGCATCGAGGCCGATCGTCGGTTCGTCCATGAACACGACCTCCGGTTGATGCAGCAACGCCAACGCGATCTCGAGTTTCTTGCGCATGCCCGTGGAAAAGGTCTTCACTCGATCCTTGCGCCGGTCGTTGAGTCCAAAGTACGTCAGGAGGTCGCCCGCGCGCTCCTTCCACTCCGGGAGGCTCTGCAGCTTCGCCTGGAGCCAGAGGTTCTCCCAGGCCGTGAAATCGTCGTCGAGGATGACCTCGGACGCGACCCAACCGATCCGCTGCTTCACGTGCATCGGATCCCGACGGACGTCGTATCCGGCGACCCACGCGTCGCCTTCCGTCATGTCGGTCAGGCCCGTGAGCAGTTTGATCATCGTCGTCTTGCCCGCGCCGTTCGGACCGAGGAGACCGAAGACGGTCCCCGAGGCGACCTTCACGTTGACGTGGTCGACGGCCGTCAGCTTTCCATAGACTTTCGTGAGATTCTCCGTGACGATGGCATCACTCGGCATGCAACACCCCGATCACTTCGAAAGGATCCGCATCGCTTTCTCTCGCATCTCGATCACGACCTGGCGGAGTTCGTTCGCCTGCTTCGGGGTGACCTCGCTCATGTTCGTCCGGAGGAGCTTCCCCGTCGCCCGGAATTCTCGGAACAGCGCGGCTCGCTCCGGGCCGACCGCGGATTCGAACGCGCGGAAGCGCTCCTCGATCTCTTTGCGGCGGCTCCGGAGGTAGGCCTTGCCTTCTCGGGTGATCCGGTACGTCTTGCGGCGTTCCTCGCCGCTCACGGAAAGATATCCCTTGCGCAGCAGGGCCCGCAAGGCCGGATAGATCGCCCCGGCGCTCGGCTTGTAGAATCCGTGATACCGTTCCTCGATCGCCTTGATGATCTCGTACCCGTGCATCGGGCGTTCTTCGAGCAGGTGGAGGACGAGGCCTTTGAAGTCGCCCTTGCCGAAGAAGTGGAAGAATCCACCGAATTTCTCCGGGCCGCTCATGACGCAAGCTCCTTCCGCCGGAACAGGAGGATCGCGAGGACCGCCCCGACGACCGCATACGCGGCGAAGACCAGCAGCGAGGTAGCGGGGTCCGGGACGAAGCCGACATCCACCGGGCCTCCCGGTCCCGGTCGCACGGCGGTCCTACCGAGGACGTTCGAGATGATTCCTGATGCGGACGTGGGGATGAACCAGGGGTCGATCTTCGCGGCGGTCAGGAGCGCTCCGACGATGCTGAAGATCAGAGTGAACAAGAAGAACGTGAGGACCGTCGCAGCGACCGTGCTCTTGAACGTCGCGGAAACAAGGTACGCAATGCCGACGACCGCGACCATGTACCCGAGCGCGTAAAGGTATGACAGGCCGACGTCCCACGTGAGGGATTTCGTGACGATGAGTGCGGCCATCGCTGCGGCGCCGTAATACAGCGAGATGACGGCCGCCGACACGATCACGCTCGCGGCAATCTTCCCGAGGACCAGGACCTCCCGACGGACGGGATTCGGGAACAGGAAGTAGCCGGTCCGCTTCTCGTGCTCCGAGACGAGCGCGTCCGCGGCGAAGAGGACTCCGCTGAGGACCACGAGGAGCCCGGTGAACGTGGCGAACGTCGAGACGAACGCGTTCGGGTTCGAGGGATAGGACGATCCGAGAGCCGGCGGAAGCCCGAGGAACAATCCGATGATCAGCGCGACGAGGATCAGGATGCCCCAGAGCCGCCGGCCTCGGAAGTATTTGCGAATCTCGTAGCTCGTGACCGTGACGACCTGCGCAAAGGGGCTGGCGCTCATAGACGATCCGACTCCTGGATGCGGTCGAGATACAACTGCTCGAGCGATGAGCCGAGCGGTCGGTACGTGATGACCTTCAGGCCTCGGGACACCATCGCCTCGAGGACGCGCGCCTGCCCTTCTTCGCCGCCGGAGATCCGCAAGTCGACCGTCGAGTCGCCCTCGGCCTTGACCTCGACGACCCCCGGGACGCTTGCGAGCGCTTCGAGCTCTTGCGGTGTTGGCGAGCGGAGGAAGGTCGTCTGGAACGTCGAGGTGTCCGCGCCCCGCGAGAGCTCCCGGACGGAGCCGTGGATCAGGAGCTCCCCGTGGTTCAGCAGAGCAACATCGTCGCAGACTTCTTGGACCTCGCCGAGGAGGTGGGAGCTCATGAAGATCGTGCGGCCTTCTCCCTTGAGCGCCTTGATCACATCGCGGACCTCGGCCATGCCGCGAGGATCCAATCCCGAAGTGGGCTCGTCGAGGATGAGGAGTTCGGGCTCATTCAGGAGCGCTTGCGCGATCGCGAGGCGCTGCTTCATTCCCTTCGAGAACTCCTGGATCCGGTGGTCCACCCAGTCGGTCAGCTTGACTTCCTTGAGGACCGCCTCGCTCCGGCGTTCGATCTCGTCCTTCGGCATGCCGCGAAGGCGTCCCACGTAGGCAAGTGTCTCGAGCGGCGAGAGGTAACCGTAGAACTCCGGCGTCTCGATCACGGCGCCAATGCGGGCGAGAGCGCGGGTCGGCTCCTGACGGACATCGATGCCGAACAAGGCGGCGCGGCCGCGGGAGGGCCGGATCAGGTTCGTCATCAGTTTGATCGTCGTGGACTTCCCGGCGCCGTTCGGGCCGAGGAACCCGAAGGATGTGCCTTGCGGGACCGTGAGTTCAAGGGACTTCAAGGCGGTGAAGTGACCATAGTCCTTGCCCAGCCCCTCCAGGTGGACCGGGGCCTCGCGGGTGACCGATTGCGTGCCGGAGGATTGCATGGACATCTCGATATATCGCGATATACTTAAACTCTTTGAAGGGATTCCGAAGACAGTTGTCGCACGGGAGTCCAGTGAGGAGTGGAGAAACGGGGTGGAGAGAAAGGCCAACCGGCCGAATTATCGCCTAGCTATGCTTCTTATGGTCCGGACCGTTCCCCGCATCGCGGGCCGGGCATGACGACATCGGAAGTTCCTCCGGGCGTCAAGGCGTTGATCGTTCCGATGCGGTGGCTCCTGTACGCCGCGAGCGCCCTCGTCTTTCTCGCCGGCCTCCAGCTCACGGTCTTCACGGAGCAAACGGCCACCTACTTCGCATGGCCGATCGCCCGGCCGTTTTTGACCGCGGCGTTCCTCGGCGCGTCCTACTGTGCGGCTGTCCCGGTTGAGGTGATTGCGGCCCGCCAATCGACTTGGGCGACGGCCCGTGTCGCGGTTCCGGCAATATGGCTCTTCACTACCCTCACGCTAGTGGCCACGGTGCTCCATTCCGACAAATTCAATTTCTCGAGCAAGACTGCGAGCGCGCAAGACGCCGCCTGGTTCTGGCTCGCGATCTATACCGGCGTGCCCGTCGCGATGCTGGTCATCTGGATCCTCCAACTCCGCGCACCGGGAATCGATCCACCTCGCGGACCCCCCGCTCCGACATGGATGCGGTTTCTGGTCCTCGGTCAAGGTGTCGGCATGCTCGCGGTTGGCGTCGCTCTCTTCCTCGCCCCGGACGCCATCAAGGGGGGATGGCCGTGGGTACTCACGACGCTGACCGCCCGGGCCATCGGAGCGTGGCTCATCGGAATCGGCTTCGCGGCGTTTCATGCGAGCCGCGAGAACGATTTCCTCCGGATCCGGCCCCTGGCGGGAGGCTACATCGCCTTCGCAATCTTGCAGTTTGTTGCGATCCTCCGCTATTTCGGCGACGTCAATTGGAGCAGCCCGGCCGCGTGGCTCTACGTCGCCTTCCTCGCGAGCGTTCTCCCGGTAGGCCTCTTCGGCTGGTTCGGCCATCGAGCGACCAAAGTGCCCTGACAGCCGACACCGGAGCCGATGCGATCGGGGATGAAAACGGCGTCAACATCCTCAAGCGAGGACCGCGCATCTGCCGCGCGTGCGGCGCGCCGTCTCTCTCGCACTCGTGCTCCTGATCGTGGCGGGGGGCGTCGCGATCCTCGCGCCCGCCCAACCGGTCGCGGCCGCGGGTCAAATCGAGGTGTACAAGACCGGGCTGAACTTTCCGATCGCACTCGCGTTCTCCTCGGACGGCCGGATCTTCTTTGCGGAGAAGGCCACTGGGAACATTCGGATCATCTATCTCGCGAACCGCACGCTGCTCCCGACGCCGTTCATCACCTTGCCGAGCACGGATGGAACGGGTGAGCGAGGTCTCCTGGGCCTCGCGCTCGATCCTGGGTTTCCGTCGACGCCGTACGTGTACGCATATCAGACGTACAACGACGTGACGAACGGAACGACGTACAACCGCATCGTCCGGATCATTGCGAACGGGAACGTGGGCATCTCGTACATCGTGATCCTCCGGCTGCCCCCGCTGAGCAGCGCGACGTACCACAACGGCGGCGTGATCGGCTTCGGCCCAGACGGCAAGCTCTACGCCGTCGTCGGTGAGAACGCGAACCCGTCCCTTTCCCAGGATCCGCTGAGCCCGCTCGGAAAGGTCCTCCGAATGGAGCCGAACGGAAGCCCCCCGCCAGACAATCCGTTTTACAACAATCCCTCTTGGTTCAACTTGACCTACACGTACGGCCACCGGAACATGTTCGGACTTGCGTTCCACCCAATCACGGGCCGTGTGTACGTCACGGAGAATGGGCCCGCGTGCAACGACGAAGTCAACCTTCTCATAGCGGGGGACAACTACGGTTGGGGGCCTAACAATACGTGCTCGACGCCACCACCGCCCCCGAACAACACAAACCAGGACGGCCCGAGCCCTGTGTTACCAATATGGTGGTGGGGGACCACGATCTGCCCGACGAACGCCGCGATCTACCGAGGGCCGTACTTCCCGACTTGGAGAGGCGACCTGTTCATGGGCGACTGCAACACGGGTCGCTTCCACCGGCTTCACCTCGTCCCGCCGAACTACGATTCGGTCGCATCGGACGACATCCTCTGGACCGCGCCGACCTCGATCATCGCGGTCGCGGCCGGACCGGACGGCGCCTTCTGGCTGACGACCCCTTCGACGATCTATCGGTATTGGGACTCCGGCCAACCGCCGATCGCCTCGTTCACGGCGACTCCGAATCCCGCGATCGTGAGTTCACCCGTCGCGTTTGACGCCTCGGGCTCCTCGGACCCGGATGGGAATATCGTCTCGTACGCCTGGAATTTCGGTGACTCGACAGGAGCGAGCGGCGTCTCCGTCGCCCACACGTACCTCACCTTCGGGACGTTCAATGCGACCCTGACGGTCACCGACAACGAATCCTTCATGGCGACGGCGTATCGGCACATCGTCGTTCGCGCGCCGCCGATCGCGTCCTTCACCGCGACCCCGAGTCCGGCGGTTGTCGGAGCGAGCGTCACGTTCGACGCGTCCGGCTCCCACGATCCAGACGGTGCCATTGTGAGCTACCGATGGGACTTCGGAGACTTAACGAACGGGAGTGGGGCGATCACGACCCATCCGTATACGATCGTGGGGACGTTCAACGTCACGCTGAACGTCACGGACAACAACGCATTGAACGGAACCGCCTACCACGACGTCATCGTCCAACCCGCACCCCCCGGGCCGCAGCCTCCGGTCGCCGATTTCACGGTCAATCCGTTGCGGGTGAACCCGGGTGTCCCGGTGACGTTCGACGCGTCCACCTCGTTCGACCCCGACGGCATGATTGTCTCGTACACGTGGGAATTCGGAGATTCGACGGGAGGCACCGGGGTCGTCGCGACGCACGCGTATGCGAACCCCGGCGTATTCACGGTCAACCTTACCGTGGTCGACAATCAGACCCTGTCCTCGAGCGCCACGCATCAAGTGACGGTCAACGCACGTCCCCATGCCGCGTTCCAATTTGCTCCCACTACGGTCTATGTCGGGATCAGCGTCACGTTCGATGCATCCACGTCGACGGACCCCGACGGGAGCATCGCGTCGTACGCCTGGAATTTCGGAGACGGATCCTCCGGGGCCGGCGTTCAGGCCTCACACGTCTTCGCCGCGAAGGGAACCTTCGGGGTCCGGCTCACGGTGGTGGACAGCGACGGCCTGTCGAACGAGACGACCCGGACTCTCGCGATCCCAGACCGGGCGCCTCAGATCACGTCGAGTACTCCGGGAGTTGGTCCCTTGACCATCGACGCAGGTGCGACGCAGACCTTCACCGTGATCGCGTGGGATCCCGACGGGGATGTGCTGATGTACACCTGGCGGGTCGACGGGGCCGCCGCGGGCGGGAATCTAACCGCGCTGAATTTCGCGTCGACGACGCCCGGAGCACACACCGTGAACGTCACCGTAGCCGATGGCTCGCTGGTCGCCTCGCGGGAATGGACGGTGACCGTCGTGGCGGCCGGACATTTGGCGCTCGTCACCCCGTGGCCGTTCCTCGCGTTCGTCCTCGCCGTCATCGTCGCCGTGCTCCTTGTCTTGTGGTTCCGTCGAAGACGGAAGATGGAACGGCCGCCTCGGTCGACCAATCTAGGGACTTTCTAGCGGCTTAGGCCTTCGGCTTCTCCCCGCACGCAGGGAAGTGAAGCCTTAGGTACATGGAACGGATGGCAGCCTCATGACGACCGTCCTCCTTCAGACGACGATGGGCGACGTGAAGATCGAGCTCCTCGACACGGCGATGCCAATCACGGCGGGGAACTTCCGAAAGCTCGTCGCGCAGGGCTTCTACGACGGAACGATCTTCCACCGCGTGATCCCGAACTTCATGATCCAGGGTGGGGACCCGCAGGGCACCGGGATGGGTGGACCGGGTTACACGATCAAGGACGAGCTCCCCGCCGACAACCGCAATGCGCGCGGCACGATCTCGATGGCGAATGCCGGCCCGAACACCGGCGGGAGCCAGTTCTTCATCAACGTGGTCGACAACCGACGGCTGGACCCGAAACATCCGGTGTTCGGTCGGGTCGTGGGCGGAATGGAGGTCGTCGACGCGATCAGCCGCACGCCCACGGACAACGACGACCGGCCGCGGACGAAGGTCACGATCCGGAAGGCGAGCCTGCTTCCGTAGGCGCGAATGTCTTACAGCCGCCAGAAGTCTCCTGTCAGCCCGAGCGAGCGAAAGTGCGCCACGAGTTGGTCCTTGCCAGGTCGAACATACTCGACCCGCAACTTATCTCGGTAGATCGGGACGCTGAGCGCGTGGGTCTCTTCAACGGTGAGGATCGCGCCCCCGGGTGCCTGCGTGACCCTCCGCCACTCGTCCAGGTGCGATTCGCCGGAGAAGAACACCATGTGATTCGAGCAGGTGAGGACGATGTCATTCCACCACTGGGACGCGGGTAGGGCGAGATAGACAACCGGTGCGGGAGGGGTTGAGCGCGACTTCCCGCCAGCGAGCTCGATCGAAATCGGCTCAGCGCAATGATGGCAACGACCGTCGATCCGGATGATCTCGTGCAGCATCGAGTGGAACGCGACGGCGTCCCAGGCGCAGTTCGCATAGTATCGCCGACCGATCACCGGACGAGTGACGCGAAACGGCGTGGCGACGGCCGAGAAGGGGAAGGCCATGAGGATCCGCTGGGTGCCGGGCACGAGTTTCAGGTGGCGCGCCTCCTCGAGCCCTTTCAGCACGGCAAACGCTTCTTCGCGACGGAGACGGTACCGTTCCATGATCTGTTCGAGGACCGGCGGAACCGCCTGCTCCACGAAGTAGTCGAAGACGAACTTCCTCGCGTCGCGCGCGAGCGAATCGGCCGCGGACCCCGGCATGATGCAACCTTCACCCGGCATGGCGCCGAGGAGGGCGATAAACTTGAGGGCTTCTCCCACGTCAGTCGGAAAATCCGAGAATCATCTCGTTGCCACGACGAAATAACCTGTGTCGCCCGCGAGGCTTGATACATTGGTGAATCCACCGGCTCGCAGTTTTGCCGTGAGCTCGTCCGGCCCGTGGAAGGCCATGTGGCCGGCGTGACGGTATCCGGCAATCCATCGGAACAGAGGGCCGGGAGCGCGGGAGGGAGGGAGCTCGAACAGCACGATCCGTCCCGAGTCGCTGAGAACGCGTCGCATCTCTTCCAAGGCCCGTTCCTGATTTTCCATGTGGTGGAACGCGACGACCGACGTGACCCGGTCAAACGCGCCGATCGGAAATGGAATCTCCTCCGCCTGGCCCTCCTCGAATCGAATCGACGGTCGAAGCCTTCGTCCCTCGGCGACTTTCTTCCGGTCCGGCTCGAGGACGACCACCTCGGCGCAACCCGTCGCGAACCGTTGCGTCGCCGCGCCCGTGCCACCTCCGACATCGAGCAAGCGAACCCCGGAGACCGGAGCGATCAGCTCGTGCAAGTGGGCAATGTCGGCGGCGCGTTTCCGAACGCTTCTTCGTTCGACCATTCGGGACAAGACGGACATGAGTGCCTCTCCGGCGCCTTCAACCGTAAAGAGTCGTTACGGAACTTCGCCGCGGAGGATCTTTCCGAGCGCCTCCGTATCGATGTTCCCTCCGGAAACCACGCAGACGATCCGCCCTTTTCCGGCCTTCCCCCTGAGGGCTGCGGCAACGGACGAACCACCCGCGCCTTCGGCGACCACGCGGTTCCGTTCGACCAGCAGACGGATCGCCGATGCGATTTCCTTCAGCGTGACGACGAGGGATCCTTCGAGCAACGGCCGCACGACGTTCCACATTTCCGGGAGGACCGTCGAGGTGCCGATCCCATCCACGAACGTCGGGATCCGACGGACCTCGGTCGGCGCGGACTTCACGAACGAGGCCGCCAGCGGCGCGGCGGTCTCCGGTTCGCAGGCGTAGATCCGAGTCTGCGGTCGTTTCGCCTTGATCGCCGTCGCAATGCCCGCGCTCAACCCACCGCCTCCGAACGGGATGATGACCGCGTCGGGATCCGGCAGGTCCTCGAGGATCTCCAACCCGATCGTGCCGTTCCCCGCCATCATCGTCGCATCGGCGAACGGATGGACGAACGTCCACCCTTTGAGCGGCGCGTACGTCCGGCTGATGCCGATCTCCCAGACCTCGTCCCACGAGAGCTGAACGATCGTCGCCCCGAACCGCCGGATCGCGGCGAGCTTCGTCGCCGGCGCGGTGTCCGGGACGATCGCGGTGCACGGGATTCCGAGACGCCTCGCATGCCACGCGAGGGCCTGGGCCATGTTGCCGGCGCTGCACGTGAACACCCCGTGGCTTCGTTGTTCCGGAGTCAAGAGGGCGATCGAATTGCCGGCGCCCCGGACCTTGAACGACCCGGTCGGTTGCAGGTTCTCTAGCTTGAGGTAGATCTCCGCAGGCGCATCGTCGACATTCAAGCGGACGAGCGGCGTCCGGACGACCAGGCCTTCGATGCGCTTTCGGGCGGCCTCGATGGAAGGGAGGTCAAGCAAGTTCTGCATGCGCGGCCTCAGGGTGCCGCGGGGGAGGCCGACGCCGGAGACGACGAGCCGAACAGGTACCCTCCGAAGGCGGTTCCCCAGACCAAGATCGGCCAGACGATCATCCGCTCCATCCCGCCCGGCCCGAGACCGAGGTACGCCTTCGCGATGTACAACCCGAGCGCGACAAGCGATAGGACTCCCAGGATGACGGAGATGTATCGGAAGGGCGGTCGAACGATTCGGGCCGCGAGAATCGCCGAGAGCCCGATGAAGATAAACGTCCAGAGGGACACGAGTTCGTGGACGACGCCGAAGGCTTCGGTGAACACGCCGACCGCGATGGCGCCGGCGCCGGCGAGCGCGACAACGATCGACAAGATCCGGTCTCCCACCGCGCGCCAGAGGAACCAAGCCGTTGCGAGGACCAGGACGCCGACGAGGATGATTGAGGGATTGAAGATGAGGGCAGCGGGCCCGACGCCGAGATCGCTGATGTAATTCTGCGAGATACTGTAGCCGGTCGGCGAGGCTTCGGAATACACGGCCTCAGAGACGGTGAGGCCGATGACCGCGAACTGCGCGATCCCTACGAATAGAAACAAGCCCGCCCACTGACGGTCGTCGAGACGCATGGGTCGGCGACGCGAGTCCGGGACCATAAGGATTCCGACCGGCGGACCGAGGACTTCTTAGCAAACCGCCGCGTACGCGGGCCGGGGCTTGCATGGACGCGCCGATCCGAGTCACCTGGTACACCGACCCGCACAACATCTGGTGTTGGGGCTTCGAGCCGACGATCCGTCGCCTCGAGGTGCGCTACCCGGACACGGTCCAGATCGAGACGCGCCAAGGCGGGCTCTTCGAGGATTTCAGCCCCGTCCGAGAGCAGTGGGCGCGCATGTCCGGCGGCCGCTGGAAGGACTCCGTGCGCGCGTTCTTCGAGGCGGTCTCGAGCCAGCATCGCATGCCCATGGCGGCGGACGCGATGATCGACTCATCCGACGACTTCGATTCGACGTGGCCCGCGTGCATCGCGGCGAAAGCCGCGGACCTCCAAGGCGCCGATCAAGGATGGCGGTACCTCCGTCGCTTACGCGAGGCGTGGTGCCTCGAGGGATGGGCCATTCACCGGAAAGACGTTCAAGCGACGGTCGCAAAGGAGACCGGCCTTGACGTCGACGCATTTGTTCGGGCCCTGGAGGACGGTTCCGCGAACGACGCATTCCAGCGAGATCGAGACGAATGCCAGGCGCTCGGGATTAGCGGCTTCCCGACGTTCGTGGTTCGTCGCGCCGATGAAACGCGCCACGTGGACGGCTGGAGGCCATGGGACGGGTTCGAGGAAATCCTGCGTGACGTGTACCCTCATCTCGAAGCCGCCCCCCTCAAAGCCGATGAAGACACGGCGAAGGGCCTTCTTCAACGGTATGGAAGTCTAGCCACCTCCGAACTCGCGGCGATCCTTGGGACAACGGACGATGACGCCGAAATCCTGTTGGAGGAGCTCGAAGGCCACGACGACGTCGTGCGTCGTCCCGTCGGGCGCGGACTTATGTGGGAACTGCCGAGGTCCCGACACGCGATCTCGAAACCGGACATCGCGAGTCGGACTCCTACCTGATCGCGGTTGCCACGCAGCTCGATGGGAGCGGTAGCGGCAGAGGGCGGCTCGAACAAGATCAAGAACACGCGGAGCGCGAAGGACTCCTTCGGAAGGATCCGCGAACCTGCCTCTCTCGAATTGGATGAACTCCAGCTGCATCGGTGCACCGCCATGAAGCGAGAATAAAGTGAAGAAAGGGGAGAAGTCCTCAGAAGGACTTCAGGAGCCCCCACATCGCGCCCGCAAAGACGAGCAGGCCCGTGACGAGGCCGACAGCCCCGCCCGCCACCGCGAGGAGGGCCACCCCGGCGATTGCCGCGACGACGGACCCGTTCCGCACGTTCGCGCGCATCACCTTGTACCCGATTAGGGCCAGGGCGCCGAAGGCGACGAGCAACAGGCCCCGGACCCACGAGACGCCGAGCACCCGCTCCGCCACGACCGCGGCAACGAAGGCCACCGCACCGGCGAAGACCGCGAGCGCCCCGCCGAGGACGATCGGCAGTTGGTACGACGGCATCCGCCCCAGCGCGCGCCACGTGGATGCGGCCCGCGCCGGCCACGATCGGATTTCGGCTGCTGCCACGTTGTTTCACCTCAAACCGTCGCAAGGCCGAGGCTACTTGACCCTGTTGGGACGTTCGTCGAACCTCTCGAACTCTCTCTAGAACCTGATGTCGCTCGGCAGGTAAGGATAGATTCAGATACGATGGGGCGCCGCCGCCACGCCCTTATACCTCCGGATGGC
>Ga0209690_1000171_pt1 | contig 32013 bp, 36 predicted proteins | sample GraSoiAngelo_150_FD_186164 | JGI IMG/M metagenome (GOLD analysis project Ga0209690, IMG submission 186164) | Grasslands soil microbial communities from the Angelo Coastal Reserve, California, USA - 14_1009_09_40cm (SPAdes) (version 2) | ecosystem: Environmental > Terrestrial > Soil > Grasslands ... | reverse complement strand
AAGTGGCCGCGCCCGTGCAGCACGTAGATGCCGTCGACATCGTCGCGTGTGACCTTCAGTTCGGGCAGATCGATGTTGTAGACCTGGCCCGAATCAGTCGCTCGAAGACGGGGGGCTGCCATGGGCGGATTGTATCGCCGCCACCCGTGGGTTAGGCGACGGTGACCTCGTCCATCAGATAGACATCCTGCACGGCGTTTAGCAGCTGGATGCCCTCGCTCATCGGGCGCATGAAGGCCTTGCGCCCGGTGATCAACCCCGTGCCGCCAGCCCGTTTGTTGATCACTGCAGTCTTGACCGCTTCTTTCAAATCGTTCTCGCCGGACGACGCTCCGCCGGAATTGATGAGCCCGCTGCGGCCCATGTAGCAGTTCGCCACCTGGTATCGGGTCAAATCGATCGGATGGTCGGTGGCCAGCTTGTCATAGACCTTGGACGATGTCTTGCCGAACTTCAAGACCTCGTAGCCGCGATTCGTCTCGGGAAGTTTCTGCTTGATGATGTCCGCCTCGATCGTCACGCCCATGTGATTCGCCTGACCGGTGAGGTCCGCCGCGACTTCATAGTTGACGCCATCTTTCGTGAAGGCCGGATTACGGACATAGCACCAGAGCACCGTGGCCATCCCCAGCTCATGCGCCTCGTGGAACGCCGCCGAGATTTCCTGGATCTGCCGGTCGGATTCCGGCGATCCAAAGTAAATCGTGGCGCCCAGCGCCATCGCCCCGAGCTCCCAGGCCTCCCGAACCGTCCCGAATCGGATCTGGTCGTACTTATTCGGATAGGTCAGCAGCTCGTTGTGGTTGAGCTTGCAGATGAAGGGAATCTTGTGCGCGTACTTGCGGGCCACCGAACCCAGGACGCCAAAGGTCGACGCTACGGCATTGCAACCACCCTCGATCGCCAGCTCGACGATCTTCTCCCCATCGAAGTAGGCCGGGTTCGCCGAGAACGACGCTCCCGCGGAATGCTCGATCCCCTGGTCGACCGGAAGGATCGACAGGTAACCTGTGCCGGCCAGCCGGCCGTGATCGAAGAACGATTCCAGGCTGCGCAGCACACGGGTTGGCCGGTCGCTGGTCGCGAAGATCCGGCTGACGAAATCCGGGCCAGGCAGGTGCAGCTGCGACTTCGGGATCGTCTCGCACTTGTGCTCCAGCAAGCTCCTGGCATCGGTCCCAAGGATCGATTCCAGCTTGCTCAGCGAAGTCGCGGTGGCTGTGGCCATCTCGTCCTCCTTCAGGGATCTGCCTTCCAGTTTAGGCGCTCCGGCGCCCCTAAACTGGATTCATGGTGGCGCGGTGAACGGCCGCGCCGCCCGCCTCATCGTGATTGGCGTGGTCACCGGCCTGGCCGGCGGGCTGCTGGGGGTGGGCGGCGGTTTCGTGATGGTGCCGGCGATGGTCTACCTGCTGAACACGCCGCAGCGAGAGGCGAACGGTACCTCCCTTGCGGTCATCGTGCCGGTCGCCCTTGTCGGCGCGACCATCCTGGGTGGGGGCCATCAAGTTGATGTTGAAGTGGCGATCGCGCTGGCGATCGGAGCCGTCGGTGGGGCGGTCGGGGGCGCCCGTTTGAGCCGTCGCATCTCGGATGTTGGTCTTCGTCGCGCCTTCGGCGTCCTGGCCATCGTGGTCGGCCTGCTGATGATCGGAGAGGCAACCCTTCACGCGCTTGGCACGCCGGTCCATTTCGGCGCCAGCCTGAGGCCAACTGGCCTTGGGCTCTGGGGGTTGGCCTTTGTTGTCGGTGCACTCGCCGGTGTCCTGAGCGGCCTGCTCGGCATCGGCGGCGGCGCCATCATGATCCCGGCCATGACACTGCTCATGGGTCTCAGCCAGCACCTGGCCCAGGGGACGTCCCTGCTGGTGATCATCCCAACCGCGATTTCCGGCTCGATCACGCACCTGCGCATGGGCAACATCCGGCTGGAGACAGCCGGCTGGCTGTCGGTGGGTGGCGTGGTCGGCGCCGTCGCCGGCGCGTCGCTGGCCCTGGCGAGCCCGGACCAGGTCTTGCGCTTGCTGTTCGGCGGGTACCTTACTTTCACTGGATTGCAGATGATGCAGTCCAGGCCGACCGATGTGATCGAGCCTACAATGGCGAGTCGATGAGCCTGGTCGACTGGTCGGTCGCCATCATGGGAATCTGGGTGGTCGTCATCGTTGTGGCCGGCCTGCTGATGGCGCTGCGGCCCGGCTCTGGCCAGCTCGAGTACGACACCCCGGTGACCGAGCCGCTCCGGCTTCGGCAGGCCTCAGGCGTAATGCCGCGGCGCGCCTGGGGTTTCCGTCCGCCCGTGCATCACTCGCGTTACGACCCGGCGCCGTGGCAGGTGCAACTGCCCCGCTCAGACGAGCACAGCCTGGAGAATGTCGACCGCGCCACGGACCTCAAGCGGGAGCTTGGCAGCGAGCATCCACCCTGGGAGCGTCTCGACCGGCAGGGACTCTAGGTCCCCTTCAAGTCGACGACGTCATTCACCGAGCTCTCGACTCACGCGGTCGAGCACATCCAGCATCCGCCGCGAGGTGACGTGCAGGCTTTCCTGGAGCAGCGTCAGTGCGTGATGCGCGTCTGCCAGCACATCCGCCTTCCCGCTGAGGTCGTCGGGAGTCTCGGCGAAGCGGGGCAGCACGTCCTCGAAGAGCATCTGGAACCGCTGCTCAGCCATCGCCAGGCACGTGGCCAGCGTCATGACCTGTTCCTCAACCTCGGGATCAAGACCGCGCAAGGCACGCCACGCCGGCTCCGGGACGGCGCTGCTACCCAATGACGACGCCCCTGCCATGTCGATGTTCATGCTAATGCCGGCATGATCGCGACCGCCGACGATGGGATACGCCTGCATTACGTCGTCGAGGGAAGTGGACCGCCCCTCGTCCTGGTGGGCGGAAAAACCTCGAGCATCGAGGGTGCATGGTGGCGCTACATCCCCGCGCTTTCGCGGCGGTTGAAGGTGATCGCCTTCGACAATCGCGGTTCCGGACAGTCGGACAAGCCGGACGCGCCATACAGCATCCCGTTGATGGCGAAGGACGCCGCGACCGTGCTCCGTGCCGCGGGCGAGACCTCCGCCCACTGGTTCGGCATTTCGCTGGGCGGCATGATCGTGCAACAGCTCGCGCTCGACCAGCCACACGCCGTCCGCAGCCTTGTCCTGGGCGCGACCTACTGCGGTGGCGAGCGGCCGAGCGCGCCTGTCGCAGCCGTCCCAGGACTCGCGGAGAGCCCCCTGCGGCGCTATGCGAATCTCTACGAGCCGCATTTCATTCTCGAGCACGCCGAGTGGGTTGCCGAGGATGCCCAACACTTCGGCAAGATGCCACTTCACGCGATCATCCGCCAGGACCAGGCGGTCAAACAGCACAACCTCTGCGATCGCCTGGGCGACATCCGGCAGCCGGTGATGATCCTGCACGGCCGCCAGGACCAGATGGTGCCCGTCACGCGTGGTGAAGAACTAGAGCGAGGCCTGCCCAATGCCCGGCTGCGGATTCTCGATCCCGCCGGCCATCAGTTCCACTCGGAGCAGTTCGCGACGGTGCTGCCCATGATCGTCGGCTTCGTCGAAGAGGTCGAGCGCCAGCGCCGCTAGGCGGCCTTCCATGTCACAAGCTTGCGGCTGACGTCCTTGCGCAGCCGGCCTTCGACCGCCAGCGACTGGCAATGCGCGAGGGTCTCTTGCAACGCCAGCCGCTGCTGAAAGACGTTGCGGTCCATGACGCCGCGGAACAGCCCACCGGCCAGCTGCCAGCCGGACTTCGCACCGTCCCGCGCGAGGTCGACCAGAGCAGCCTTGCGTTCGTCGTGATGCCGCATGATGGCGGCGATTCGCCCACGATGATCGCCAAAGGGATCGCCATGCGCCGGCAAGACCAGGTTGACCTCGAGCCGCCGGATCCGGTCGAGTGAGCCGAGATAATCGTCCAGCGGGTCGGCGCCCGACTGGGGGTGCAACCCAATGTTGGGACTGATCTTTGGCAGCAGATGGTCCCCGGAAAACAGGACGCGCCGCGCCGGCCAGTAAAAGCAGCAATGGCCTGGTGAGTGGCCAGGCGTCCAGACGACCTCGAGCTCGCTCTCATCGACCGGCAACCGCTCCGCGCCTTCCAGGAGCGTGTCGGGCTCGACGACCGTGACGAATTCCCGGGCGGCCATCGATGCGGTCTTCACGAATTCGGCTTCTGCCGGGGGAACGCCGTTCTTGCTCAACCACTCCGCGACATCATGCACGAGGTCCTCGGCTCGCGCGTAGCGCGGTTCCATCAGCGCCACCTCCAGACGATGGATCACCAGTTCGGCGCGTGCTCGTTCGCGCAGCTCGCCGGCGAGGCCAAAGTGGTCGGGGTGGATGTGCGTGATGAGGATCCGGTTGATCCGGTCGACCGGAACTTTCAATGCGGCCAGTTTCTCGTTCAATGCCTGACGGGATTCTTCGGTTTGCAGCCCGGTATCGATCAACGTGAACCGGTCACCGTCAAGCAACAGATAGACATTCACGTGACGCAACTCAAACGGCATGGGGAGCTCTAACCTGAAAATGCCAGGCAAAACTTCCATCGCTTTGCAAACATTACCTTGCCGCCACGCGTAGATCAGGGAAAGAAACCCGGCCGAAAGGCGGCTCGCTCTGCGGCCTCGCTACGCGGCGGTTTGGGCCGGTTCTTCCGGACGCGCGGGCATGGGCCGCTGCCCCTGTTCTTTTGTGGGCAACGGCAGGTGAACGGTATCCGTGGCGATCATGTCCAGGAAGGCATCGACGACGCGCGGGTCGAAATGGCTCCCGCGGCCGCCTTTGATCTCTTCCAGGGTCTTGCTCAGGCCCAGCGACGGCCGGTAGATCCGGTCGGCCACCATGGCCTCGAACGCATCTGCTACCGAAATGATGCGCGAGCCCAGCGGAATCTCTTCGGCTTTCAAGCCCTTCGGATAACCCGTCCCGTCCCACTTCTCGTGGTGATGGCGGATCAGTGGGGCGACGTGGTGCAGCCCTTCGACCGGTCCAATGATGTCCGCGCCGATTTGTGGATGGCGGCGCATCCAGGCCATCTCATCCTCAGTCAATGCCATCGACTGCCGCAGAATGCGGTCGGGGATTCCAATCTTCCCCACGTCGTGCAGGATCGCGCCTAACCGAACGGCCGCCGCCTCATCGCGGGAAAGGCCCATCCGCTCGGCGCAGGCCCCCGCCAGCTTGGCCAGCCGCTCGGAGTGCCCCCGTGTATAGCTGTCTTTGGCCTCGATGGCATTGGCGAGCGCCATGTTGACCTCGGTCATCAGCTTGGCCTCAACATCGCGCCGCGTCACCAACTCCTGGTGCGCCGAGACGGCGCGCGCCATCACCGAACCGAGCACCGCCACCGTCACGAACAGGAACATGCGCTGCAAGATGACGATTCGCTCGTTGGCGACCGTGGTCAGATACGTCCCCTCCTGCAGCGGAGCCACCGCGCCCGCCGTCAGGTAGAGCAGGGCAACGACAATCGCGCAGAGCACGGATCCAACCGCGCCAAAACGCAGAGCGGAAACCGTGATCACCAGGAAAAACAGGGCAGCAAATGGGCTGATATAGCCACCGGATGCCCAGGTGATCATGGTCGCCACCAGCATGTCGACGGCAGTGGTCCCGTAACTGAACACTTTTCCCGGCCGGCGGTGCAAGAACAAGAGCAGCACGGTGCTCAGGCAGACGACGCCCCAGGCGGCCAGGATGCCGTTGACTCGCGCCTGGTCATATCCGGCGGCCGGGTTGAGATTGTTGAGGATGACCGCGAAGATCAGCAGCGTCCACCGGAAGAGACCGGTCAGCCGCTCATTACTCAGATTGAGCAGACTCTCGGCCGGGTCCTGGGAGCGCTGGCGGCCCTTGCGCGAACCATTGCGGGCGGCGGCCATTGCCGAAATTATCCGGCGCCTCTGTAGCGGGGAACGTTACAAAACGGTCGCAAACGTGGCACGCGAGTGAGCAGACTAAGCGGGCAGTCGGACCCCAAGAAAATCTGACAGAAGCTGCTTGACGTCCTGGTAGCGAAGGAAGGCGGTATCCGCCTCGGCGAGGGCTCGATCGACCTGGTCATAGGCGTCCCGCAGCGGCGCCAGCAGGTCCGTCGTCGTGACTTGCTCCCGTTCCGCGTGCGCCGCGCGCAACTGCTCGCCGATCGCCCGGGTCGAGGCGCTATAGGTCCTGGCAATCGTCTGCGCCTCCTCGAGCACCGCCTGGAGGTCGTCCGCATCGAGCGGGCGGCCCGCGTATTTCTGCTTGAACGCGGCCAGCTGGATCGCCACTGTGGCGGCGCTCTCCCCTGCCCGGCTCATGTCCGCCCCGATGGCGGCCAGGTGGGCGCTGGCGTCGATCTGCTGACCGGCCGCCGGAATTCGGCCAACCAGGCGCAGGGCCGGATCAGCCGTCGATCGCCGATTGGCCTCATCGAAGTCCAGCACCGCGTGCTTGAGCTGGGTGGCCGCGGCGCTGAGCTGGCCAGGGTCGCCCGTGTGGTCGGCCGCAGTCATGCTGGCCTGCGCCGCGACCAGCTCCCGGCGGCCGCTTTCCAGGCTCTGGTAGACGCGATTGGCCGCGTACGCGGTATAGCCCGCCGCCAGCAGGCCGGCGATGATGACCGTGATGACGACTGTGCGCCCGCGCCCTGCCCGCATGCCGGAATGGCTCGCTCGATCAAAAGCTATCAGGATTCCGGTCAGCTGGCGAGCCGATCGATCCGATCGACTCGATCGATGCGATCGCCGTTCTCGGCCGGCTCGGCGACCACGCCGGCAAAGAGGTCCCGTTCCAGGACGCCCGTAACCCACGGGTTGGGAAACATCCGGATGAATGGCTCGGGGAGCGCCGGCCGCGGCCCACCCACCACGGTGGTGATGCGAGCGGCTGGCGTGTCCGTCGACGGCCGGTAGTAGAGCTTGGCAGGAAGGGCCGCCGAACCTCCGATTTCCCGCCGAATCCGCTCAAACGCCTTCACCGCCGCCTCCCTGATGGCCGGCTGCGTCTCGTCGGCCACCACCACGTGCGGCCGAACGCTCGCCATCACGTCGACGAAGACGTCTTCGAGTAGCGCGGCGGTGAGCTCGCCCGGGAGGAAGTCCAGCAGCACGAGGTCTCGGACCCCCAGCCGGCGAGCGGCCGGCTTCGCTAGGGCAGCGTTGCAGTCGCGGGCCGCCGCACAGACCAGGGTGATATCGGTGCCCAGCGCCGCGTAACGGCCGAACGCCTGTCCGCAGAGGTCGCCGGCGCGGTCGGGATGCGCGGCGAGACCCAGCAGTCGAAAGGGCACACCGAATAATCGACCGCGGGCGCGAATTCTTTCAGCCCGCCCCGGTCACAGCCACGGGCTGCCCCATGGACGCGCTTGACTAACTGGCGGAGCGGGCGCTCGAGAGCAGCCGATCGTAAGCGTGCTTGAGTTGCGGGTAGCGCAGGAAGATGAGGTGCGCGAATTCCTGGGTGAGCGCCCGCGGCGGCCGCACCAGGCGCATGCCCGCTTCACTGAGCAAGCGGTTGCCTTTCCGCCCGTTGCAGCGCCGGCAGGCGATCACCTGGTTCTCCCAGCTGTTGGCGGCTCCGCCACGTGAGGTGGGAACGACATGATCGACTGAGAGCTGGGACGACGGCATGCCTTTGCCACAGTACTGGCAGGCGCCGTCGTCGCGCAGCAGCAGATTGCGCCGGTTGGCCCGCAGCAGGCGGCGCGGAATCTGGATGTTGGACAGCAACCGGACGATGACAACGTCCACGCCAAAGCAACGCCGGGCCATTGCTTGCTCGACCGCCTGCCGGGCAGCGTCATCGATGAAGGTGACGCGCTGCTTTGTCAGCAGGACGACCAGCCGCCGCTTACTGATGACGTTCAGCGGCTGAAGTGAGGCGTTTAGCAGTAGGACGAGTTCGAACGACCTCCTCTGTCGAGTTTGAGCCCCGTGGCGCCACTAATATAACGGACTTCGTGGGGCAGTCCTAGCTGGCTGCCTTGACCCGGCGGTCCATCGGCACATAAGACAGGTTCTTCTCGCCAACGTACTCGGCACGGGGTCGGATGAGCCGGTTGTCTCCGTATTGTTCCAGGATGTGCGCGGCCCAGCCGGACACCCGGCTGGTCGCGAACACGGGGGTGAACATGTCGAGTGGGATCCCCATGGTGAAGTAGCAGGACGCGGAGTAGAAGTCGACATTCGCGTAGAGGTGCTTCTGTTGCATCACCACCTCCTCCAGCTTGCGCGAGATCTCGTACCAGCGCAGATTGCCAACGTGCTCGCCGAGCTCGCGCGACATCTGCCGCAGGTGCGTCGCTCGCGGGTCTTCCGTCCGGTAGACGCGGTGCCCGAACCCCGAAATCTTCTGATGCGCCTGCAGCCGCTCCGTGACATAGGCCTCGACCCGGTCCGGCTCGCCAATCTTCTGCAGCATCTTCATCACCTGCTCGTTTGCGCCGCCGTGCAGCGGTCCGGCGAGGGCGCCGATGGCCGACACGACGGCGGAGTACATGTCGGCCAGGGTCGCCGCCGTCACGCGCGCCGCAAACGTCGAGGCGTTCAGCTCGTGGTCCGCATGCAGGATCAGCGCGAGATCCATCACCCGCACGTACAACGGATCCGGCTCCGCTCCGAAGAGCATCCGGAGGAAATTTTCCGCGTGGCTCCCTGCCGTTTCCGGTTTCATCGGCTCCCGGCCGCGCCGAATCTGTTCGTAAGCCGCCACGATCGTGGCGGTCTGCGCCGTGACCCGCATGGCTTTTGCGATGTTGGCATCGCGTGAGGCATCGTGGGCCTGCGGATCATAGAAGGCCAGGGCGGACAGAGCCGTCCGCAGTGCGTCCATCGGCGTGGCGCTGCGCGGAAAGTCCTTCATCAAGGTGAGCACTTGAGTGGGCAGGGCGCGATGCGAAGCGAGATCCGCGCCAAACTGCTGCAGTGCCTCGCGGGTCGGTAGCACGCCAAACCACAACAGGTAAGTGGTCTCTTCGAACGATGACTGGCGGGCGAGGTCGTGAATATCGATTCCGCGGTAGGTCAGCTTGCCTTCTGGTCCGATGATGTCGCAGATCGCGGAATTGGCCGCGACGACGTCCTCGAGGCCGGCTTTCGTGATCGGCATACGAGCCAAGTATAGGAAGCGGTTGTCAGCAGCTTCCGACTTCCAAGCGCCCCGAACGATAGGTGCTCAGGTTCCCTTGATCACCGCCATCGGGCGGCAACTGGCTACCACTCTGGCCAGGGCGGCTCCGGCGATGCTGTCGATCACCTGGTCGATGTCCTTGTACGCGGCCGCGCTTTCATCGAGCGGCACGTGGCGGGTATTGACCAGGATGTCTCGCTCGGCCAGCCAGCGGTCGGCCTCCGCTTGCTTGAGACCGCGGTTGGCGGCGCGCCGAGAGAGTACGCGGCCGGCGCCGTGGTTGATCGAATAGAGACTGGCCCGCGCGCCTGTCTGCGCGACCTGGATATGGCTGCTGGTGCCCATAGAGCCCGGCGTGATGATTGGATGGCCGGTGGCCTGCCAGCGGCGAGGCTGATCCGGATGGCCGGCGGGGAAAGCGCGGGTCGCGCCTTTCCGGTGAATCCAGTGAGGTTCTCCATCGATGTTCTCTTGCTGGATGAGGTTGTGGGAGATGTCATAGACGACGTGGGTGGTGGCGCCGAACTGCTCCTCGAGCACCTCGGCAACCTGGGCGAGCAGAAGCAAGCGGTTGACGATGGCGATGTTGGCCGCAGCGCCCATGGCGTCCAGGTAGCGCCGGCCGACGTCGGAATCGGCCGGCATGAAGACGAGCTCTCGATCGGCCGGCTGCTGCCGGCCTTGTGACTGGAGTTCTTGCAGAAATTCGCTGGCGACCTGGTGGCCCAGGCCGCGACTGCCGGTATGAATCATGACGCCGATCCCGTTTCGGACGCCGAATGTTTCGGCGAGCTCGGGCCGGTGCACGGTGACGGCCTGGACCTCAATAAAGTGATTCCCGCTGCCGACGCTCCCCACGGTCTCGATCCCCCGCTGGCGGGCTCGGGCACTCAGCTGCGCTTGCGAATCGAACTTGACTCGTTCGAGGCGGTCGCGGATCCCGGCCGGGTAACCCTGCGCCCCCTCTCGAATAATGCGTTCGAAGCGGTCTTTCGTCACGGGGGTTACGGCCTTGTCCCGGCCAAGCGCGACGCGCTGCTCGATGGCCTGAATGACGCCGCGACGGATCCGCCAGTCAGCCAGCTGTTCGACGTCGAGACTGGTTTGCAGGAAGCTCATCCCACAGGAGATGTCGTAGCCAGCCACCATCGGGATCAGCGTATTTCTGGTTGCGACCACGGCGCCGATCGGCGCGCCGTATCCCGAGTGGGCGTCGGGCATCAAGACGACCGACTCGACGCCGGGGATGGCCGCCGTGTTCCGCGCCTGCTGAAAAACTGCGTCGTCGAAAGTTCGCAGGATCGCCTCGTTGGCGAAGACGTCGATCGGGATATTTCCGGGTACGCGGTAGTGGTTTGTCCCGACCTGCTGTAGCGTCTGCATCATGGCAGGGTCACGACCTGCGATAGGTTCAGCAGACCGCCGTCGCCGACGTTAATGGTGACCGAATGCTCCGCGGTTTGCACCTCGAGCGTACCCGAAGCGTCTGTCCCTGGTTGCACCAACTGCAGCGTCGCAGTGGGAGCGTTTGGAGCCAGGAGCTTCAGCGGCTTGGAGAAGCCCGCCGCGCGGCGGATCTCCGGGCAGATGACGAAGATGCCACGGCTGATGCGTGTGACTTTGGGTGGGTCGAGCATGAAGCTTCGCACCACGCGGCCGATCTGCCCGTTGCCACTTTCGCTGTAGTACAGGTTGTCCGCGCCATCGAGGGCGATCCCCTGCGGCTGGTTGATCCCCGACATCATCGACAGCTGGTGGCCCTGCGCGTCGAACTCATGGATGGCGTTATCACCCAGGGTGTTCACGAAGATCTGGCCTGCCCTTCCGACGACGACATCATCGGGCGTTGGCAGGGTCGCGAAGCGGCGTCGCGCTGGATCCAGCGTCCATACCGAACCCCCTTCATCGGCCACGAAAATCCGTCCGTTCTGATCGACGGCGGACCCCACCGGCCTTGTCATGCCGCTGCCAATCTGGGTGGCGGTCTTCCCGTCGAGGCTCACCCGCCAGACCAGGCCGTTCGGACTGTCCGGCACGATCACCCCGCCGGGGGCGGCAGCGATACTCAAGAGTTCTGGGCCGATGCCGTCGATGCCTTCCTGTCCCGTCCGGTTCGCAAAGGCACGCCACTGACGGACCCCACGCGAGACGGGGTCGATGGCGACGATGCGATTGCGACCCTGTTCGGCGACGAGGATCTCGCCATTCGCGAGCTCGACGATCCCCTCTGGAACGCTCAGTCCGCCGGTAATCTGCTGGACGGAGCCGTCGATACCCAACGCGGAGACCGTCCCGGCCTTGATGTCGCCAAAGAGGAGCCGGCCACTCGTGTCAAAGGTGAGGTCATCCGGAGCCGGGAGATTGCGCAGAAGGACCTGCGCACCGGCCGGCGCGGTGGCCCCGGCAGGGCAGGCGCTCAAAGCGCTGGGCGTCGGCGAGGGGCGCGGCGATGGCGAAATCAGTCCCTGCTGGCAGCCCGCGGCGACGATCGTCAACAGGATGAGAGCCCGTTTGACCACGATCGAATGCGGGTCTACCATGGCGTCGTGCTCAAAGTGATTTCCGCCCCGGAACTCGCCCGTAACCTCGACCCCATTCTCAAGGCGCTGGAAGAAAGCGGCACGACCCTGATCATCAAGCATCACGACCAGCCGGCGGCGCTACTGGTCCGTTTCGATGCCTACGTCGCGATGCTGGCCACGATGGACTACTCCGGCTGGGAGCGCTGGATCGAGGAGGTCAGGACAGCCTTTCCGACGACGGTGTTCAGCCCGCCTCGGCGGCCGAAGTCGATCGTCCCGGCGTTCATCGACCCCGCCGACCTGGGCTACGCTCCCCAGTTCGGCCAGGTGGGGACCAGCGCCGGCCGTCGCCGCCTCGCTGAGGAGCTGGCCACGATGGGGATCCAGCTGGAGGACCAGCAGCTTGGACCCGTTTACTCGCTCGTGCTGAGCCTGGCCGAGCGCAAGCGGGCCCTCTATACCGAAGACCTGAAGCTGGCCGTCGAGGAGGCGCTCGGACGGGCTACCCCGGGACGCTTTGCCCTCAAAGACCTCCAGGTCAACGTGCAGAGCGGCGTATCCAGCACGGCCGAAGTGTCCGTCAGCGATCAGGGCACCGTGAAGACGGGCACCGCGAGCGGCGATGGGACACTCGACGCTGTCTTCCGGGCCATCCAGCACACGACCGGGGTCCCGGCTGAGCTCGAGGATTTCAGCCTGGCGGCGGCGACCCAGGGCAGCGACGCGCTGGGTGAAGCGGTCGTGACCTTGAGCCAGGGCTCGCACGTGGTCGTTGGCCGCGCCCTGGCGCTCGACGTGGTCGAGGCCGCGGCCAACGCCTACCTCAACGCCCTCAACTGGCTGGTCCGGCCTCAGGGAGAGTCGCCGAGCCTCAGCCTCAGCGGTAATCGCCCGCTGGACTCGCTTAGCGACGAGTAAGCGCGAGGTCGATCGCCGGGGTGGTCGCCGACGCGTCCATCAGCGAGGGCGCCCACTGCGGCCAGCGGGCCCTCAAGGCGATCACGCGCCCCGCGGATAGCTGAATCTGGTCCATCCCGATGCCCCCGCTGCGAACCTGACGCTTGACCGCCTCGATGGCGGACGCCTGGTAGGCGGGATCCACGCTATTGAGCAGCACCAGGTCGTTGCCGGCACGCACCGCCGCCACCGTGGCGTCGGGCAGTGAATACAGGGTCGTGATGCCGCCCATGCCGAGGCCGTCGGTCACGATCACGCCCTGAAACTTAAGCCGCTGACGCAGCAGGTCGGTCACGATCGTTTTCGAAAAAAGCGCCGGCGTGCCGGACGGATCGAGGCCTGGGACAACCACGGCCGTGGTCATGACGGCGTCAACGCCGGCGTCAATCCCGGCTTTGAAGGTCCGAGCCTGGGTGGCCAGCCACTGGTTGAGGCTCTCGCCGTCGGTGGGGATTGCGGCATGCGGGTCGCCGGCAGCGCCGCCCAGACCGGGGAAGTGCTTGAGCGTTGCCCCGACGCCGCCATCGTGGAGACCATTGACTGCCGCGGCCACCAGGGGCCCGACCAGAGTGGGGTCAGCGCCGAACGAGCGATCGCCGATCACCTCATCGGCCGGGTTCGTTCGAAGGTCAGCGACAGGGGCGAGGTCGAGTTGGACGCCCAGCCGATGAAGCCCCGATGCGGTGGCGGCAACCGCGTCGCGTACGCCCTGGGGTCCTCGACGGCCAAGCTCCATCTCCGAGGGCAGGGCGGCCACGCCATCGGTGATTCGCATCACCCGCCCCCCCTCTTCGTCGACGGCGACCAGGAGCGGCGCCGGCAATCCGGCCTCGCGCCCGAGCGCCTGCAGCTGAGCCGTGAGCCGCCCGAGACTGGCCACGTCCGTGAAGTTGTCGCGAAAGATCAGCACGGTGCCGACCTTTTCATCGACGATCAGGTGCCGCAGTCCCGTCGTGATCGCCGGTCCGCCAAAGCTCGCCGCCATCATCTGACCGACGGCCATATCGAGCGATAAGGGGGCTGGCGGGCCGGCGGCCGCCTCCACCGGGAGCGACGTCGCCGACGGCGACGGCGTCGGCGAGGCAAGGGCCGATCTCAAAGCGGCGGCGGGATGCGACACGCGGGGCCCCAGCGCAACCGGCAACGCGCTCACCCCGAGCAGAACCAGCAAGGTGCCGTGCACCACCAGGCGGCGGCTCGGCATCACCGCGCCCGCTAGTGCTTGAAGCTTCGCCCTACCAGCGGCTGAAGGACGGGTTCAAGCAGATCGAAGAGGAAGCTGAAGATCAGCAGGAAGAGGAGGTAGACGAAGAACACGCCGGCGATCACGATCCCAACCAGCAGCCCCTTGGAAAACCGCTCCATTTCCAGCCGAACGACCTTGATCAGCAGGGCGCCCATCAGCAAGCCGAACGCTGCGCCTATCGGGTTGGGCCAGCCGAGCAGCGCCCCAAGGGGGACGGGCAGATAGCAGGCAAATTCCAGAAGCGACCGGGGTGCGAGGGAGCGGCGTGGCTGCGCGATGGCCACGGTTGCCGTCCCGCCGGCAGCGCCGAGCCATCCCTTGCACTTGCCGCACGTCGTGTTCTCGGGCGCGTTGTATCGGTACCCGCATTGCGGGCAGGCCTTGAGGGTCATCGTTCGCTCAGGCAGCTCCGCGCAGCCGAAGTACTTCTTGCTCGAGTTCGTTGATCCGGTCGTCGCGCTGCATGATCATCTTTTTGTGCTCGGTGATCACCTTCTTGGTAAAGCGGCTGGTCATGAACCAGCGCACCCGGTCGACAACACTGATCACGATCGCCATCAGCGCGCCGAGAGCGGCGCTTGCAAGCATCACGACCCAGATCGGAATGCCCTGGTAGCTGGCGCCCAGCACGTTGATCGTGGCCGGCTGCTGGTTTTGCGCCGAGAACAATGCGAGCACGATGCCCAGGAGCAGTGCGACGAGCCACCCGACGATCGCCATCCGCTGTTCACCCCCACAGGTTCGGTCGCCCGACCGGACGCCGACGGCGAAAGCTTCGCCGGCCCATATAACCCGCCGCGCCGTGCTGATCTTGCGGGCCGATAGACTGCGAACGTGATGGTGGTACGCACCAACGCGGTCTGGAGCACCCCCGCCACACCGGAGCAGCTGCGGCCGTTCCGCATTCGCGGCGGCACCCGGGGATGCTTGCTGATCCACGGCTTCGCCGGCACGCCGCCGGAGATGCGGGGGCTGGGCGAATACCTGGCCGCGGCCGGCTATGACGTCATGGGTCCGTTACTTGCCGGCCATGGGCTGACTCCGGAGGCGATGGCGCAGACTCGCTGGACCGACTGGGCACGGTCAGCCCAGGACGCGCTTACCGCCCTCGGACGAGATTGCCCGGACGTGTTCGTCGCCGGCCAGTCCCTGGGTGGCACCCTGGCGCTGCACCTGGCCGCCGTAAATCCCGGTGTGAAGGGCGTGGTCGCGATTGGAGCGATGGGATCGCCGGCTTATTTCCGGGATTGGCGGATCAAGGTGATTGGCGGTCTGAAATATGTCATGCGCTGGCATGTGCCGGCCGATGACTGCGACCTCGGCGACCCGACGGCCTTACGGTTGCTCCACAGTTACGCCCGCCGTCCCACCGTGTGTATCGAGAGCCTGCTCCAGCTACTCCGCGTCGTCGACCGCGAGCTGCCCACCATTTCGGCGCCTGCGCTGATCGTTCACGGCCGCAACGACCGCACAGTCGACGTCGCGAATGCCCCGCACATCTTGGAGCGCATCGGGTCGGCGGACAAGCGGCTCGTCTGGTTCGAGCGCTCCGGCCATACGGTCACGGTCGACCTGGAGCACGATGCGCTCTACGCCATGGTGCGCGATTGGCTGAACGCGCATTGATCACGTCGCAAACACCGCGATCGTGACGGACGACCGCTGGCGGGCGCAGGAAGCGCGCCGGGCATCACACGGCATGATCGCCAGCGTCAACCCGCTCGCCACTGCGGCTGGACTGCGCGTCCTTCAGGCCGGTGGCAATGCCGTCGACGCGGCCATCGCCGCCGGCGCTGTCCTCACCGTGGTCGAGCCATTGAGCGGCCAGCTCGGCGGGGATGCCTTTCTACTGATCGCGTCGACAAAGGAGGCGACGGTGACGGCGATCAACGGCAGTGGAGCGGCGCCGCTGGCCTTAAGTCTGGAGCGCTTCACCGGCGGCATCCCGGAATCGGGCTGGTTGGCGGCGACGGTCCCTGGCATCGTGGATGCCTGGCGGGTCGCGCTGGAGCGACATGGCACGATGGCACCGGCGGCGTTGTTCGAGGACGCGATCGCCTACGCCGAGCAGGGCTTTCCCGTTACCGCCCGACTGGCCCACAACCTTCGCGACTTCATGCAGATCGCCGCCCCCTATCCGGCCACAATGGCGGTCTTTTTCCCCAATGGCCGACCGCCCGACGAGGGCTCGGTGTTCCGGCAACGCGATCTCGCCCGGACCTTGCGGAGTCTGGCTGAGCGACTCGAGGACTTCTACCGAGGCCCGATCGCCGCGGCGATCACCCAGGCTTCGGCTCGCGGTGGCGGACTGTTTTCGTCCGGCGATTTTGCCGAACATCGAACGGATGTCCTGCAACCGATCAGCACCACCTACCGAGGTTGGACGGTGCTGGAGCAGCCGCCCATCTCGCAGGGAGTGATCTTGCTGATCGCGCTGAACATCCTGGAAACCTCTCAGATTCCCGCCGAACCGGCTGCTCGTGTGCATCAGCAGGTCGAGGCGCACAAGCTTGCCTTGAGTGAACGGCTTCGCAGGGTTGGTGATCCGCGGGTCTCCCCCGTCGACCTCCAGGAGATCGTTTCGAAAGAACGCGCCCGCGCGCTCGCCGCTCGGATCGACGCGCGCCGGGCGGCGCCGCTACCGCTCCAGCCGGCGGGCTATCCCGACACGACGTACCTCTGTATTGTCGACGCCGACCGAACCGTCGTCTCCTATATCCACAGCATTTATGCGAGCGGTGGCAACGGCGTCATCGCGGACGGGACCGGGATTCTGCTCAACAATCGGATGCGCTGCTTCAACCTGGAGCCGGACAGCCCGAACCAGTTGGCTCCTGGAAAGCGGCCGATGCACACGCTGAATTCGTGGATGCTGCTTCGGGACGGGCGGCCACAGATCGTCGGCGGCACACCGGGATCGTTCTGGCAGGTGCAAACAAATCTCCAGCTGATCAGCCAGCTGGTCGATCGGGGGATGGCATTGCAAGCGGCGGTCGACGCGCCTCGGTGGACGATGGGGGGTCCAACCTCCTGGTCACAGGCCGCGCTCAATCTGGAGGGCCGCTTCGGCGAACATACGGCGGCCGCCCTTCGACGGTACGGCCACGAGGTGCGGCTGATCGGCGATTGGGAAGCCGGAGGAGCGGCGCAGTTGATCCGGCTGGAAGGGTCGATGCTGGTCGGCGCCGGCGATCCGCGCCCCGGGACCAGTAGCGTGATCGGCTACTGAAGGAATCTGTCCCCAGCGACAGAGGCTTGTCTTTGGCGGAAGCCGATGCTATAAATCGCAGATAACAGCAGCGGGTCCCCATCCCCGTGAACCACAAAGCGCGATCGTGCATCGCGCACCCGAAGGGAGGAGAAATGCCGGCGAAGAAGAAGTCATCGAAGAAGGCGACAGCCAAGCGGAGCACGGCGAAGCGGGCTGGCGGCAAGAAGTCGACCGCCAGGCGCACCACGGCCAAGCGGAGTACGGCAAAGAAGGCCGGCGTCAGGAAGTCCGCGACCAAGAAGCGGACGACGGCCAAGCGCAGCACCACCCGCACCGCCGCGGCACGAACGACGAAAAAGAAGGCGGCAGTCAAGCCGGCGGCACGCGCGGCCCAGCCGGCTGCCGTGATGCCGTCGACCACCTTCACCGGCGGGCGCCCCGTCGCGCGACCGGCCGAACCCCCGCCGAGCATGCCGTCCTACGGTGGGTTTGGTAGCGAGTCGGGCATGGGCAGCGAGTCCGAGTCGGGCTCGGTGGGCGGCAGTTCGGAGCGAATCAAGATCGGCGAGCGGCCGCCAGAGCAGACCTGGCCCGGAGGCGGCAACCGGTAGTCGTTGTGCGGAAAAGCCCCCGCTCTTGTGCGGGGGCTTTTTTGTTGCGACCAGGGTTACAGCTACGTCCGTCTACGCAGGCCGAATGGTCCACTACGCCACGTATTCCCTGATGCCATGGACGTTTCTTGTGGTAGAGGATCATGGCAGTAGCGCTCCGGCTATTGGCGAGCGGCCTCCCAACCGTGCTGGCGCTCGCCCTGACCATGGTGCCGGTCCAGGCGGCCACCAGGCGCCCCATCCCCACCCCCAAGCCCACGCCGGCCGTCAAAAAGGCGCCCTCCGTTATGCCGCCGCAGATCTACCAGCTCAATCCGTTGAAGGTCAATCCCACCGTGCAGCCGAACATCATGATCCTCGGCCAGTACATGACACCGGCCACCACGGCGCACGTCGGCGGCCGGCCGGCGACGACGGTTCAGGTTCCCGACGCCAATCACCTGCTGGTGAAGCTGCCTGACAACCTTTCCCAGGGCAGCTACGTGGTCGAGGTCACCAATGAGGCGGGCACCGCCATCGCCAGCGACGCCCTGGTGGTCGACGAGTCGCCCGGGCCGAGCAACATGATGTACCTGATGGGCGGCGGTTTCCTCGTCCTGCTGGTGCTCGTCATGCGACTGGCCCGGACGCCGAGCTTTGCCTGACGCCCGCCCTGGTCTCCCCTCAGATCGCTTTGCGATCCCCCGCCGACATCAGCACCGCCAGGTCCGGTTTTGCCATCTCCTGAAATTCGGGCTCGTCGCCCAGGGCGGTTTGTGGAACGGCTCGCATCGCGGCCAGCGCGCCGCGCATCTGTCCCACGTTGCGCTTGGCATCGTTGAAGGCGTTCTGGATCATCGTGCTGCCCCGCGCGATGCTGTTTTCGAGAAGGCGGTCCAGCGCCGTGACGTTGTCGTCGATCTGCTGCAAGTACCCCTCGAGATTCTCGAGATCGATGGACCGCGCGTACTGCAGATGAAGCCGAAAGAGCGCCAGCACATAGGGGATTGTCATGCTATACGGCATCAGGATGACGCCCTCCCGGTAGGCCTCGAGATGCGCACGGCGGCAGGCGTTGAAGACCGGATCGGGAACCGCCGCCACCGCGAACGCCAGGGTAGCCGATGGATCGATGTACTGGCGCACCTCACGGACCTTCAGCCGCAAGATGCGTTCGATCTCCTGGACGACCACGGCCTCCTTCGCGGGTTCCTGCAGCTCGTCGGCGAGCCGGTCGAGCAGTTCCGGTGAGGGCCATTTGCTGTCGATCGGCAGCCGCTTGCCGTTGGCGAGGACCAGCGCGTACTCGACCACCTTGCCATTCACATGGAAATTCATATCGATCATCTGCGCGGGGAACTGACGGAAGGCATCCTGCAAGATGTTCTCGCCCGCCGCGCCGCGGGTGCGGCTGCCGAGCAGAACGGTCTCGATCCGGCGTGCCGATGCCTGGACATCTTCTTCCATGCGGCGGCGCTCCTCCGCGTCGACCTTCAGCCGCTCGACCACCAGGCGGGCATCCGACAGGTCTTTGCCGATGGCATCGCGAACGCCGGCGGAGCTTTCGAGCACCTTCGTTTCCACGCCCTGCACGGCCGCCTGCAGCAGGCCCAGTGACTGGCCCAGCGAGCCCTGCTGGTTGCTCACCGTTTCGACGTGCGATTTGAGCGCGCCGATGTCAGAAAGCGCCCGCAGCACGGCCTCGGAGGTGCCGTCCGAGGCTGGCCGGCGGCCCAGCAGGAGGAAGAACATGGCGACCACGGCCGCCAGCAGCAGGACGACAAGGACCAGTTCCAGGACGTTCACGGCAACTCCTTCAAGACGCAAGCGGGACGATTGGTCGACTCCATGGTGGTTAGGCTCACCTCCAAAGTCAAGCACCCCGTTTTGACAGCTGTCTGTCGTAAGTGAGCGGCGCTAGCGGTCGACCGGATATCCGCGCTCGATCCAGACGGCCGTTCCGCCCTCGACGTTTTCGACCCGCGGATAGCCGAGCTGAAGCAGGTAGCCGGCCGCCGCCAGACTCCGCTGGCCGCTGTGACAGATGGTGAGCACTGGGCGATCACGCGGCACCTCCGAAACCCGTTGCTCCAATTCCCCCAGCGGAATCAGTTGCGCTCCGGGGACATGGCCGGCCGCGTACTCCCACGGTTCTCGAACATCCAGCAGGAACGGCCTCGGCTCCTGCTCGAGGCGTTCACGCAGCTGCTTCACGTCGATGCCCGGAACTCGTGCCATCGAGGAATCTTAATCGCGGGCTGACGACCGGGTCATGGTCGGCGCAAGCTTGGCTGCCAGCGCGCGTCGAACTGAGCAGCGTGAGCAAGGGCCAGCAGTACCTGCAATTCTTCGGTTCCGACGCGCTCAAACGACTCCACGGATGCGCCATTGCTGAGTCAGACCGTGGCCCGGACAGTCCCTGTCAGGCCCTGGCGCGGCCGCTCCGGCGGCCCCAGGTTGGATTCGGAGACCCGCAGGCGCCCATCGTCTTCATCAGCCCAAGCCCGCTCGATGTCGCGAGCGCCAGCAATGAGGCCTTCGCCGAGTGGCTGGACCGGGAAGCGACGCTCGAGCATCACCTGACGTCAGAAGCACCCCATCCCTACTTCCAGTTCGTCCGCTCGATCATGAGCGGCGCTCGCCGTCGACTCGGCCAGAAACCAGGCAAGCACGACAGCCTCGACCTGGCCTTTCACACCTGGGCCGTTCGCTGCGCGACGGGAAATCCCGACCGGGTCACTGATGATGCGCTCAACCAGTGCGTCGAGCGCCACCTGGAGAGCCTGCTGGCGAGCATCGCCCCGCGGATCGTGGTCGCGATGGGCGGTCCTGTCGCCCGGCACCTGTGGTGGCGCACAATGGGCACCTGGGATGGCTGGGGGCCGATGACGACGCTACACGGCCGGGTGCTCGAGGTCGAGCTCGGGCAGCGAAGCGTGCCGGCCATCCTCAGTGTGCATCCGTATCAGCGCGGCATCGACCTGCATGCTGAGGTCATCGCTCGTGCAATCGGCGAGCGGGTCAAGGCCGAGGACCTTCAGCCGGCGGAGTTGAAGGCAGCATGAGCACGCAGACGCCGAGCGATCCGCGGTTCATCGAAAATGACGACGACAGCCGTCTTCGCGAACGCATGCAGAAGGCCGAGCAAGGCCACTCCCTTCGTCCGAGCGCCCTGTGTCCTCATTGCGGAGGGCACGCCTTCAAACGCGCGGAGCTCAAGGCCGGCTCGCCGTGTCCCGCCTGCGGGAAGCAACCCCGCGCCGCCGCCTAGTTAACTGTTCAGCGCCCGCGGAGTTGCGCTCGGCCATCTTCGCACCCGTGCCGGCGATCTTGTCGCGCAGGTCTTGCGGCGCCAGGACTTCAACGGCTTCGCCCCAACCGAGGATCCATGGTGTGATCTCGACCGTCCCCGTCACGGTCACCGTCATCTCCAGCGTGCCTTTAGGGCCGTCGCTCAGTCGTTGCGATGGATGCCAGATCGATTCCTTGACGCGGGCGGACGCCGGCGGATAGAAGCGCAGGCGAACCTCGACTGGCTCGCCAGAGTGAAAGATGCCCCAGGCGCCGGCCAGATACTCGTTGATATCGAAGCTCGCCGGGATCTGATAGGTGTCGGACATCGGCTCCGCGCGGGTAATGCGCACCAGCTTGAAGGTCCGCATCTCGCCCAGTCCCCGGTCGCGCGCGACCACGTAGCTGCTGTGTCCGATTAGTGACGGCTCGAGAAAATATGGCTCGATCACGCGCGGCTTTGCTTCGTGGTCGGTGCTCGGGTACCAGATCCGAACCGTTCGATGGCCGGCCCAGCTCAGCGCGATCGTTTGAAGGACGCGCGAGTAGAGCGGATTCGGTGCCCGTTCCGCCATCTGGCGGACGGTGGCGTGCACGTACTCCGCTACCGGAGCCGGCATCACGGCCGCCAGTTTGGTAAACGCATCCGCCACGTCGGGGTCGGCTTCGTCGGTGTGCCGGTGCATAAGGCGCACGCCCATCAGCAAGGCCATCGCCTCGCGCAAGGTGAACTTGACCGGCGCGATGAAGTAGTTCGGATCGATCAGGATGCGCCCCTGATGTTCGTAGATCGGCACATTCATCGCCTCCAGGGCCCGCACGTCGCGATAGGTCGTCCGCGGATTGACACCGGTCCGGCGTGCGATCTCGCCCGTTGTTAACCCACGTGGATTGCCCTGGAGAAGTGTCTGAATCTTGAGGATGCGGGCGCCCCGATCCCCTTTTTCGAACGAGCCCATTTTCGCGAGTTCAGTCTAAGGCGGCAGCCAGATCGGAATAAACTCCGGCCAACCCTTATAATGGGCGCTGCTTTCGCGCTCGCTTATGCGGTCGCGCCAGGCACAATTCGCGTGGTTACGGGGGATTTGTGGCCCTTCGCCTGCTCCATTTCGCTGACCTGCATCTCGATCGATCCTTCGCGGGCGAGCGCCGCCATGGCGTCGGCGCGCAACGACGCCGCGAGGACCTTCGCGCGGCGCTGCAGCGCATCGTCGAGCGAGCCCGGGCGGCCCAGGCAGATCTGATTACTTGCGCCGGTGATCTTTTTGAGCAGGACCATGTCACCCGGGAAACGGCGAGCTTCATGTTGCAAACGCTGGGCGCTGCTGGGATGCCGGTCTTGGTCGCGCCGGGACATGCTGACCCGGCGGTTCCCAGCTCGCCTTACCGCTACCTGCGCTGGCCGACGAATGTGACGGTCGCCGCCCATGAGGAGCTGCGCCCCTACCATTTCGGCGACGTGCAGATCTGGGCATCGGGCTTCACACGTCCGGAAGTCGCGGAAGCCCCCCTGCGCGATTTCGCGCGACTAGACGGCGGGACCCATCTCCTGCTGATCCATGCCTCGGACATGACCCAGGTGCCCGAGGGCGTGACGCCGTACAAGCCGATCCTCCCCAGTCAGGTCGAGGAAGCCGGCTTCCGCCACGCGCTGCTGGGTCACTATCACGACGCCAGAACGACCGCGTCGGTCACCTATCCCGGCAGCCCCGAACCGCTGGGGTGGAGCGAATCTGGCCGCCACTGTATAGCGCTCGTCACGATTGACGACGGCGGCGCCATGTCCGTCACGCTCGATGACGTAAATGCGCGGCAGTTTGCCCAGGAGACGATTGACATCACCGGCATGACCAGCCCGGACCATGTCCGCGAGGCGGTGATGTCAGTTCGGGGGGGAAAGCACCTCGATGGGGCAGTGATCCGCACCACCCTGGTCGGCGAGCGCTCCCGATCCCTCACCCTGGACCCGCAGGCGCTGTCGAAAGAGTGCAGCGATGGCTTTGCCTACCTCGAAGTTTCCGACCGTTCGCATGTCTCGCATGACCTCGACGCGGCGGCTCAGGAATTCACTAGCCGCGGCGAGATGGTGCGCAAGCTCGTCGACCACAAACCCGAGTCGCGACAGGACGAAAACACGGTCGGACGAGCGCTTCAGCTGGCGCTCGATGCCTTCGACGAGTGAGCGCTGGGCTGCGACGGGTGCTTCAGGCATGCGGCTGACCAGAATCGAGATCGAGGGCTTCGGCAGCCTGCAAGGCCTGGACTTGCGCTTCGGTCCCGCCATGAACCTGGTGGTCGGGCCAAACGAAGCCGGCAAGTCCACCCTGCAGGAGGCCATCGTTACCGGCCTCTACGGACTTCGCTCGGGCGACGGAGCCCGCGCCGCCACCGTGGAGCGAGCGGATCGGTGGCGACCATGGCAGGGGGGCAACTTCGGATTGGCGTTGGAATTCGAGCTCGACGACGGGACACAGCTTCGCGTCGAGCGAGATCTCGATGCGGAAACGGCGCGCGTCACCGATGTCGGCACGGGTGCCGAGCTCACCGACCGCTTCGACCGGGATGCCTCGGGTGTCCTTCAGCTTGGACGGCAGCTACTGGGCGTGAGCCGGGATATCTATACCAATACCGCGTGTATCTCCCGGACCGAGGTGATGCGGCTGGAAGATGCCGGCAGTATCAAGGAAGTGATCGTGGCGCTGGCCGACTCGGCGCATCCCGACCGCACCGCTCAGCGCGTGCTCGACCGGCTCCGCGAGGAGCGCGTGCACCGGATCGGCAAGCCGAGGGGGCGCTCCGGGCCACTCCATGACCTGGAGAGCCGATTGGCGGAACTGGAACGACAGCTCGGTGCCGCACGGCAGGCCCGGGTCTCAGTCGACGAACTGGCGCAGAAACGCGAAACCGTTGGGGCGTTGACCGAGGCAGAACTGGGCATCGTCCAAACCCTGGAAGCCGCGGTGCTCGCATCTCGGCTGGAGGAGGCGCGTCACCGGCTCGACCGGGTGAAGGCCATGGAGCAGGCGATCGATGCGGAACGTGCCCGGCAGAACGAACACACCCGCTTTGCCATGTTCCCACTCGATCGCCAGTCCGATGTCCAGGAGCTGCGCAGCCACCTGCGGGCCACCCGGGAGGCGCAGGAGGAATTCGAGCGTCGAGCCGCCGAGGTTGCTCCCCAGGTGGAGCAGTTGGAGGCGGAGCGGGCGAAGCTCGACGCGGAGGCGCAGGGCCACGAAACGCGCGCCCGGGGCATCGATGCGGCGGCCCTTACCCATGAGCCGGCCGTGCGCGAGCTGCTGTCCGCGCTCAATGTCGGCGACGCGCAGGCGCCCGAGGGTCACCTCCGAGCCCAAACGGCCGCCGAAGATTCTCGTCGCATCGCCGAGCGGCATCCCGGCCTGATCGGCCACAACCTGGACTGGCCCGCCCGCCAGATGGAATTCCAGAGGGTCTACTCGGAATGGCGGGAGCGTCACACTGTCGCGCTGGAAGCCCGCCGCCGGGCGGGGGCCGAGCTGCCCCCCCGGCTGGAGCAACTCAAGCACGACATCTCCCGCTACAAGGAAGTCCCGGACGTCATCAAGGCCGGCCAGCAGGCGGAAGAGTCCATGCGGCGCGAAGAATCGATGGCGGAACGAGCGCGCAGCCGTCAGCGAACCTTCCTGGGCGCCATGCTGGGCGGACTCCTGCTCACCGCGCTCGCGATCCTGGTGGCGTTTCTCGCTCTGCAGGGCGGCACGCCGCTCTATCTCAGCGGGGCTGCCTTCTTCCTGCTGGGCATGGGGGTGCTTTCCACCGGCATCGGCATCTGGGTTCGGGGCGCCGCGGTGCGTGAGGTGGACCGCCGGCTTCGAGCCAAGGATGACGCTCGTCAGAAACGCCGTGAAATCCTCCAGCCCTGGGGGGTCCGAAGCTCCGGCGAGCTCCAGCAAGCGCTCGTCGAACACCTGCAGAAGGTTCGCTACGACGCCACTCGTCTCGAATTGGACCGTCAGGCCACCGAGCTGGAAGAACGGGCGCAGTTGGCCGGCCGCAACCTGCGCGAACTGGTCGGTTCGTGGGGATTGCCCCAGCCGGCGCCCACCGAGGAAGCCGTCGAAGAGACCGCGCACGAGATCGAATCGCTGGCGCAGGATACCCTGGCCTGGAACGCCGCCAGTCAGCGGGCGGCCGAGGCGTCCCGGGCCGAGTCCGAAATGGATCAGCGTCGGGAATCGCTGCGGCAACAGCTGCACAGCCTGCTCGATCGCCTCGGTTTCGATCGGCGGGAAGCGCTGGGGGCGGCCCGCGATTTCATCACCAGCTGCGAGGCGGCCCGCACCGCCCAGCAGGTCCGCACCCGGATCGAACAGCTCGATGCGCAGCTGGACCAATTGCGGGCACCCGGCCAGCGGGCGGCCGCGGAGGCAGCCAAAGGGCAGGGCTATGCCGGCCAGCTCTCCGGCATCTACGCGCCGGCGGGAATCGCGGACAGCGACATGGAGCGCGCCGCCGAGGCATGGGACGCCGGGGTGGCACACGCGCAGGCCTACCGCGCTTCGAGCGCCAGACTCTCGGAGCTGGAGGCGCAACGCGGAACGGCGCCCACGGACCAGGGGACGTCCTTAAGACAGCTGGTCGAGGATCTGTCCCGGCAGCTGGATGAGGTCAGCCGCAGCGTCGATCCCGTTCAGGCGGCGGAGTTCGGCGCCTTGCCTCTGGCCGAGCTCGAACGGCAACGCGACCAGCACCGAACCGCCAAGGAGCGAGCCCAGGAGGAGCGGGCTCGCGCCGAGGAGCTCCTCAACGACCGATTGACCCAGATCGGCGACGTCGCCTCGCTCGAAGAGGAGATCGCCACCGCGCGGGAGCAGCTCCAGGATCTCGAGGCCCAGGCGCACGCCTACGACCTGGCGATCGAGACCCTGGAAGCCGCCGCCAAGTCGGTCCGTCGAGCCGTCATCCCACGGCTGAAGTCGCAACTTCAGGGTCAGCTGGCCCCCATCACGAATGGTCGCTACCGGGACGTTCGGATCGGCGAGGACCTTGCCCTTTCGGTCAAAACTCAGGATCAGCGCGCGTTCAAGGATGTCGACAACCTGAGCCTGGGGACACGATCGCTGATCTACCTGCTGGAGCGAGTCGCGCTGGCCCGGATCATCGGCGGCAACGCCGAACCGCCGCCCCTGTTGCTGGATGAGGCCCTGGTCCACGCGGACCGGCGCCGGATGCGGGCCGCGCTGGACGAACTCGGACGGCTTGGCCAGGAGCACCAGATCATTCTGTTTTCGAAGGACGAGTCACTGGCGGATCGGGCCGAGAAAGCGGCCGACTGGACCATCATCCGGTTGCCAGGCCCGCTGGCTCCAGGATCGGCTGAGGCCGCGCCGGCCAATGGGTCGAGTCGCGTCTCAGAAGAAGAAGAAGTACCGAGCGCGTAATCGCGCGGAACCGCCGGCCGGGGTTCGGTGCGACAGACAGCTGTCAAAACGGGGGGTTAGGCTCGCGATATGGGCAATGTCATCCCGTGGTCACAGATCCATCCGAGCATCAAAAGTGAAGAGCCCTTTCTGGCGGTGGTCATCGTCGATCCGCAGCGAGAGATCTGCGTCAGCGAAATGGTCCCCTTCGAAGCGGAGGCTCTGGCCAATCCTGACCTGGCTGCTCCCGAGCTGGTTGCCGCCGCCCAGGCGGCCGCGGCCAGGGTCGCGAGCGGTTACCGGGCTCGCCGCAAGAGCCAACCGACGCCGTCACTGTCGAAGGTGTACAGCGGCTTACGGGTGCTGACTGGCGGCACCCGCTGAGGTCGCCAGCCGCTGCTCGAGCCGAACCTTGACCGCGGGCCACTCGCTCTCGATGATTGAGAACATCACCGTGTCGCGATAGCTTCCGTCCGGCCGGATGCGCTGGTTGCGCAGCGTGCCCTCGAACCGGGCGCCCAGCTTCTTGATGGCGGCCTGGGAATGCACATTCTTGACGTCGGTCTTGAGCGCGACCCGGATCGCGTGCCAGTCCTCGAAGGCGTGCCGCATCAACAGGTACTTCGCCTCCGGGTTCACCACGCCGCCCCAGGCGTCCGGCGCGTACCAGGTCCAGCCGATCTCCACCGTGCGGTCGTCTTCCTGAACCTCGAGGTAGCGCGTGCTTCCGATGACGCGTTCGTCGGTCAGCCGGATGACGACGAACGGATATTCGCGACCCTGCTCCTCTGCCCGGCTGGCCCTCGCCAGCCAGTCATCCATGGCTTGTGGCGTGACCGGTCGCGCCGGCATCCACTCCCAGATTTTTGGAGCGCGTCCGGCCTCGAGCAGGGCAGCGGCGTGCACCGGCCGCATCGGCTCAAGCCGAATATGCGTCCCGCGCAGCGTGATCGGTCCCAGTGCCGCCATCGACCACCAAGGATAAAGGCGGTCGCCGCTCGCGGGTCAGCGTGGCCCGGTTCGTGCGCCAGGCGATCAAGGCGGCCACCGCACAGAAGAACAGCATGTAGATCGCTTGCCCGGCGAGGCCTCCCTGCCCGAAGGGCACCAGCCGGAACACGCTCAGGTTCATGCCAACATGCGCCAGGATCACGACCAGCAGGCTCCGCCCGGTGTTGTTGAAGAGCCAGGTCAAAAAGACACTTTCGGCGACGATGCGAACGAAGAAGAGGGGGAAGAGCGTGATGCGCGCCCCTGGAATGAGCCACTGCGGGGCGTGCCACAGCGCCCAGATCACGCCGAGCACGAGGCTGGCGCCCAACGCCTGGAAGCCGGACTGCAGCCGTGGCAGGGCATAGCCGCGCCAGCCCAATTCCTCGCCGGCCGGCGAAACCGTGGGAGGCCAGGGGTTCGCCGATGGGATGAAGAGCGCCGGGCTCATCCCGCCCCAGAGCGCCGGCGTGGCCTGGGCGAGCAGACTAAGCCCGGTGGGGAGCGCGAAGGCGACCAGGTAATAGACCGGCCGGGCGCGCCAGCGGACCACCTGGGCGAGCAGCCGGCGAACGCCGGTAACGCCATCATGCGTGCCGGTCAGGATGATGGCCATCAGGCTGGGGCTGATGCTGGCCACGAACAGCAGCTCCAGGCCGCGCAGCGACGTGATCGGGATTGTCCGGGGGGCGAGGATCATAGGGAGCTCGGAGCCCCAGGTGATGGCGAAGACCCCGATAACAAAGATGATGAGTTGCCGACGCCCTGCCCTGTCCACAGCCGTATAACCGGCCGCTCGCAGGCTTACTGCAGCATTAACCTCGCAGGCTTACTGCAGCATTAACGATGTCGCAACAATCCGCCGACGCGGCCGCTTAGAAGGGCCGGGCGACCATCAGGAACACGACGACCACCAGCAGCAGCCAGGCCACCAGCTGGATTGTCATCGCCGCCGCCGCAACAGGCTGAGATCCTTCCCCCGCGGCGGTCCGCGCGCGCCGGAGGTTCGGCGCCAGGAACGCCCCATCCAGCCCGACCGCCGCCGCGTACAGCAAAAAACCGAGCACCAACCACCCGGGGAACCGTTTGATATCTCCAATCCACATCAGGAGGCCGGTGATCAGCACCAGGGCCGACCCGGTGTAGACCATGGCGAGCTCGACGCGCCACGCCAGCTGGTAGAGCGCTTGCTGCGCCGCATCGGTGGCCCGGGCGGCCATCGGCCGCAGTAAGGCGTGAGTGCTGACGCCGCCCAGCAGGAAGATGGCTCCGAACACGTGCAGCGTCCTGAGGACCGCCACCTGTGCAGCATACGGCACCCGCGCGCCCGTCTTATAGTTGCTGCGTGCCAGACGAGGCGCGCGGGCAGGCAGAGATTGTCATCCCGCACGCGTGGCTCCTTCCGAACCTCAGCCTGGATGCGGTGCGCGCGTTGCAGCGCGGCGACACGACGTCCGACCTGGAACACGGCGACCTTCATCTGGCCGGCATCGAGGTCCTGGTGGCGCGCAACTGGGTGAAGGAAGAATTCTGGCCGCGCATCCAGGACGCGGTGCAAAAGGGCTACGCGGCCGAAAAGACCTACACGTTTCTGCGGGCCCACGCCGACCGGCGCCGCACGCGCCGCCCCAAGAAAAGCGGCTAGCTTGCCTCCCGGCGCGTCGACGCTGGAATCCGGATGGAACGCCCACTATCGCTCTCCCGGTCGGTGAAGGCGCACACTCGGTTCCGGCCGAGTGCTTTGGCCTGGTAGACGGCGCGATCGGCCGCGGCTAGAAGCTCGGATGCGGTTCGGCCATGCCCGGGAAACTGTGCGACACCGATACTGACGCTCGCCCCCACGGTGAGGCCGTCCGAAACTTTGAGCCCGATCGCCTCGACGCCGCGGCGGACACGCTCCGCCACGGTCATTGCCTCGGGCAAGGTTGTTTCGGGCATCAGGATGGCGAACTCATCGCCACCGAATCGGGCCGGAACGTCGTACTCCCGAAGCGCCCCACGAATGGCATCCGCGACACGCCGGATCATCTGGTCGCCCGTCAGATGACCGTGTCGGTTGTTGATGTCGCGCAGCAGGTCGAGGTCCGCGAGGACGACCGTCAACGGCCTGCGGAAGCGGCGAGCGCGCTCCACCTCCGCCTGCGCCACCGCATTCCAGTGCTTCATGTTGGCCAGTTCGGTCTTTGGGTCGGTCCGCGCCTCTTCCTTCAGCGTGGGCACCAGCAATGAGCGGTAGATCAGGAAAAGCGGACCCAGGCAAAGCGGGACCAGCCAGGGGTTGGTGAGCCACAGCAAGCAGCCGAGCGCACCAACGGACATCAGCGCCAGGTCGGTGCCCAGGTTGTCCCAATCCAACGTCCCGGCGCGCGAGATCGGCACGCCACGCGCCCACATGATCACCAACGCGGTGAGCAGGTGATTGAGGCCAACGAACACCAGGCCCGCGAGCAGCGCGAACAGCGCCGACCGAGCGGCCCCTGCCGGCTGGCCGTGAAGCCCCGCGCTGAAGAGGGCACCGGCGGCCAGCGAGCATAGCAGGAAATTCGCGACGTTGAAGGCCTGGATGTACCAGCGGTAGCGGGCCCGCAGTAACTCGACCCCGTGCGCCGTCAGGATGATGACGACCACGTATGCGGGATGCAGAAGCAGCGCCGCCGCGAAAAAGAAAATGGTCGTGGTGTAGTACGACTGATGCTTCGGGCTCCTCACTTTGAACTGCTGGGCAACGGTGGCACAGCCGAGCAGCACGAGCGCAACCGGGGCCAGCTCGAGGCGGGCCGGGGCCACGATGATGCCGATGACGGCAGTCAGCGACGCCGTGGCCAGCACAGCGCCGACGTAGAGCCGAGCAACGCGCGGCAGATCAGCCATATCGCCCTTAGGCGGCGCGGGCCCTCGCCTGTCGGGGCCGATGCTGGCGTCGTCGCGGTACCAGCACGGACAGCGCCGTTCGTGCCAGCAACAGGGGACCGGCCGTGACCAGGACCATCCAGGGGCCCGCCTCCAGGGTCAGAACGAGCATCGGGCCGGCCATCCAGGCGATGATCAGGTCGGCGGCCAGCAGTTGGGGCAACAGCAATCCCGAGGCAGCGGGCGAAAGTCCGCGCGCCAGCCACAGCGCGCCGGCCAGGAAGATGCGGTTGACGGTGATCAGGATGCAGCCGGCCGCCATCGCGGCGGCCACCTGACCGATCGCACCCTCAGGCAGCAAGGCGAGCGCGCGCTGGTAGCAGATGGCCGCCAGCACGGCGCTGAGGAAGTAATTGCACAGGTTGAACCACTGGATATAGAGCCGCCGGCGAGTGCGGGCCTGCTCGGCCAGATGGATCAGCACGATGAAGACAATGAGTTGTGTGGCACTGAACAGCGCCGCGGCGGTAACGATGAATGGCAGCGTCACCTGGTACGCCTGGTGCCGAAAGCCCTGAATCGGAAAGGCATGCGCCAGCATGCCGAGGCCCGTCAGGATGACGAAGAGTCCGACCAGCGCACCCGGTCCGGTGGCGCGACTGAACGCGATCGCGACCACCACGGCGGCCCCGCTCACGCCGGCGATGTAGGCGAGCGCGGCGGTGGAGAGTCGCCCTCCGTTCATGGTCAATCGCTCCAGCTAACGGCGTTCCAGGAGACGCTGTCCCAGGAAACGCTCTCCCACGACACGCTATCCCATGACACCGTGTCCCACGACACCACCGGCAGCGTGACCAGGTCGTGGGCCGCCAAGTAGAGGACCTTCAGGTAGTTGTTCGGATCCAGTCCATGGTCCGCGTTGCCGGTAAGGCCCGTAGCGGCAATCGCTCGGCCCGCGTCCGGATAGCCAGCCCCGCTTCCGGTGAGGGTCAGGCCCTTCGCCGTCGCGAGCAGCACGCCTTTCAACTGGCCCGGGCGCACGGTTGGACGGCTTTCCACATAGAGGGCCACGACGCCACTGACGATTGGGGCGGCCACCGATGAGCCACTCAGTTGGATGTACTGGCTCCCGACCAGGAAAGCCGGATAGTTGAGCGCGAAGGTGCTGCCAGGCGCCAGGGTGGTTATGATGCGCCGGCCTGGTGCGACGAAGTCTGGCTTGCTGACCCCGTCCTGGGTCACGCCGTAGCTCGAAAAGCCGGCCAGCGTGTCGTCGACGGCGGCCACCGAGCCATGGTCGTCGGTCGCGCCGACGGTGATCACGTAGGGGTCATTGGCCGGGGCGTAGAGCGCGCTGTTCGGGCCGTTGTTGCCGGCCGCGACCACCACGACGATGCCCTTCAGCCAGGCATACTCGACCGCGGCATCGATCGGACTGGTCTGGTAGCTCTCCTGGACGGAGGCCAGTAACGACAGGTTCAGGACGCGGATGTTGAAGATGTCCTTGTTGAGCACGGCCCAGAGGATGGCGTTCATGATCGCCGATGTGGGCGCCGCGCCAGTCCCATCATTGACCCGAAGGTTGATCAGGTTTGCCTCAGGCGCGATGCCGAGATAGCGGCCAGCGCTCGCGGTCCCATCACCCGCGATGATCCCGGCGACGGCGGTGCCGTGGCCGTAGGCGTCATCGCTGCCTGTGACCGTGGCGTTGAAATTGCGATTGATGATCACGCGACCGTTGAGGTCCGGATGTGCACTGATCCCGCTGTCGATCACGGCGATGCCGACACCGCGGCCGGTCAGGGGAGCCACCCCGCTCCAGGCGGC
>Ga0209690_1000164_pt1 | contig 32258 bp, 30 predicted proteins | sample GraSoiAngelo_150_FD_186164 | JGI IMG/M metagenome (GOLD analysis project Ga0209690, IMG submission 186164) | Grasslands soil microbial communities from the Angelo Coastal Reserve, California, USA - 14_1009_09_40cm (SPAdes) (version 2) | ecosystem: Environmental > Terrestrial > Soil > Grasslands ... | reverse complement strand
CGGCGCGCGCGCAGGGCGCCCAGATGAACGTAAGAACCCAGGTTTTCGAAGGCCCTCTGGAGCTGCTCCTCGCGTTAGTCGAGCGCGAGGAGGTCGACATCTTCAAAGTCTCCCTCGCGAAGGTGACCGACGCGTACCTCGCCGAGATCGCTTCGCGGGAGATCGCCGACCCGCAGGAGATGGCCGAGTTCTTGTGGATGGCGGCGCGGATGTTGCTCTTGAAGTCGATCCGCCTTCTGCCCGGCGAGACCCCGACCGACGAGGAGACGGAGCTGCTCGGCTGGGAAGACGAAGTACGGCAGCGACTCGACGAATACCGCGCCTACAAAGAGATCGCCGGTGAGCTGCTGGAGCGCGCGCAGCAGGAATCCTTCGCATTTCCTCCACCGGCCAGGCCCGTCCAGGCCGGCGGCCAGGAAGAACCGCTCGACGTCGACTTCCTCGTCGAGGCATTCAATCGCGTCCTCGCCCGCATCCCACCGCGGCCGTTGGTCGTCACTGGGCGGACCTGGACGCTGCAGGAAAAGCTGGACCTGATCACCGAGCGCCTGCGGCGCGGACCGATCGAGCTCGTCGAGCTGATCCTCGAGTCAGAAGACCGCCTCGAGGCGGTGGTCACGTTCGTGGCGCTGCTCGAGCTCATCCGGCGCTCTGCGGTCCGCGTCCGGCAGAAGGAGCGATTCGGTCCGATCCACGTGGAGGCGCGCGAGCCCGCCCCATGAAAATGCGGTCCACTGACGTTTCCGCTGTGCTGGAGGCGATCCTGTTCAGCTCGAACCACCCGCTGAAGGTCCGCGAGCTGCAGCAGGCGACCGACGTCGACCGAAACGGGATCGAAGGGGCCCTGGAGAAGCTGCGCGAGACGCTCGATGGCAGGGGCGTGATGCTGATGCGCCATCGCGACGAGGTCCACCTCGCGACGCGACCCGAGTACGCGGCCGCTGTGCGTCGCGCGTTGCGACCGGAGGTGTCTGGCAGGCTTTCCCAGGCGGCCTATGAAACGCTGGCGATCGTCGCCTATCAGCAGCCTGTGTCGCGCGCGCGGGTGGAGGAGGTGCGCGGTGTCAACTGCGAGAGCGTCCTCAGCAACCTCGAGCTCCGAGACCTCATCGTCGAGGTTGGACGCGGCTCCGGGCCAGGGCAGCCGAAGCTGTACGGCACGACGATGCGGTTTCTCCAGGTGATGGGCCTCGAGTCGCTGGATCACCTCCCGACGCCCAGCGACGGCGCGGAGCTCGTAGAACGGGCGAAAGGTTAAATCGATTCTTGGCGCGCTCCGGCGTGGCCAGCCGCCGCGCCGCCGACGCGCTCATCGCATCCGGCTCGGTTCGCGTCAACGGCGTGCCACCTCCCGCAACCGGTCTGCTGATCGACCCCGACCGCGACGCCGTCACGGTTGACGGTCGCGTGGTCAAGCCGCCCTCCGCTCATCGCTACCTGATGCTCAACAAGCCGCTCGGCGTGATCACAACCGCCAAAGACGAGGCGGCGCGAAGCACGGTTCTCGACATCGTCGGGGAGGAGGGCAAGCACGGACACCGCCTCTTTCCGGTGGGGCGGCTCGATGCCGACAGCACCGGCCTGCTCGTCCTCACCGATGACGGCGACCTTGCGTACCGGCTCACGCATCCTCGCTACAAGGTCGCCAAGGAGTATGTGGTGACAGTCGCGGGCGTTCCCAGCATCCGAGACCTTGAGGCCCTGCGTCACGGCGTGAAGCTGGAAGACGGGATGACCGCGCCAGCGGAGGTGGACGTTGTGCGAGTCACGACGGGATCTCGGGATGCGGGCCGCGCCGACCTCCGAGTTGTGATCCGCGAGGGAAGGCACCGGCAGGTGCGGCGAATGCTGGAGGCGGTCGGGCACAAGACCGTGGCGCTGAAGCGCACGGCCTTCGGGCCGCTCAGGTTGGGCCGTCTGAAGATTTCCGGCTGGCGGCGCCTCGCACCCGCTGAGGTGGCAGCGCTGCGCCGGGCGACAGGTCTCGACGAACGTTGATCGTCACCATCGACGGTGGTGTTGCTTCCGGCAAGTCCGCGGTAGGGCGGCGCGTGGCCGAGAAGCTCGGACTTCCATTCATCGACAGCGGACTCATGTATCGGGCGGTGACGCGACTGGCGGGGCAGCATGGTGTCCACCCTCGGGACGGCGACGCGGTGACAAGGCTTGCGGAGGGGACCAAGATGCGCATCGACGGCGAACGTGTGTGGGCGGATGGTGTGGAGCTGACCGAGGGGATCTACGACACCGACTACGCCGACGCCCTCCCGGTGATCTCCGCGATTCCCGGCGTGCGCAAGGCGCTGGTGGATCAGCAGCGCGAGATGGCCCATTCGGGTGTGGTCATGGCCGGACGTGACATCGGCACTGTGGTGTTTCCCGACGCGGACCACAAGTTCTTCCTGGTCGCAAGCCTCGATGAGAAGGTGCGGCGGCGCGCTGCGCAGTACGAGAAGCGCGGTGAGCGCGTAGACGAGGAGGCGATGCGCAAGGAGGTCGAGATGCGCGACCGCGTCGACTCGGAGCGCCCGATCGCTCCGCTGAAGCCGGCGCCTGACGCGACCATCATCGACACCGACCACATTGACCTCGACGAGGTGGTTGATCGGATCGTCCAGAAGGTGCGCGCGCGCGCCTGATGTACCGCTTTCTGCGCGGCTTCATGCGCTTCATGACTCGCTCCTACCTTTACGGCTTGTTCAGGGTCGAGGGCCTCGAGAACGTGCCTCGCCACGGAGCCCTGGTGGTCTGTCCCAATCACTTCGGCACGCTCGATCCACCGATGGTGCCCGCGTTTCTGCCGCGCCTCGACGTCTGGAGCATGGCGAAGTCCGAGTACTTTCGAAAGGGCTGGATGCGCTGGCTCTTCACGGCCTATCACGCCTTTCCGGTCGTCCGGCACACGGCCGACCGGGAGGCCTTGCGCAGGTCATTCGACCTTTTGAAAGCCGGCCACGCGCTTGTCATGTACCCGGAAGGGACGCGCGTGGAGGCGGGCGTCCTCAGCTCACCCGAGCCCGGGGCCGGGTTTATCGCTCAGAAGGCGGGCTGTCCGGTCCTGCCCGCGGCGCTCACGGGCACGCGCGAGTGCCTGCCCAAAGGCAAGCTGTGGCCTCGTCGGGTTCCTGTACGCGCCCGGTTTGGGAAGCCGTTTGTGGTGCTGCAGCGCCGTGATAGCGGCGAACGTGTCTCACACGAGGAGGCTTCGGACGCGATCATGCTGGCGATCGCCGAGATCCTGCCGGCAGAGAAGCGAGGGAGGTACAGCGATCTGGATGGATGGCGCCGGCGCCTGGCGGGTGTGACTCGACCGGTGTAGGGGACTAGCCGATCGCCGGGCGCGCCCAGTCGTCCTCGACCAGGCTTCCGAGCGCGGGGTTGAAACAGGCGTCGAACGCCTCCTTCAACGATTGCGGCGTCAGCCGTGGCGGCTGCTGTCTGTAGTTCGCAAGGTCGACCAGGCGTGCGATCAGCGCCCGCGGATGCGACCCGCGCAGGGGCTTTTTCCCGTAGAGGTTGTTGAGCAGGTAACCGATCGCCTTCTCGTCCCAGGGCACGCCCTGGCGGTCGCACTCGTAGCGGAGGATGCGCCCGAAGGCCTCGGGCGACGGGTTGCCGATGCCGATCTTGTAAGCCATGCGCCGGAGGAATGCCTCGTCGACCAGCTCGGTCGGCGAGAGGTTGGTCGAGAAGACGACCTGGCATACGAAAGGGAGCTCGATCTTGCGGCCGGACGCCGACAGGTCGAGGTAGTCGATCTTCTTCTCCATCGGCACGATGAAGCGGTTGAGGAGACGCATCGGAGGCACCTCCTGGCGGCCGAAGTCGTCGATCACGAACACGCCGGCGTTCGCCTTCCACTGAAGCGGCGCCTCGTAGTAGCGGTTCTGAAGGTCGTAGGTGAGGTCGAGCTGCTGCAGCTTGAGCTCGCCCCCCGCAGTCACGACCGGACGCTCAACCCTGACGAGGCGGCGGTCGATCGGCTGCTCGCCCTCGGCGATCTTGTGGTACACGGGGTCGATCACGCGGACGATCTCGTCGCCGATCGCGACCGCGTGCGGGATCTCGATCGGGGCGCCCATCAACAGCGCCATGCGCTCGGTGATCGTGCTCTTGCCGTTGCCGGGGGCGCCGAAGATAAACAGCGAGGCCCGTGACACCATGGCGCCGCCGATCTGGTCGATGACATGCTGCTCCAGCTCCAGCTCACCGAGTGCTTTCTTGAGCTGCGCGTCGGTCACCGGCGATTTGCCCGTGACCTGCGAGCGGATGAGCGCCAGGTAGTCCTCGAAGTTGACAGGGCACGGTCCGAGGTAGCGCGTCTGTACCGCCGACATCTCGGCCGCGCGCTGGCGGCCGGCGCCGGAGATGGCGTAGTTCATCTTGACGGGGTAGGGGCGACCCTCCATGCCTGGGTCGTTGGAAACGCCACGGGTGTCCATGAGCTGGTTCTTCTCGAACTCATCGATCAACGGGGAGAAGGTTTCGAAGGGAAGGCCCAGGCGCTGCTCGAGGGCAGCACCGGTCAGCTGGTCGGCGAAGGCCAGGGTGCGGAGCAGAAGGCTGGCGACCAGGTCACGCCTGACGTGAAGGTCTTCCAGTCGCTTGGGAGCCTCGATCGCCCCGGTTACCATTCGGGCGCACATATTACATTTCGGTACTCACATTCCGACCGTATTTGGGAAACCCCCGTCATCGCCTTGGCGGCCAGGCTGCCCCTGGCCGCGACCAGGTCTTCAGGTCGCCCAATCGTCGTGAGCGGAGACATTCCGAAAATCCCAACCTCTCCGGAAGGGGTTAGCGGCGCGAATCCGGCCGGTCTAGCCTTGGATGGTGATCTACCGCGACCGGCCGTTGAGCGCCGCGACGTAGGGGGAACCTGGAGGGTTCCCCCTACGCACGTGGAGTACGCAGCCCTGGACCTCGAGACCACGGGTCTCGACCCGGCCCGAGACCGAGTCATCGAAATCGGCGCCGTCGCCTTCACGCCCGACCAGGTGACCTCAACGCTCGAGCAGCTGGTCGATCCCGGCCGGGCCGTGCCGGACGCCGTGCTGCGTCTGACCGGGATCAAACAAGACGAGCTGCGGGGAGCCTCCAGCCCTGGCGCAGCCCTTCGCGACCTGGCCGATTTCCTGCGCGGCCGCCAACCGGTCGGCCACGGAGCCCGCCTTGACGTCGAGTTCCTGGAGGCCGCCGGTCTGTGGGATCCCTCCCTGCAGATCCTGGACACGCTCGACATCGCGCGGATCCTCCTGCCCGCGGCGGTGAGCCACAGCCTGCCCCTGCTCTCGACCGAGATGGGCTTCACCCAACCCAGGCCTCACCGGGCCCTGGACGACGCCGACGCGACGCGCCAGCTCCTCCTCCGACTGCGGGAGGAGGCGGCCGCGCTCGACGAAGGCCTGAAGGAATCCATGCTCGCCCTCGTGGCCCCCTACCAGTGGCCCGTCGCCCGCTTCTTCGCCGATGCGCTGACCGCGCCGAACCCCAACCCGGAGCCGGCGACCGCGGTCCGGCTGGACTCCGCCGGACGAGGTCGATCGGCGGAGAAGCCCCCCGACGATCCGGCCGCCCTCGCCGGGCTGCTCGGGCCGGAGGGGCCGCTTGCCGACCTGCTGCCGGGTTACGAGCACCGCGAGCCGCAGCTGCAGATGCTCCTCGCCGTAGCCCAGATCCAGGCACGCGGTGGGTCGCTGGTCGTCGAGGCGGGCACCGGCACGGGCAAGAGCCTGGCCTACCTGGTGCCCTCGATCGCCCGGGCCGTCGGCCATCGAGAGAGGGTGGTGGTCTCGACCAACACGCACACGCTCCAGGAGCAGCTGATGGTCAAAGATCTGCCGGGCCTGCGCGAGTGGCTGCCCTGGGACTTCAAGGCTTGCCTGCTCAAGGGACGCTCCAACTATGTCTCCCTGCGACGCTGGCGCCGCTACCTGGTCGATCCCTGCAAGGACGCCGACGAGCTCATGTTCAAGCTGAAGATCCTCACCTGGCTGCACACGACCGAGAGCGGGGATCGCTCCGAGCTGCGCCTCTATGGCCGCGAGGAGGTGTGGTGGACGCGCATCGCAAGCGATCCGCTCGACTGCGTCGGGATTCACTGCACGAAAGAGGACTGCTACGTCCACCGCGCCCGGGCCGAAGCCGAGACCGCCGACCTCGTCGTCGTAAACCACGCCCTGCTCCTCGCCGACGCCGAGGTTGGAGGCGGCCTGCTGCCGGAATACGACCACCTCGTGATCGACGAGGCGCACCACCTCGAAGAAGCGGCCACCCGTGGTCTGCGGCAGGAGGTGGACGGACCCGGGGTGGTGGCGCTGCTGGAACGGCTCTCCGGTGGGCTGCTCTCGGAGCTCCAGCTACAGCCTCACCTGGGTGCCTCCGAGGATGCGTTCGTCGCCGCCGTACCGCAGGCCGTCACGGCGGCGGATCGCGTTCGGGAGCTCTTCCGGCTCGCGGACGGTTGGGTCGCGGCGCGCCTCGGCGAGGCCGAGCGCAGAGAGGAGTCGCTCCGGATCACGCCTGGGCTGCGCGAGGACGCGGGCTGGCCCGACATCCGGCTCGCGGGCGAAAACGCAGCCACCGCCTTGAGCGTGCTCGACCTGTCGCTGCGGAGCGCGGTGGCCGGTGTACGCGAATGGCTTGGCGGCGAGGAGCCGGATCAAGGCATCCGCGAGCTCGAGATGATCCGTGGCAGGCTCGAGACAGCTTTGGGCGTGATCGAGGAGGCCTTGCTGCGCCCAGACCCCAACCGCGTCTACTGGTTCAGCCAGGTTTCGCGGGCGGAGAACTTGCTGCTTCGCGCCGCGCCGATCAACGTGGGGTCGCTGCTGCGGGACCGCGTTTACGCAGAGCGGCGGTCCACCGTGTTCACGTCCGCGACGCTCGCGGTGGGCGGGACGTTCGAGTACTTCAGCTCGCGCGTCGGCCTCGGCCCGGAGATCGAGGAGATGATCCTGCCATCGCCCTTCGACTTCTACCATCAGGCGCTTGTCTGCCTGCCGACCGACCTCCCGCTGCCGGAGCACGAGATGTTCGACGCCTCGGTCGAGGAGCTGGTCGCGGCGGTGGCCAGGCGCGCCGGCGGACGGACGCTGGCGCTGTTCACCTCGCACCGCCAGCTCCGCGACGTGCACACGGCGCTGAAGCAGCGGGTCGACCTCGACGACGTGCTGATCCTCGGCCAGGGCATCGATGGCCAGCGCCGCCAGCTTCTCAAGTCGTTCGAGGAGGCGGAGCGGCCGCTCCTGCTCGGAACATCGACCTTCTGGGAGGGAATCGACATCCCTGGAGAGCGACTGAGCTGCGTCATCGTGGTGCGCCTGCCGTTTCCAGTCCCCACCGACCCTATCTACGCGGCCCGGGCCGAGCAGGTACGCGACCCGTTCTCGCAGCTCGCGCTGCCGCAGGCGGCGCTTCGGCTCAAGCAGGGTTTCGGCCGCCTCATCCGCCGCTCCACTGATCGCGGCGCCGTCGTCATCCTCGACAGCCGGATCCTCGGCAGGGATTACGGCCAGGCCTTCCTCGACGTGCTGCCGCCGGCGTCGCGGTACGTCGGCCCGGGCGGGGAGGTGGCGGACCGGGTGGTCGCCTGGCTCGAAGGAGATTGATCGAGCTTTGAGGAACGTCTCCCCCCCGCGGTGTGGGGAGGTCGGCAGAAGGCCGGGAGCGCAGAGACGAGCCGGCTCTATGTAGTCGCAACCCCGATTGGCAATCTCGAGGACATGAGCGCAAGGTCTCTCCGTGTCCTCTCCGAGGTGACGGCGATCGCGGCCGAGGACACAAGGGTGACTTCGCGCTTGCTCGCCCGCCATGGGATTCGCAAACCGCTGTTGAGCTACCGCGCCCCGGTCGAGCGCCGCGGCCTGCCGCGCGTGCTGGCCGCCCTCGACGAAGGCGACGTGGCCCTGGTGAGCGACGCGGGCACGCCGACTCTTTCCGACCCCGGGCAGGCGCTCGTCACCGCGGCCTGGGCCGCGGGGCACACTGTGGTTCCGATCCCCGGACCAAGCTCGATCACCGCCGCGCTCTCCATCGCGGGGTACGGGGGACCCGGGTTCACGTTCCTCGGCTACCTGCCGCGCAAGCCGGGCCAGATGCGTCGGCTGCTGGCATCGCTTCGCGAAGATCCGCGCCCTGCGGTGGCGTTCGAGTCGCCGTACCGAGTCCAGAAGTCGCTGGGTTTGATCGCCGAGTCGCTGCCCGAGCGCAGCCTAACGTTGACGCGCGAGCTGACCAAGGTGCACGAAGAGGTGCTGCGCGGAACAGCGTCGGAGGTGCTGGCGGCGCTCGGTGACCGCGCGCGCGGCGAGTTTACGCTTGTCATCTCCGGTGCCTGAAATAAGAACGGTGCTCATCGCTCCGGCGTGGCCGTACGCGAACGGGCCGCGCCACATCGGCCACGTGGTCGGTTTCGCGGTGCCCGCGGACGTGCTCGCGCGATTCGAACGGCTGCGCGGTTCGCGGGTTTTGATGGCCAGCGGCACCGACGAGCACGGCACGCCCATCACCTACGAGGCCGACAGGCAAGGCATCGAACCGAAAGAGTTCGTCGACCATAACAACGCGCTCATCGTCGACGACCTGGTGCGCCTCGGGATGACCTACGACATCTTCACGCGGACGACGACCGCCAATCACTACCGCGTGACGCAAGACCTCTTCCTCAAGCTCTACGAAAAGAACTACCTCGTCAAGCGGAAGCAGATGGGTGCTTTCGACGCGGCCACCGGACGTACGCTGCCAGACCGCTACATCGAAGGCAAATGCCCGATCTGCGGCTATATGGAAGCGCGTGGTGACCAGTGCGACAACTGCGGCAACCAGCTCGACCCGATTGATCTCATCAACCCTCACCAGAGAGGCAGCGACGCGCCGGTCGAGTTTCGTGAGACCGAGCATTTCTTCTTCGATTTGCCGGCGTTCGGCGACCAGTTGCGAGCATGGATCGAGCGGCACCACGACTGGCGGACCAATGTCCGCAAGTACTCACTGGAGTTTGTTGCGAAGCTGAAGCCGCGCGCGATCACCCGTGACCTCGACTGGGGGGTGCCGGTGCCGCTGCCGGGCTGGGAAGACAACCCGCACAAGAAGATCTACGTCTGGTTCGACGCCGTGATGGGCTACCTGTCGGCGTCGATCGAGTGGGCGATCCAGCGCGGCGAGCCGGACGCGTGGAGGGTGTGGTGGGAGAACCCCGACAGCCGCCACTACTACACGATGGGCAAGGACAACATCACGTTTCACACCGTCATCTGGCCTGCCATCCTCCTGGGCGTGGGCGGACTCCACCTGCCGGACGAGATCGTGGCCAGCGAGCACTTGCACATGGAAGGCAAACGGTTGTCGACGAGCCGAGGCCACGTGGTCTACGTCAGGGACATGCTCGAGCGCTACGATCCGGATGCGCTTCGCTATTACCTCATGATCGCCGGTCCCGAAAACCAGGACACCGACTTCACCTGGGCTGAATTCATCCGCCGCAACAACGACGAGCTGGTCGCGACGTGGGGCAATCTGGTGCATCGGACGCTGGTGAACGCGCACCGGAACTTTGGCTCTGTCCCGGAGCCTGGTGACCTCACGGTCGGCGATCGAACCTTGATCGAGGAAGTGGAGACTTCGCTCGACGATGTCGCGCAGCAGCTGCAGGAGGCACGGTTCCAGAACGCGCTGAAGCACGCCATGGGAATCGCGGCCAAGGTGAACGTTTATCTCGGCACGGAGCAGCCGTGGCACACCATCAAGTCCGACCGGCAGCGCGCCGGTACGGTGCTGTACGTGGCGCTGCGCTGCGTTGACAACCTGAAGACGATGCTCACGCCGTTCCTGCCGTTCTCGTCGCAGCGGTTGCACGCCATGCTCGGATACGACGATGTCATTGCGCCGCAACCGATCGTCCGCCAGTTCGCAGAGGACGCGGCGTCGCACACGGTGATCACCGGCGACTATGAGGCAGTCGATCGCTGGCGACCATCGGACCTGACGCCCGGACGCAAGCTGCCCGCACCAGAGCCGCTCTTCAAGCGGCTCGACGACGTGCCCGAGGAGCTGGCCTAAATCTTCGTCGACACGCACCTCCACATCGAGGAGCTGGGCGACGCCACGGAGGTGGTGCAGGAAGCGGTGGCCGCGGGAGTCACGCGGCTCATCGCAGTCGGGGTCAACCTCGACCGCAGCAGCAACGCCGTCTCGCTGGGTCATGCCTACGAGGAGGTCTGGGCCGGCGTTGGGCATCACCCGCTCGAGATTTCAGAACCGGACCTTGCCACGCTCAGCCAGATGGCGAAGGACGAGATGGTCGTGGTCGTCGGCGAAATCGGGCTCGATTTCGAGCATGTCGGCGGGCCGCACCGCGATCTCCAGATCCAGCGCCTGAACGAGATGTTCTCCCTCGCGACCGAGCACGACCTGCCGGTGTCGATCCACAACCGCGGTGCGGCTGAGGAGCTGCTGACCGCGATCTCCGCGCACCACGGGATCCGCGGCGTGATGCACTACTTCGCCATGGATTGGGACTGGGCACAGCGATTCCTCGAGGTCGGCTTCTACCTTTCTTTTGCGGGGTTGATCACAAGGCCCAGCCGAGACGCGCTGCGGGAGGTCGTCAAACGGTGCCCGGCGGACCGCATCCTGCTCGAGACAGACTCGCCGTACGGGAACTCCCAGAAACGGATGGGCGTGCCCAACCGGCCGGCATACCTGGTCGACACGGCGGAGCTTGTGGCGGACCTGCGCGGCATCACCGTCGAGCAGCTAGCCGACCTGGAGCGAGCCAACGCGATCACCCTCTTCCAAAAGATGAGGTGATCGATCCCGCGAGTGCGGGAGAACTCGAACCCCTCCTGCGTCGCCACCGGATCACACTCCAGCACCGACTCGGCCAGAACTTTCTGATCGACCCCGCCCTGCGGGATGCGATCGCGGAGGCGGCCGGCGGGACTCAGGACGATGAGATCCTCGAGGTCGGCGCCGGCGTGGGCACGCTGACCATCGCCCTGGCCGGGCGCTGCCGTCGCCTCGTCGCGGTCGAGTTCGACCGCAAGCTGATTCCCGCTCTGCGTGAGGTTGTGGGGCAACACGGGAACGTCGAGGTGGTGCAGGCCGACATCCTTCGGTTCGATGTCGCGGGCGCATTTGCCGGTGGCGGCGAGATCGTGGCCGGCAACATCCCCTACAACCTGACTGGCGCCCTGATCCCGAAGCTCCTCGACCACCCGCCGCGGCCGCGGCGCCTTTCATTGGTGGTGCAGAAAGAGGTCGCCGCGCGATGGACAGGCAATGCCGCCGCGAGCCTCGCCACGATCGCGGTCCAGGTCTTCGCCGAGGCGCGGACGGTGATGACGATCCCGGCCGCATCCTTCACGCCGCCACCCCGGGTCGACTCAGCGCTTGTGATTCTCGAGGTCAGGCCGAAGCCGGCCGTGGGAGTGGCCGACGTGGGTAACTTCCTGCGCTTTGTCGAATCGGTGTTCCAGTTTCGGCGCAAGCAGCTCGGCGGCACGCTCGGGCGCCAGGTCGGGATCTCGAGCGGTGAAGCCGCGACCCGGCTTACCGACCTTGGAATCGACGCTTCTCGGCGCCCGCAGACGCTGACCATTCCCGAATGGGAAGCGGTCTACCGCGCATTCAACCCGGGGCTCGATCGTTAACCTCTAGCGGACTTGGATCCGATCAGGCTGCCAGTCGAGGGTCCCGGCGGTTTTCGCGGTGCGCTCCGGCACACCGCGTTTCGAAACATCTGGTTTGCCCAGCTCGCCGCGCAGCTCGCGGACAAGTTCCTGCTCTTCTCGCTGATCATCCTCGCGTACCACATCTCGGGCGGCAGCACGTCGGTCGCCGTGACGCTCCTTGCCTACACGGTCCCCGCGGTGCTGTTCGCACCGCCGGCCGGAGTCATCGCGGATCGGCTGAATCGCAAGCACATCATGCTGTGGTGCAACATCGGCCGGGCCGCGGTCGTCGCGCTCATTCCCATCGCGTCGGTGATTCCCGGCGTGAAGGACGACTTCTTCCACCTGCTCTTCATCACACTGGTCTTCTCCGCGGTCGGGCAGCTGTTCGGGCCGGCGGAGGCAGCCGTGATCCCGACGATCCTCCCGCGTGCGGCCCTGATCACCGCGAACTCGATGGCTCTCCTGACGATGGTCCTCACGCTTGTCGTCGGTGGCGTGCTCGCGCCCGTCGTGTCGAGGATCGACCTCTACGCGCCGTACTGGTGCGCGGTTGTGCTGCTGATGATCGCTGGGACGTTGATCTTCGCCTCCGACATCCCGCCGCTCGAACGGCAGAAGGCTCCGCCGGTCGAGGAGAGCCGCAGCCGCTTCCGCTTGATGCTCCTCGACCTCCAGGAGGGTGTCGACGCGTTGCGGGCTTCACGCGGCCTGCGCCTCGCTTTCGGGCAGGTCAGCATCGCCGTGCTCGTCCTTTTCATGCTCTACACGCTCGCGCCCGCATACGTGAGCAGGGTCATCGGCATCGCGGCCGAAGACACGTACGTGATCCTGGGCCCCGCCACGGCTGGGGCGATCCTCAGCGCGGTGCTGCTGGGTCAGTTTCTGCGCCATGTCGATCGCACGCGGGTATTGGCCGGATCGCTGCTCGCCAACGGCGTGACGCTGCTCGCGCTCGCGGCGGTGCCTGAAGCCATGACGCACTTTCCAGATCTCCAGGTGCACAACCGCATCACAGGAGCCACCTTCAGCTTCCTGCTCGGGGTGGAGTTTGGCGCCATCCTGATCCCGGCCATCACCTACCTGATGGAGTCAACGAGCGATGCCATCCGCGGCCGCATCTTCGCGCTGCTCTATATGGTCATCAACGGCGTGTCGGCACTGCCCGTGCTGGTTGCCGCGGCGCTCGCCGACAACATCGGCACCGCCCAGGTGCTCGGTGGGCTGGGCGTGCTGCTGCTGGGCGGCGGCGTCGGCGTCATCGCCGGCGGGTTGCACGCTCCTGAGCCACGAGCAAGACCGACACAATGACGACCAGGAAAACCAGCCCGCCGACGCCGATCGCGCGGATGATCGTCTCGAGCAGCCCAAGGTTTCTGCCCAGCAGGTAGCCGGCGGTGCCGATGATCGCGGCCCACGCCAGCCCGCCGATCGCGCTGAACAGCTGGAATCGCCAGAAAGGCATGCGGGCCATGCCGGCGAGCATCGAAGCCCAGGTGCGCAGGCCGAGCACGAAGCGGGCGGCGAGGATCGCCTTGTCGCCGTGGCGGGCGAAAAAGAGCTCGGCCCTGGCGAGATGCTCGGGCCTGATGTGGAAGACGTTGCCGAAGCGCTCGACGAAGGGCCTGCCCCCGCGGTAGCCGAGCCAGTAGCCGAGATCCGCGCCGGCGATGGCGCCGGCGAAGCCAAAGAAGATGACGAGGGCGAGCGCGTGATTGCGGGCCGCAGCCCACGCGCCGGCCGCGAGCAGGAGCGCCTCGCCGGGAAACGGAACGCCCGAGCTCTCGATCAGAATGCCAAGCCCCGCAGACGGATAACCGAGCGCGTCGACGATGGCGGGCCAGTTCACCTCCCCACCGCGCGGGGAGGCCGGCCGCAGGTCGGGTGGGGAGAATCGAGCGCATTCAAGCCGTCCATATACTGGACGACCCGATGGCCGATTACGGCGATCACGAGACCGGGGACGATCCGCTGCAGAGGTTGCGGCACTCGACCGCGCACCTCCTTGCCGCCGCGGTCACCGAGCTGTACCCCAACGCGAAATACGCTATCGGGCCGCCAATCGAAAACCCTCCCGGCTTCTACTACGACTTCGATTTCGGCAAGCCGATCTCGGAATCGGACCTGACGGCGATCGAGTCGCGCATGCGCAAGCTGGCTCAGGCGGACATACCTTTCGAGCACGAGGTGATGCCGCGAGAGCAGGCGATCGAGGAGTTTCGCAAGCGCGGCCAGGATTACAAGCTCGAGCTCATCGCGGACAAGGTCGAGGGAGATGGCGTCAGCGTCTACCGCACGGGCGACTTCCTCGACCTGTGCCGCGGTCCACACGTCCGCTCGACCAAGGACCTCAAGGCGTTCAAGCTGCTGCGAGTCGCCGGCGCGTATTGGCGCGGCGATGAAAAGAGGCCGCAGCTGACTCGCATCTACGGGACGGCGTGGCAAACGCCACGCGAGCTGGACGACTACCTCAAGTTCCTGGAAGAGGCCGAGAGGCGCGACCACAAGAAGCTGGGCAAAGACCTCAAGCTCTTCGCGGTCGACGATCGCGTCGGCCCGGGCTTACCGCTGTGGCTGCCGGACGGGGCGACCATCCGCCGCGAGCTCGAACGATTCATCGTCGACGAAGAGCTCGCGCGCGGGTATCAGCACGTGAGGACACCCGACGTCGCGCGGCTCGACCTGTTTCGGCAGAGCGGACACGCGCAGCTCTACGCCGAGTACATGTACCCGACGATGAAGTTCGAGGACGGCGAGGAGCTCGAGCTCCGGCCCGTCAACTGCCCGCATCACATCGTCGTCTATCAGACTGAGCTTCGCAGCTATCGAGACCTGCCCTTGCGGATCGCCGAGATCGGCAACAACTGGCGCTACGAGCGCTCGGGCACGCTCGCCGGGATGAATCGGGTCAGGTCCTTCGCGCTGAATGACGCGCATATCTTCTGCACCCCCGGCCAGCTGATGGATGAGGTGAAGGGGGCGATCGACCTGGCCCTGTACTTCTCCCAGGTGCTGGGCATCGACGAGTTCCGGTACCAGCTGTCCACACGTGACGAAGTCAAGGACAAGTGGCTGGGGACAGAAGAGCTCTGGCAGGAAGCGCAAGCCGCGCTCGCCGAAGCGCTGGAGTCGATGGGCCAGCAATACAAGGTCGGCGCCGGTGAGGCCGCGTTCTACGGACCGAAGATCGATTTCCAGGTGTACGACGCCCACCGTCGGGAGTTCACCAATTCGACCGTGCAGGTCGATTTCCAGCTGCCGCAGCGCTTCGACCTGGAGTACGTCGCGGAGGATGGCTCGCGGCAGCGGCCGGTCATGGTCCATCGGGGAGCCGCCGGAGCGATGGAGCGGCTCTTCAGCTACCTGATCGAGCGCTACGCCGGGGCGTTTCCGACCTGGCTGCATCCGACGCAAGTCGTGGTGGCGCCGATTGCGGACGCGCACGCTGAGTACGCGCAGCAGGTGGCGGCCCGCCTTCGGTCGGCCCGCGTCCGCGTCGACGTCGACGGGCGCTCCGAAAGGCTGGACCGAAAGATCCGTGACGCCAAGCTGAAGAAGGTGCCCTACATCGCGGTCGTCGGCGGGAACGAGGTCGCCTCCGGCCACATCAACGTGCGGGATCGCTCGGGCAACAAGGTCGACATGCCGCTGGAGTCGTTTGTGAATGACATCGCGGCCGAGATCGCTGAACGCCGGCGCTAGGCCTCGACCCGATGGGTGTACAGGCGCAGCCCCACGTTCACATCAGGAGGCGAGAATTTTGCGCAGGCGCTCGGTTTCCGGTACCATCCACGCTCTAAAGCAGGGCGCCGCCCCTCACCCCCAGGGTCCAGCCCGAAGGGGTTACCCAGCGGACGGCGCCGTGCTGTCCGTTTTGTTTTGTCTGGATGGAGGAATAGAGCAACACTGAATTTGGCCGAGGTAACGTCCCATACCGTTTAAAGAGCTGAGGATCAACGATCAGATCCGCAGCTCCGAAGTGCGACTGATCGACGACCAGAACAACCAGCTAGGCGTACTCTCCCTGGACGCCGCGCTTCGCATCGCAAACGAGAAAGGGCTCGACCTCGTCGAGGTGGCGCCACAAGCGAGCCCGCCGGTCTGCCGCCTGATGGACTACGGACGCTACAAGTTCGAGACCGTCAAGCGGGAAAAAGACCAGCGCCGTAAGCAGAACGTCATCAAGCTGAAGGAGATGAAGCTCCGCCCGAAGGTCGCGGAGCACGACTTCCAGACCAAGTTCAAAGGTTTGAAGCAGTTCCTCGAGGCAGGAGAGAAGGTCAAGGTGACGATCATGTTCAGGGGCCGCGAGATGGTCCATCAGGAGATCGGGCGAAAGATCCTCGAACGGGTGGCGGACGACGCCAAGCAGTTCGCGGTCATCGAACGCCAGCCTCTCCTCGAGGGCAAGAACCTGTTCATGATCCTCGCGCCAAACCGCCAAGGAGCGGTAAAGGAGCAGCAGGCGACCAGTGCCTAAGCTGAAGACACAGAAAGGGATCGCGAAGCGGATCCGGGTCACCCGGAACGGCAAGCTGATGCGCCGCTCGGCGTTCAAGAGCCACCTCCTCGAGCACAAGTCCCAGAAGCGCAAGCGCAACTACGAGAACCAGCAGCCGGTGTCCAAGGCGGACCGCAAGACGGTGCGCCGGGCGCTCGGGGTCTAGGAAAATGGCACGCGTCAAACGTGGCGTTCCGGCTCATCGCCGCCACAAGGCGATCCTGGATCGGGCCAAGGGGTTCCGGCTTTCCAAGAAGCTGCTCTTCCGACCCGCCAACGAGGCGGTTCTGCACGCGCTCGCCTATGCGTTCCGCGACCGCCGCCGTCGCAAGCGGGAGATGCGCCGGCTGTGGATCGCGCGGATCAACGCGGCCTCGAGGCAGTCGGGGCTGCCTTACAACAAGCTGATGCACGGCCTTCGCCAGGCCGGAGTGGAGATCGACCGCAAGATGCTGGCTGACCTGGCCGTGCGCGACAGCGGTTCCTTTGCTCGGCTGGTGGAGGTTGCAAAGAAAGCCCTCTGACCAGCTGATCAGCAGCCCGGACAACGACGTCGTCCGCCGCCTGCGGCGTCTCGCTCACCGGCGCGAGCCAGGCTTGGTCCTCCTGGAAGGTCCGCGCGTGCTCGCGGAGGCCAAAGCGGCCGGCCTGGAGTTCGAGCTCATCGGCGTGCGCGAAGGTGACAGGCTTCCTTTTCACACCGAGTCGCGAATCGTGCTGACGCCGGGGGCGTTTCGCGCCGCGACGCAGACGGTGACCCCGCAGGGCGTGATCGCGATCGCGCGCGTCCATGAAGCGTCGCCGGCCGACGCGATCGAGTCCGCGCGCAGCGAAGGATGGCCACTCGTCGTGCTCGACGGCGTCCAGGACCCGGGCAACGTGGGGGCGATCTGCCGCACCGCCGCCGCCGCCGGCGCTCCCGCGCTTGTGGTGCTGCCGGGTAGCGCCGATCCGTTCGGGCCAAAGGCGGTGCGAGCCTCGGCCGGCAACGTGTTCCGGCTCAAAGTCGGCCGGGCGCAGTGGAAAGACCTCGAGACGATCGACGGTTACGGGGCTGCGCCGTCCGGCGGTGCACCGCTGGCTGAGGCGCCGATAGAGTCTGCGGGCATGATCGTGCTCGGCAGCGAAACTCACGGTCTTTCTAGGAAGGACCTCAAGCTGGTCACCGTGCCGCTGACCGAAGGCGTGGAATCGCTCAACGTCGCAGCAGCAGCGGCGCTGATCCTGTTCGAGATCAAGCGGCGGAGGGCGGCATGAGCGACAGCGACGCGTCCGCGCTGACTAGCCGTGCGCTTGCCGCGATCGGACAGGCGCAGACGGAGGGCGAGCTCGGGCGAATCGAGGTCGAGTATCTCGGCCGGAAGAGCGGACACGTAAGCCGGCTGCTTTCCAACATCGGCCAGCTGCCTGCCGCCGAAAAGGCGGCGCTGGGCAAGGCAGCCAACGAAACCAAGCGCTTCATCGAGGCCGCGCTCGCGGCGCGGCGCGCTGAGCTCGATGCCTCCCGGCTAGCAGACCTGGCCGAGACCGAGGCAATCGACGTCACTTTTCCCGGACCCCCGCTCGGCCGCGGCCACATCCACGTCCTGACGCAGATCCGCCGGCAGATCGAGACGGTGCTCGAGTCGCTCGGCTACCAGGTCGAGCTCGGGCCCGAGGTTGAGACTGAGTGGTACAACTTCGAGGCGCTGAACCTCACCGCCGGTCATCCGGCGCGTGAGAGCTGGGACTCCTTCTACTTCAGTCCCGACCTGCTGCTGCGCGCGCATACGTCGCCGGTGCAGATACGCGCCATGCAGAGCATCAAGGACCCGCCGATCTACATCATCACGCCGGGCCGCGTGTACCGGCGCGATCCCCCGGAGGCGACGCGGCTTCCTTACTTCAGCCAGGTGGAAGGGCTTGCGGTCGACAACGGCCTCACGGTCGGCGACATGAAGGGCACGCTCCTGTACATGATCCAGTCGCTCTACGGACGCGAGCGCAAAGTTCGTATCCGTCCGAGCTACTTCCCCTTCACGGAGCCGAGCTTCGAGTTCGACGTGTCGTGTGGGATCTGCGGCGGGGTCGGATGCAAGAGCTGCCGCCACAAAGGGTGGCTCGAGGTGGGTGGGTGCGGCATGGTGCACCCGCAGGTGCTGCGCAACGGAGGCATCGACCCCACGCAGTGGAACGGCTACGCCTGGGGTTTCGGCATCGAGCGGATGGCGATGCTGAAGCACGACGTCGACGACATCCGCCTGTTCTACGAACCCGACCTGCGGTTCCTGGAGCAGTTCTAGCGCGAGTGAAGTGGCTGTTGAACAACGCACGACCGAGCAAAGCATCAGCCGTCACTAGTCTCCCCGCCGCCTCCGTGGCCCGGAAACCCGGCCACGGGCAACTTCAGTCGCGTCCGCACGAAATCCACCCCAACACCGCGATTTCGGACCGGGGAAGGTAGGGTCAATGAAATAGTGCGCATCAGCTACGAGTGGCTCGGAGACTTCGTCGACCTCGACGGCATCACGCCCAAGGACGCTGCCGACATCCTGACCCGTCAGGGCGTCGAGGTCGAGTCGCTCACGATGGTCGACCTGTCTCAGATCGTGATCGGCAAAGTGCTCGAGCAGGTCAAGCATCCGAAGTCGCGCAACGATCTCTGGGTCCACCAGGTGGATATCGGAAGCCGCGTCCAGCAGATCATCGCCGGCGCCCCCAACGCCATCCCCGGAGCGCTGGTGCCCGTGGCGCTCCCGGGCACGACCGTGCCCAATGGCAGGCTCGTCAAAGACTTAAACATCGCCGGTTACAGGGCGAGCGGGATGCTTTGCTCAGCAGCCGAGCTGATGCTGGGCGAAGACCACTCCGGAATCCTGATCCTGGATCGCGGCACACCAGGCCAGCCGCTGTCATCGGTGATCCCGAGCCAGGCGATCATGGAGGCCGAGGTCACCGCCAACCGCCCCGATTGCATGGGCCACCTCGGGATCGCGCGTGAGCTGGCCGCCGGCCTCGACAGGCCGCTCAAGCGTGATTTCATGCCCGCCTTCACCGGCACCGCCGAGCCGCCCGGCCGCGACCTGGTCAATGTGAGCATCGAGGATCCCGATCTGTGCAGCCGGTACATCGGCGGTGTGATCAAGGGGGTGAAAGTCGGACGAAGCCCGGACTGGATTCAGCGCCGCCTGCGCGCGGCCGGCGTGCGTCCGATCAACAACATCGTCGACATCACGAACTACGTCCTTCTCGAATACGCGCAGCCGCTGCACGCCTTCGACCTGGAGAAACTCGAAGGACCGGCGATCGAGGTGCGGCGCGCTCGCGAAAAGGAAAGGCTGCTAGGACTCGACGGGGTAGTGAGGGAGCTGACCCCGGACATGCTGGTCATCGCCGATGCTCGGCGGCCCGTAGCCCTGGCAGGCGTCATCGGTGGGGAAGACACCGCGGTCACGAACCTGACCAAAGACGTCCTGCTCGAGTCGGCGACGTTCAGCGGACCGAGCGTCAGGCAGACGTCACGCGCCCTTGGCCTGCGCACCGAGGCTTCGGCGCGATTCGAGAGGGCCCTGCCGCCCGAGCTCGCCCTGGCCGGCGCGCGCCGAGCCGCGTCGCTGATCGCCGAGCTCGCGGGCGGCGCCGTGCACAGGGACTGGGCCGACGTTTATCCGCGGCCGCAAGAGCCGGTGCGCGTGAACTTGCGGCCGGCGCTGATCGATGACGTCCTGGGCACGCACGTCCCGCTCGAGGAATCGGAGTCGATCCTCAGGCGGCTCAATTTTCACGTCAAGGTGATGGGCGACGGGGAGTGGGATGTGCTCCCACCGGTATTTCGGCTCGACGTCACGATCCCAGAGGACCTTGTCGAGGAGGTGGGCCGGGTCTACGGCTACGACCGCGTGCCGCCGACGCTGCCAGGCCGCCGTCACGAAACATGGACGCCACTCTCGCCGAGCGTGGACCGACGACTTGACGACGTGCGCGAGGTTCTCGCCGGGGCCGGCTTCACGGAGACGTGGAATCCAGCGCTCGTTTCCGGAGCCAGGCTCGAAGAGCTGCGCATCGCCGCCCGCGCGATGCCCGTCTCCAACGCATTGAGCGACGAGATGGACACTCTGCGAACCTCGCTGCTGCCGTCGCTCGTCGACGCGGTCGCCCTCAATCGAGACCGTGGACGGATCGATGTCCGCGTCTATGAGATCGCCGCCGCGTTCCTCGCTCGAGTCGGCGAGAAGAACGCGCAGCCCGAGGAGCCGCTCCGCGTGGCCGCGGTGATATCGGCCGCAGCGTCAGCGGAAGCCGGTGCTGAGACGTTGCGCGCCCTGAAGTCGGTCCTCGATGGGTGTGTGGCCGCTCTCTCGGCGCCCACGTGCACATATCAGCGAGCGGCCGCGCAGCTGTTTCACCCGGGACGCTGCGCGGCGGTCGTGCTTGACGGCCGGCAGCTTGGCTATCTGGGCGAGCTGCACCCGACGGTCACAGCCGGCGCGAGGCTCGAGGGTAGGTTGGTGGCGTTCGAGATCGACGTCGAGCCGGTGCTGGCCGCGTCGCGCATCCCTCGCGCGCAACCGCTGCCGCGCTTTCCGGCGGTGGAGCGCGACCTCGCCGTGGTGGTCGAAGACATCGTCGCGGCCGGGGCGCTGCTGCTCGCGATCAAGGAATCAGGCGGCGAACTTCTCGAGCACGCGCGCGCGTTCGACGAGTATCGCGGCGCGCAGGTTGGCGAAGGTCACAAGAGCATCGCGTTCACCTTGACTTTCAGAAGTCCGGAGCGCACCCTGACGGACGCCGAAGTGGACAAGGTGATGTCGGAGATCAGACTGGGGCTGGAGAAAAGACACCGCGCGGGGTTCCGAGAGTGAGCACCCGCTAAGTGATTTCGGGCGCGGAATTTGCACGCATTGGCGTGCCGTTCGGGGGAAGCGCGAATTGACGTGGATCGACATCTTTCCGATCGTGCTGCTCATTGCCTACGGGGTGGGCGGCTTCTTCAGCGGTCTCATCCGCCGGTTCATCGGACTTGTCGCGGTGTTCGTCGCGCTCTGGGCGGCCACGAACATGGGCCTACAGGCGGGCGCGATCCTGCAGCAGACCTCGAGCTTCGAGGTGCCTGATGGGCGCATCTACGGGTTCTTCGGGATCATCGCCTTCGTCCTGCTGATCGTCGAGGCGGCGACGCAGCTCGCTCACTCGCAAATCCAGATTCAGGCGGTCGTCCTCAACCGCACACTCGGCACGGCGCTGGGCTTGTTCACGGCGATATTGCTGTCGGTCGTCGTGGTCTACGAGCTCGGCGCGGCGTCCAACCCGATCGGCGGGGCCCAGCTCGACTCGGTCCAGCTTGGGGTTCGGGACGCTGTGCGCCACTCAGTGTTCATGGTCAACCTCGTCAACGCGATCGACAAGCCCATCCTCGCTCTCTTTCAGCCGCTGCTGCCCGGCGACCCCCAGGTCTACTTCGGCCCAGGACCGGTCAACCCCTAAGCTCAAGTTCGCGAATTGAGCAAGGAGTTGTTCGAGCTCCTGCGGGAGCGGGCAGTGCAGATCCATGTCGAAGATCACCTGCGCGCGCGCCTCGAGCGCGGCGACCAGCTGCGCGTGAAGCTTGGCCTGGATCCCACGGCGCCAGATCTTCATATCGGCCACCTGGTGGTGCTCGATGCGCTGCGCACGTTCCAGAACGAAGGTCATACAGTCGTTGTGATCATCGGCGACTACACCGCGTTGATCGGCGATCCAAGCGGCCGCTCGGAGACGCGGCCTATGCTGACCCGCGAACAGGTGGAGGCCAACGCCGAAACCTATTTCGAGCAGCTCGGTCTCGTTCTCGATCGGACGCTGATCGAGGTGAGGCACAACTCCGAGTGGCTTGCGGCGATGACGGCGGCTGACATTCTTCGCCTGATGGCCAAAGCGACGCTGCAGCAAGTTCTTCAGCGCGAGGATTTCGCGAAGCGGCTCAAGGACGGCTCCGCCATCGGGGCGCACGAAATTCTGTATCCATTCAGCCAGGCGTATGACTCCGTCGCGGTCGAGGCGGATGTGGAGATCGGCGGGACGGACCAACTCTTCAATCTGCTGTTCGGGCGAGAGATACAGGCGGCATACGGCCAACCGTCACAGGACATCGCTGTCTTTCCGCTTCTCACCGGGCCGGACGGAAGGCGGATGTCCAAGTCGCTCGGCAACTACATCGGCATCTCAGAAAAGCCGGAGGAGATCTACGGCAAGACGATGTCCATTCCGGACTCTTTGACCGCCGACTATCTGCGATTGGTTTCGGCGTTCGAGCCATGGCAGCGGGCCGAGGTGCTTGCGATGAAGCCGCGAGACGCGAAGGCGGCGCTGGCGCGCCAGCTCGTCAAGCGTCTGCACGGCGAAGAATCTGCGCAACGGGCTGAGGACGACTTCAACGTCAAGTTCCGCCAACACGAGATCCCCGACCAGAAGGAGACTTACAGGATCACCGGATCTGGAGACCTGGTCGGCCTGCTGGTCGACACGGGGATTGCCAAAAGCCGCAACGAAGCGAGACGATTGCTCGAGCAAGGTGGTGTCCGCGTCAACCGGGAGAAAGTCGGGTTGGACTCACCGGCGCCCAAAACCGGAGACGTGCTGTCGGCCCGGCGCCGGTACATCGAATTAGAATGAGCGAAAGCATGTTCGGAGCCGGACATTAATGTCGGGCCATTCCAAGTGGGCCGGTATCAAGCACAAGAAGGCGATCGTCGACGCCAAGCGCGGCCAGGCCTTCACCCGCGCCAGCCGCGAGATCACCATTGCCGCGCGCGAGGGCGGCGCCAATCCTGACGGCAACTTCCGCCTCCGCCTCGCCATCCAGAAGGCGCGCGAGATCAACATGCCGACCGACCGCATCCAGAACGCGATCAAGCGCGGCACCGGCGACCTGGCGGGCGAGAAGCTGGAAGAGGTGCGCTACGAGGGCTACGGCCCGGCGGGAATCGCGGTCATGGTCGATGCGCTGACCGACAACCGAAACCGCACGTCGGCTTCGATCCGCCACAGGTTCTCGAAGCAGGGTGGAAACCTGGCTGAGAGCAACGCCGTCGGCTGGATGTTCGAGCGCAAGGGTGTGATCACCGTGAATGCGGGCAAGCACGATCCGGAGGAGGTCGGGCTCGCCGCCATCGAGGCCGGCGCCGACGACGTGCAGGTTGAAGGCAAGTCGGTCGAGGTCACCACTCCCCCGTCAGCGTTCGAGAAGGTGAAGGCGGCCGTGGAAGCTCTCGGCGTCACCGTCGAGAACGCCGAGATCACGATGCAGCCCAAGCAAACGGTCGCGGTGGGCGAGGACAAGGCCGCGGCCGTGCTCAGGCTGATGGAGTCACTGGAGGAGGACGACGACGTCCAGCAGGTATACGCCAACTTCGACATCCCAACCGACGTCCTTGAACGCGTCTCAGCACAGGTGTAGGTCGCGGACGAGACGCCCCAGCGAAGATCCGCTGGGGAGCTCTCGGCCGTGGCCTCTAACCTGATGGACCAATGCCTGGTAAGCGCGACGGGCTGATCCTCGGGGTCGATCCGGGGCTGGCCGGCACGGGCTTTGCCTTGTTCGCCGAGCCGAACCTCGTCCTCGCGTGCAGCACCGTCGTCACCATCCCCGGGCGAGACGGCGCCCGCCTCCTGACCATCACCAACCACCTTCGCGCGCTCATCTCCGAGCATCCGCCGGCCGAGGCGTCGATCGAGGAGCTCTTCATGGGCCGCAATGCGACAAGTGCGGTGGGCGTGGCGCAGGCGCGCGGCGCGATCCTCAACGTGCTCGAAGAGTGCGGCGTCCCTGTCTTCGAGTACAAGCCGAGCCAGGTGAAGGTCATCCTCACGGGCTACGGCAACGCGGACAAGTCGCAGATCGGCCGCATGCTCGCGGCCCAGGTGAACCTTCCCGAGGGAAAGCTCGACGACCACGCCCGCGACGCCATCGCGATCGCTCTCTGTCACTCGCGGAGCCGGCGATTTGCGCGGGCGGCGATAAGTTGATCGCGCACCTCAGCGGCGTCGTGCGCAGAGCAGGCCCGGATTTCGTCGTCCTCGACGTGGGCGGTGTGGGCTATCTCGTGGCTGTGGCGACTCAAACCAGGCAGCAGCTTCCACCGCCCGGCGGTGACGTCGAGCTCCACATCCACACACAGGTCCGCGAGGACCAGCTCGCCCTCTACGGCTTCGCTTCGGTCGAGGAGCTGGAGCTCTTCGAGATGCTCATCCAGGTCGATGGAGTCGGTCCCAAGGTCGGGCTCAACATCCTGAGCGCGGCGAGCCTTGAGGTCTTGAAGCGAGCGATCATGAGCGAGGATGCGGCACCCATCAGGCGCGCGAGCGGCGTCGGACCGCGGACGGCGGCGAAGGTGATCATCGAGCTGAAGCCGCGACTCGACGCCGTCGCCGCGCTCGAGGCTTTGCCCCGGGCCGCGGCCGCCGCCGGTGACGGTGCCGTGCCCAAGGCGGTCGAGTCCGCGCTGCGGAATCTGGGCTTCTCTTCGCAAGAAGCTCGCGTGGGCCTTGAATCGGTCGATTGGAAGACATCGCCCGATACTCAGGAAGCGCTCGCCGCGGCGCTCAAATCTTTGGGGCGCAAGTGACGAAAGACAAAGTGCTCGACGCCAGCTCCGACGACGAGCAGTTCGACCTGACCCTGCGGCCGCGCTTCCTCACCGAATACGTCGGCCAGGAACAGGTCCGGGAAAACCTCAGCATCCTCCTCGAGGCGGCGCGGCGCCGCGACGAGCCGGTGGAGCACGTCCTCCTCTGCGGGCCTCCGGGTCTGGGCAAGACGACGCTCGCGCACATCATCGCCAACGAGCTCGGCGTCGCGATCAAGGTCAGCTCCGGCCCCGCGATCGACCACCAGGGCGCGCTCGGCTCGATCCTCTTGAACCTCACCACGCGGGACGTCTTCTTCATCGACGAGATCCATCGCCTCAACACCGTCGTCGAGGAATCGCTGTATCCGGCGCTCGAGGACTTCCGCTTCGACGCGGTGCTCGGCAAGGGCGTGGGCGCCAGCGCGGCGACCCTTCCTCTGCCTCACTTCACGTGCGTTGGTGCCACGACACGTCAGGGCTTGCTCAGCGGTCCGCTGCGCGATCGCTTCGGCGCTGTCTACCGGCTGGACTTCTATAACAAGGCCGAGCTAGAGAAGATCGTCGGCCGGTCGGCGCGCATCCTCGACATCGAGATCCACGATGACGCGGTGTCAGAGATCGCGCGCAGGGCCCGGGGCACGCCTCGAATCGCCAACCGCCTGCTGCGCCGTGTGCGCGACTACGCTCAGGTGCGTGGCGACGGCCGGGCGACGGTGGACATCACGCGTCACGCGCTCGGGATGCTGGAGATCGACGAGCTCGGCCTGGAGCCCCTCGACCGCCAGCTCCTCGAGACGGTGATCGTCAAGTTCAAGGGCGGGCCGGTGGGTCTCGACACCCTGGCCACGTCCTTGTCCGAGGAGCCGGAGACGATCGAGGATGTCCACGAGCCCTATCTGATCCAGATCGGCTTCCTCGCCCGGACGGCCCGCGGCCGAGTCGCGACCGAGCTCGCCTACCGGCACATGCGAATCGCTCCGCCGGCTTCCGCGACCGAGCAGACCCGGCTACTGTAAGTCACGGGGATGGCGCCCGCAGTGCCTCCACAAAGCGGTCCTTCCATGGCCAAGCGGGGTCTGCGCACGGACTGGGGGGTGGCCCGGGACCAACGAGACCCAGGCCGCCCGGCGCCATCGTCGCTTCGGCCTGAAATCCGCACCCAACACCGCGATTTCAGGCCGGGGAGGGTAGGGATGTTTAATTACCAATATGGCTGATGTGGGGCGGATGTTCCTCGTTTTCGGCGTGCTGCTCGCCATCATCGGCGGGGGCCTGATGCTGTTTGGGAGGTTCCATCTGCCTGGAGATCTCACCTTCCGGAGCGGGAACGTGACGATCTATCTTCCGATCGCAACCAGCGTCGTCCTGTCGGTGCTGCTCACGGTCGTCCTCAACCTCGTTTTCCGGCAGCGATGAACCGCCCGCCCGTAGACTGATTGGCCGCTCATGCAGTTAGTTCTCAGCTGGCCCGTCCGCCTTTTCGTCGTCGGCGTGCTGATCGTCTCGCTCTTCGTCGACGGAGCCGGCTTCGTCTACCGGATCGCCAACAAGCTGCCCCTGACGGGGAACGTCGCCGGCCTACCGCCTAACTTTGGGGGCTGGCAGCTCTACTTCCACAAGGGCCTGGACCTCGCCGGCGGCACGCACATCGACTACCAGCTGACCAACTTCCCGGCCGGCCAGAGCCGCGCCGACGTCCAGAAACGGACCATCGACGTGATCAACAAGCGCGTCAACTCCCTCGGTGTCAGCGAACCCGAGATCCGCGGCGCGGGCACGAACAACGACCGCATCACGGTCGACCTGGCGGGCGTCAACGCCGCGCAGGCGCAGAAGACGATCGGCGCCGTGTCAAAGCTCGTCTACACGAAGTGGGTCAAGGACGTCAAGGTCACGGGAGGGCCCGAGCCGGGGTACAAGCCCGCTCTGACCGGACTCACGGGCGACGACATCTCAAACGCCACCGCGACCATCGATCAAACGGGGACGTCGTGGGTCGTCAACATCACGTTCACGTCCGCCGGCGCAACCAAGTTCGACACGCTCACCCGCGACAACGTCGCCGCATGCCCAGGCGACTCGACCACCGTCGCGAGCGCGAATTGCGCGGAGCGGCACCTCACGATCTGGCTGGACTTGACGCAGGCAGACATCGACCATTGGGAGGACTCGTCGTACGTCGCGAAGGTCAGCGCCACGTACGACCCAGCGTGCCTCGCCGCCCAGGCCCCCGGCACCATCTGTGGCAAGTTTCTGACCGACCCTATCACCCGGGAAGAGATCGCCGGCGGCCAGGCTCAGATCAGCGGCTCGTTCACCCAGCAGAGCGCGACCGACCTCGCCACGGGCATCAACTCGGGTTCGCTGCCGGTCGACCTCGTGGCGCTCGACGTGACCCAGGTCAGCGCGACGCTGGGCGCCGAGTCGGTCAAGCTCAGCATCGCGGCCGGCCTCCTCGGCCTGGCGATCGTCGTCGTGTTCATGATCGTCTACTACCGCATTCCTGGCCTGCTGGCGAGCCTCGCGCTGCTGTTCTACGCGGGAGCGGTGCTGGCTGTGTTCAAGCTCGTGCCGGTGACCCTCACGCTTGCGGGTATCACCGGGTTCATCCTCTCGGTCGGTATGGCCGTCGACGCCAACGTGCTGATCTTCGAACGGTTCAAAGAAGAGGTGAGAGCAGGTCGGACCATCGCGGCCGCGGTGGATGCGGCCGTGAGGCGGGCGTGGCCCGCCATCCGTGACTCGAACACATCGACGATCATCACTTGCATCATCCTCGGCTTCGTCGGGCCGGCGGCGGTCAAGGGATTTGCGATCACACTCGCGATCGGTGTTTTCGCAAGCCTCGTCTCATCCATCGTCGTGACCCACAACCTCCTCGCGATCGTGCTTGCGGGCAGCGGTTTCCGGCGCCCGGGCTTGCTCGGGGTGGACCGTGTCCGAGCTGTCTGACATCAAGGCGGAGCAACAGAGCGCCGACATCGTTCCGGACGGAGCCTCTGAGCCCGAGCCGGCCCAGGCTGTCGCGGCCCCGGCGCCCGCGCCGCGGATCCGCCGCCTCAACATCATCGGCCGGCGCAACCTGTTCTTTGCCCTTTCGCTGATCATCATCATCCCCGGCATCGTTTCCATGGCGACGCGACACTTCGCGCTCGGCATCGACTTCGCTGGAGGTACCGAGCTGACGGTCAACGTCGCCAACAATCCCTCCCTCGCGCAGGTGCAGAGCGCGGTCGACGCCGAGAACATCAACGGGTCGGTGATACAGACTGGCGGCGGCGGCTACATCATTCGCTACCCGCCGCTGTCCCCGGCACAGGTGACCGGCGTGCAGAGCGACCTGCAGGGCAGGCTCGGACCCACGTCGGTACAGCAGATCCTGGTCGTGGGCGGCACCATCGCGGGTGAAACCATCGCCCTCTCGGTGCTCGCCGTCGTCCTCGCTTCGGTCGCGATCCTCTTGCTGCTGGCGGTCCGCTTCCGCAACGTGCCGGGAGGCTGGCGCGCCGGATTTCAGTTTGGCGGCTCCGCGCTGGCCGCGCTGCTGCACGATGTGTTCATCCTGACGGGCATCTTCTCCATCCTCGGCAAGGTGTTCGACCTACGCATCGGGGAGATCGACGCATTCTTCGTCACGGCCGTGCTGACCGTCGTCGGCTTTTCCGTCCACGACACGATCGTCGTCTTCGACCGGATCCGTGAGAACCTCCGGGTGAGCCAGCGTCTTTCCTTTGATCAGGTGGTCAATCTCAGCATCATGCAGACCGCCGCCCGGTCGATCATCACGAGCTTCACCGTCGTCCTGGTCCTAGCGGCGATCCTCATCGCCGGCGGGACAACGCTGCAAGGCCTCGCTCTCGCGCTCATGATCGGCATCGTCTCCGGGACCTACAGCTCGATCTTCAACGCAGCGCCGCTGCTGGTCGTCTGGCGGAGATTGCAGCCCCTGCGGTAGGGTTATGCGCAGAAACCGGACATGCCGACCTGGCCCATATCGTCGATCAAAGCGCTGCTCGAGCCGACGCTCAACCACATGGGTTACGAGCTGTACGCGCTCGACCAGTCGGGTCAGTCCGGACGAACGCTTCGCATCTCCATCGACCGTAACGAGCCGATCACGATCGAGGACTGCGAGCGCGTGAGCAAGGTTGCAGGCCCGCTGATCGATCATTCCAAATTGATCGAAGGCTCATACGACCTCGAGGTCTCTTCGCCCGGGGCGGAGCGTCCCCTGCGCAACCATCACGACTACGAGCGGTTCAACGGCAAGCGGGTCAACGTTCGCTATCGCGGCGGTGACACGGAGACCGTGGTCGAGGGTCAGCTCGTCGCGGTCGATGGAGCGGGCATCGCTGTACAGGCGCCCGGAGCGCGCGGACGCGCGCCGGTGATCATTCACATTGCGTGGGAAGACGTTGTCGCGGCCAGGCTCGCGGTCGCAATCTGAGCCGTCTACCGAAGGCCTGGCCGAAGCGCTGACCGCGCTTTGCGCCGAGCTCGGCATCCCCTTCGAGGAGATGCTGCACACCGTGGAGGGCGCGCTCGCGGTCGCCTACAAGCGCGCCTTCAATCCGGACGGTGAGGTGACGGTGAAGCTCGACACCTCGACCGGCGCCCTGGATGTCCAGAGCCGTGTCGTGCATCGCGACGGCAGCGTGGTCACAGCCGAGCTCCCGTCCGAAGACTTCAAACGGATGGCGGCGCAGACCGCCAAGCACGCCGTGCTGCGCCACATCCACGACCTGGAACGCGACAAGGTCCTGCGCGATGTCGCGGAGCACAAAGGCGAGCTCGCCAGCGGCATCGTCGACCGCATCGAGTCGGGGATCGTGTACATCGACCTCGGGCGGGCGGAGGGCGTGATGCCGCCCGAGGAGCAGATCCCCGGCGAGCAGCTCCATCCCGGGCGCCCGGTGTTGGTCGTGATGCTCGAGCCGCAGCACAACCGCAAGCAGGCCCAGGTGCGCGTGTCGCGCGGCGCACGGGCATTTGTTCATCGCCTGCTCGAGGCCGAGGTGCCCGAGATCAAGGCCGGCGCGGTCCAGATTCGGGCGATCGCGCGCGAGCCGGGTCTGCGGACGAAGATCGCGGTCTCTTCGAGCGAGCCAGGTCTGGATCCGGTCGGCGCCTGCGTCGGACCGAAGGGCGTGAGGCACCGAGCCATCCTGAGCGAGCTGGCCAACGAGCACGTCGACATCGTCCCCTGGTCGGAGGACCCGGAAGCTTTCGTGGCCGCTGCCTTGGGCCCTGCCAAGGCTGACAGGGTGACGATCGACCGGGTCACCCGCACGGCCACGGTGCTCGTGCCGAAGAATCAGCTCTCGCTGGCGATCGGCCGGGACGGCCAGAACGCCCGCCTCGGGGCCAAGCTGACAGGCCTGCGGATCGACATCAAAGCCAGCGATCCTGTTGAAGAGGAGACTCCTCCGCATTAATCGGGAGGTGCAGCGGAGCGGCGGCCCGCCCATCCGGACGTGCGTCGCCTGCCGGCAGGAGGCCGGGAAAGCGGAGTTGATTCGCTTTGTGCGCCGCTCCGATGGGTCGGTCGCCGCGGACAGGACAGGCCGTTTGCCCGGCCGCGGTGCCTACCTGCACGCCGCGGCGGAATGCATCGAAACAGCACGCAAGAAACGCTCGCTGGAGCGCGCGTTGAGGGCACCGGTCAGCCCTGAGGTGTGGTCTGAGCTGAAGCCGGATGCGAGCTTAAGCCCCTCGCCCTAGCCCTCTCCCCGATGGGAGCCGGGATAGGGTCAAGGTTTCGAATTCACCTTGGGCGGCATAATCAGTAGTTCCGGCATGAAAGCACACGAGCTTGCGCGCGAACTTGGCATCAGCCAGAAGGAGCTGGTCAACTTCCTCCAGCAGCGGAGGCTGACCCGCAACGCCGCGGCGCCCCTGGCGCCTGGCGCGATCGACGCTGCCCGCACCGCCTTCAAGCCGACAACCGTCACGCCCAAGATCGAGACCAACGGGGACCGCCGGATCACCCTTCCGCCGACGCTGTCGGTCAAGGACCTGGCGGAGAAGCTCGGCGTGAGCCCGGTCGAGGTCATCAAGAAGCTGATGGCTTCCAAGATCCTGGCCACCATCAACCAGGTCATCGACTTTGCCACCGCGGAGATCGTGGCCGACGAGTTCGGGTTCACGGTCGAGCCGGTCGCCAGCGAGGACGTGGTCGCGGTCGAGTCGGCCGAGGGCGAGGGCGACGTCGTCACGACCTCGCGCGAGGAGCTCTTCTCGCTCGCCAACGAAGACCCTGCCAAGCTCAAGCCGCGACCGCCGATCGTGACCGTCCTGGGCCATGTCGACCATGGCAAGACCTCGATCCTGGACGCGATCCGCCAGACGCGTGTGGCGGCGGGGGAGGCGGGAGGCATCACGCAGCGGATCGGCGCATACAAGATCGAGACCGCAGACCAACATCCCGTGGTGTTCATCGACACCCCGGGTCACGAAGCCTTCACCGCCATGCGCGCCCGCGGTGCTCAGGTCACGGACCTCGTGGTCCTGGTCGTGGCGGCGGACGACGGCGTGATGCCGCAAACGGTCGAGGCGATCCACCACGCACGAGCGGCCAAGGTGCCGATCATCGTCGCGATTAACAAGGTCGACAAGGACAACGCCAACGTCGACCGCGTCCACCAACAGCTTGCGGAACAGGGGATTGTCACGCGCCACTACGGCGGCGAGCACGAGTGCGTGCACCTGAGCGCAAGGACGGGCAAGGGCATCGATGACCTGCTGACCACGATCGTGCTGTCCTCCGACATCCTCGAGCTCAAAGCGAACCCCGACCGCAACGCGATCGGCACCATCGTCGACGCCCATCTCGAGCGCGGGCGCGGTCCCGTGGCGACGGTCCTGGTGCAGGCCGGCACGCTGAAGGTCGGCGACGATTTCGTGTGTGGGCACATCTACGGCCGCGTGCGCGCGCTTGCCGACGACCGCGGCCGAAGCGTGACCGAGGCCCCACCGGCGACGCCGGTGGTGGTCTCCGGCATGAACGAAGTCGCGCAGGCTGGCGACATCTTCCAGGTGGTCGGGTCGGAAAAGGCCGCTCGCCAGATCGCACTGACCAAGCTGATCGAGAAGCGCGCGCAGGAAGCGGCGCGTGACGTCACTCCTCGGATCACCCTCGAAGACCTGGCGCGCCGGGCCAAAGAAGGAGAGGTCAAAGAGCTCAGCCTGGTCGTCAAAGCCGACGCCCAGGGCACGCTCGAGGCCGTGCTGGCCGCGCTGCAGAAGATCGAGGACCCCGTGGTCGCGATCAAGATCGTCGGCCAGGGCGTGGGCGCCGTCAGCGACTCAGACCTCCTGCTCGCCGGCGTCTCCAGCGCCATCATCGTTTGCTTCAACCTGAAGGCGACGCCCGCGAGCACGGCCGCCGCGGAGCGGGCCAAGGTCGAGGTTCGCTACTACGACGTGATCTACAAGCTCACCGAAGACGTCGAACGCGCAGCCAAGGGCTTGCGCGAGCCGACCTATCGTCAGATTCGGGAG
>Ga0209690_1000162_pt1 | contig 32382 bp, 29 predicted proteins | sample GraSoiAngelo_150_FD_186164 | JGI IMG/M metagenome (GOLD analysis project Ga0209690, IMG submission 186164) | Grasslands soil microbial communities from the Angelo Coastal Reserve, California, USA - 14_1009_09_40cm (SPAdes) (version 2) | ecosystem: Environmental > Terrestrial > Soil > Grasslands ... | reverse complement strand
ATGTCGATGTTTGGCGGACACCCATCGATCACCACACCGACACCGCCGCCGTGCGATTCGCCAAACGTCGTGACGCGAAAAAGGTGGCCGAATATATTGCCCATTCGCGTGAAAGATTAAACGAAATCGCGAGCAATTGTAGAGCGTTTCTGTGAAACGGCTTGGTAGGGCGCGATCGCCGGGCGCGCCGCGACGTTAACGGACGGCTCGGCGATCCACCCTACCATTTTCAGATCGCTTCAATCGCGGTTTTCAGGTCGTCGATTAGATCACGGACGTCCTCGACGCCAACCGACAGACGGACGAGCGAATCGGTCACTCCGAGCGCCTCACGTTGGTCCCTCGGCACCGACGCATGCGTCATGAGGACGGGATGATTGATGAGGCTCTCGACGCCGCCCAAACTCTCCGCAAGCGAAAACAGACGCGTATTCTCCAGAAAGCGTTTCGTCCCAGCGAGATCGGCCTTTAGAACAATCGTCACCATGCCGCCAAAGCCGCGCATTTGCTGCCGGGCGAGGTCGTGTTGCGGATGCGATTTTAGTCCGGGGTAACTGACCGATTTTACTTGCGGTTGTTCCTCCAGCCAACGCGCAATTTCAATCGCGTTGGAACAGTGTCGCTCCATGCGCAGTGCAAGCGTTTTCAAACTGCGCATGGCCAGAAAGCTTTCGAACGGCCCCGCAATTGCGCCCACTGAATTTTGCAAAAGCGCAATCTGATCACCCAGCTCCTTGTTTTCGCCGACCACGACGACACCGCCGACTAGGTCAGAATGTCCGTTCAGATATTTGGTGGCGGAATGGATTACCAGATCGAAGCCGGCTTCGATCGGCCGCTGAATCCACGGAGTCGCGAACGTGTTATCGCAAACCGAAATGATTTCGTGCTCGCGCGCGGTTTTCGCGATCGCCTCCAGATCGATCAGCTTGAGCAGCGGGTTGCTCGGAGTCTCGATCCACACCATGCGTGTGTTTGATTTGATCACGCGCTCGAAGTCTTCTGCATCGGTAAGATCGATGTAGGCGAAAGCGAGATTGGCAGAGCGGCGCCGCACTTTATCGAACAACCGAAACGTGCCGCCGTAAAGATCGTCGCTTGCGACGATGTGCGAACCGCTCTCAAGCACCTCGAGCGCGGTTGCCATCGCGGCCAGTCCGGATGCGAATGCGAATCCGCGTGTGCCACCTTCCAGATCGGCAATGCATTTCTCGTAGGCAAGCCGTGTTGGATTAATGGAGCGCGCGTAATCGTAGCCCTTATGCTTACCTGGGCTCTTCTGCACATACGTGGATGTTGCGTAAATCGGCGTCATGATTGCGCCGGTGGACGGGTCGGGCTCCTGGCCGGCGTGAATCGCTCGCGTGGCAAACTCGTGCTGTTTTTTCATTTGGGTCTAATCTTAACCTCGGATGAGGCGGATTTCACTGATTAGTGGGTGGATCGAGCAGTCCCCTCGGCATGCCGGAGCGCTGCGAAAGCGGCTTGTTCGATGCTAAAATGATGTGGCAGAGCCGAGACCGAAATTGCATCGCCCGACGGACCGGTCGATCCACCGTTTACGAATATTCCTGTGCCGACGGGACGGATGACTTCGGCATGTGAAGCCGCAAATAGGAGAGCAAATCGGTGCGCGTGATCAGCCCAAGAAACTTATCGTCATCCATCACTATGGCGACGCGACCGCGATCGAAAACCTTCAGCAGGTCATTGATTTTCGATTTTGGTGTGAGCGTTTCGAGCTTGTCGGTCATCGCATTTTTCACCGGATCGTTAAAGTGCGACGGATCACGGTGCACCTTCACGAGCACATCGGATTCATCAAGAATTCCAATGGCGCGCCCGCTTTGATCGACAACGGGCAGCTGCGAAACATCCGCGTCGCGCATACGCTTGAATGCGGTGAGCAACGTGTCTGTCGGTCCGACTGAAATTACTTCGCCGGCCTCGTAACGATGTGAAATCAGATCGCTCAAGTCCCCGTGCGGCGGACGATGGATGAAACCCTGCTCCGCCATCCAGAAATCGTCGTACATCTTGGATAGATATTTGTTTCCCGTGTCGACGACGAAGCTCACGACGCGTTTCGGTTTCGTTTGTTCCCGGCAATAACGCAGCGCGCCGGCAAGGAGCGTGCCGGTGGATGAGCCGCCGAAAATCCCTTCTTTGCGCAACAGCTCGCGTACAGTTGCGAAACTTTCCTCGTCATCGATTTCGAATGCTTCCGTGACCAGCGACATGTCCGCGATGTCGGGAATGAAATCTTCGCCGATGCCTTCGACAGCCCAACTCCCTGCCTCCACCAGTTTGCCTGTCCGGACGTATTCGTAGAGAACAGAGCCAGTCGGATCGGCCAGAATCATTTCAATCCCGCGCCGTGGTTTAACGCGATTAAAAAATCGACCGAGGCCAGTGAGCGTTCCGCCCGAACCCACACCCACAACGACCGCGTCAACATCATGCCGCATCTGTTCCCAAATTTCCGGTCCGGTCGTGCGCTCGTGCGCAAGAGGATTTGCCGGATTGCCGAATTGGTTGACATAAAAACCCCCAGGGATTTCTTCGGCAAGTCGGGCAGCCACGTCCTGGTAATATTCCGGATGGCCGCGCGTTACGTCCGACCGCGTGATCCGTACTTCGGCGCCGAGCGCTTTCACGTGCGAAATTTTTTCCTGCGACATCTTGTCTGGAATGACGAGGAGGACGCGATAACCTTTCGCACCGGCAACAAGCGCCAAGCCTAGCCCGGTATTCCCTGCGGTTGCTTCAACGACTGTGCCGCCGGGTCGCAATTTTCCCTCGCGCTCCGCCGCCTCGATCATCGAGAGCGCGATCCTGTCCTTAATCGAGCCGCCCGGATTTTGATTTTCCAGTTTCAGGAAAAGCTGACACAGCCCGGTGTCGATCTGTGTGACCTCGACGAGTGGCGTGTCGCCAATAAGCGAGAGAATCGCCGGCGACTTGCTATGTGTTGGAATTGTAACGGTCGAAGCTGCGGTCATTTCAAGTGCAAAAACTTTTCGTCGGAATTCTCGAACAGGACTTTACCTGTCTCAGAAAATCTGGGCCCACACTGCCCCGCTCGAGACCGTCTAAAGACAATATGCGAAGGAAGCAGGCTGGCTCAAGAGATGCGGCTGAGACTGGGGTTGTGATTCCTGCATCTCTCTTTGCCCGGCGGCATTGACTAGGTTCCACTCCCGTTTATCAATTCTTTAGAAGAGGAAAGATAATGAGATGAAGGCGTTGCGTACGGACTCGGCGATCGAGTCCGAGCCGGCAGATTCACCAGTCGAGTAAAAGCCGCGAGCGCGTACGAAGATATTCTGTCGAGTGGGCAAATCTTGGCCTGGCAGTTGCCAACCGCCGGCGATGCGGGTTGGAGTTGCGAGAGCAGCGTAGTTGATGCCGTCGGTGGAGAGTTCAAAGGTAACGCGGTCAACTTCGGGCGAAGTGCCACTGCGGTACCAGGTGATGGTCGTACCGTCGGTCGCGACAGTCAGCGCTTCTAATGCGGCGTCTGCGTTCGTGAGCCGACCGACGGAGTTGCGCGGCATAGTGCCAGTGCCGCCGCCCCCAAGGGTGGTGAAATTTCCACCGACCAAAATCTTGCCATCGGTCTCAATCGCCAAAGCAAGGACAGCAAGATTTGCCCCGGGATCGAAGCTGGTATCGAGCGTGCCATCGGCATTGAGTCGTCCGATCCTGTTGCGCACCGTTGTGCCGGTACCACCGCCGCCGAGAGTCGTGAAATCCCCTGCGACTAAAATCCTGCCATCGGCTTGCACTGCCAGCTCTTCGACAAGCCCGTTCGCACCAGGATCGAAGCTCGTATCGAGCGTGCCGTCGGAATTAAGTCGCCCGAGATGGTTGCGCACCATTGTTACGCTGCCGCTGCGAAGCGTGGTGAAATCTCCGGCGACTAAAATCTTGCCGTTCGCCTGCACCGCCAGAGCACGCACGGATTGATTCGCACCAGGATTGAAGCTCGTATCAAGGGTGCCATCGGCATTGAGTCGTCCGATCTTGCTGCGCATCGTCGTGCCGGTACCGCCGCCGCCGAGGGTAGTGAAATCGCCTGCCACTAAAATCTTGCCGTTCGCCTGCATTGCCAGAGCACGGATAGGGCGGTTCGCGCCGGGATCGAAACCAGTGTCGACGGTGCCGTCCGGATTTAATCGTCCGATCCTATAGCGCGGAAAGTTGCCGGTGCCTGTGCCGTTGAGAGCGCTGAATGATCCACCGACCAGAATCTTGCCATCGGCTTGCAGTTCCAGAGCAAGGACAGGGCGGTTCGCACCGGGAGCAAAGCCAGTGTCAAGCGTGCCGTCCGCGTTAAGACGTCCAAGGCGGTTGCGCGCGGTGGTGCCGCCATTGCCAAGACTGGTGAAAGATCCACCCGCCACAATCTTCCCATCCGTTTGCACGGCCAGAGCCTGCACGGTGCTGTTCGCACCGGGATTGAAGCTGGTCTCAAGCGTCCCATCCGGATCAAGTCGTCCGAGCCGGCTGCGGGCAGTGGTCCCGATACCACCGCCCCCGAGGGTGGTGAAATCTCCGCCGAGTAATATCTTCCCGTCGGATTGTAGCGCGACAGCGCGCACACTGCTATTCGCACCGGGATCGAAGTTATTGTCCAGCGTGCCATCGGCATAAAGTCGTCCGATAAAGTTGCGCGTGTATATACCGCTGCCGCCGCCGCCCAGAGTAGTGAAAGGTCCGCCGACCAGAACCTTTCCATCCGCTTGCAGAGCCACGCAGCTGACGGCGGGGTCGTTCGCGCCAGGATCGAAACTATCGACCGAGCCATCAATGTTTAGCCGCGCGATAAGGTGGCGGGAGATGACACCGGTGCCGCCGCCGCCAATTTTCAGGAAATCGCCGACCACCAAAATTTTGCCGTCGGGTTGCACCGCCAATCCTTTGACGTCGTTGTTCGCACCGGGATCAAAGCCGGCGTCGATCGTGCCGTCGGAATTCAGGCGCCCGATCTGGCTGCGTGGAAAGTGGCCAGTGCCGCCGCCCCCGAGGAGAGTCAATTCTCCGCCGACTACGATTTTGCCATCAGCTTGCACTACGATACTAAAGATTGTGCTGTCTTCCGGCTCAGTCCCGCGGCCGCTCGCACCGGGATCAAAGCCGGCGTCGATGGTGCCGTCGGGATTCAGCCGCGCGATGCAGCTGCGCGGGACGGTGCCGATACCACCGCCACCGCAAGTGGTGAAATTTCCTCCGACCAAAATCTTGCCGTCCGGTTGCAGTGCAATAGCAGAGATTCGATCGTTCGCACCGGGATTAAAGGTCATGTCGAGCGTCCCATCGGGATTCAGCCGTGCGATACGGTTACGTACGAACGTACCGGTGCCGCCGCCGCCGAGAGTCGTAAAACTTCCTCCAACCAATATTTTCCCATCTGCTTGTATCGCCAGACAGGTGATTTCCGCGTTGGCGCCGGGATCGAAGCTGGTGTCCAGTGTGCCGTCTGGGTTTACGCGTGCAATATGATTGCGCACGCTTGTGCCGCTGCCACCGCCGCCGAGAGTGGTGAAAAATCCGCCGACTACGATTTTGCCGTCCGCTTGAATCGCCAGCGCATCGACAATGTCGTTCGCACCGGGATCGAAGCTGAGGTCGAGCGTGCCGTCGGGATTGAGTCGCCCGATATGCTTGCGTGTGGTTGTGCCCGTTCCGCCACCGCCGAGGGTGGAGAAAGTTCCACCGACTATGATCTTGCCATCGGGTTGCACCGCCAACGCTTTCACATTGCGGTCCGCGCCCGGATCGAAACCATCGACAGCGGACTGCGCTCGCCCTTCTTCTGCCAGCAACACGATCGGCATCAATAATGCCAGCGTCATCCATCCTTGAACACGCCTTATCCCTCGATAGGCTTCGCTTAATCGCGGCTTCGTGACGCCTCTCAACTCGTATCTTTTTGTTGTCATTGTTTGCGATCTTCAGCGGTGGCGCCGTAAAGAAAGACGTTCACGGCCTGTGGAGCTTCCAAAACTTGAAAACCGGTCTCCCGAATCAGGCAGAGATTCATATACCTCCGGAAAGAGCAGGGCTCATGTTATAAAGTAAGGTGAACTAGCGCAAGCAAAAAGGCTCAGCTTTCTTCAGCAGAGTGCCCTTCCATACCGCCGGGTGCTATATTCAAAGCGCAGATGCAAACAACTTTAAAAAAAATCACAAGGCTTATTTGGAACCGCAAACAAGATTATCAGAAAACACGCCAAGCGGGAACCAAAGAACGCTGGAAATTAATCCAGAGTCGAATCACTGGGACTTCGTCTCTGCTGGATGTCGGTTGTAGTTCTGGACTGTTAACTGCTCTGGCTGCCGCAGCCGGCTTTTTCGCCATCGGATTGGACTCCAATTGGGAGGTGGTGTCCGATGCGCGTAGAAAATGCAAACCTAATCTCAGTCTGGCTTACGCCCATTTCGTGGTGACGCCTCAGTCCGTTACCGTGTTGCCGGTTTGCGATGTTGTTCTTTGTTTGTCGATTTACCACCAGTGGCACTGCAAATTCGGCCATGAAGGCGCCCAGCAAATTCTCCAAATTCTGGGAACCAAAGCGCGGAAGAGACTGTTTTTTGAGCCCGCTTCGAGGCAGAGCAAATATGGGCCAAAGCCGCCGACCTTTACTGACCACGACGAACGCTCAATTATCGATTACAATCACAGGATGCTGGGTGGATTGTTCGGCAAAGAAAATGTCGAATTTCTAGGGGCTACTACGGCCAGCCGCAGCGAGTCGGTCCGTTATTTGTTTACAATCCAAATGCAGCCCTGACGAACTGTCACAGTTGTCGGTTCGTTTCAGCGATCGCACCCGTTCTTTACATCTTCCGGGTTGCATCGAGCATCCAAATCTCGCCAGAGCGAAAGGTTGCGCGATATCGCTAGCCGGTTTGTTGTGTAAAATGGAAGGCTGGGGAGAAGTCTCGATCAGGTCTAGAATAGCCTGAGCAGTTCGTTCGGATAGTCGATAACGACTTTGGTAACCTACTCGATCTGCGGCTCGCCTTTGTGGGACCACTCGCAATTGCTGTCCTCAAGAAATTGCTGCAAGACTGGAAAGCGCATTTCGCCATAGTTCAGCGCGTAACGAAGATCGCCACCCTTATAAACCCAAGTTGTTGGAATCCACGAAAGCGGCAGACCGAAAAATTGCTTGATGTGATCTTTGCCGCGCGGTCCAGGATCGGCCAGAATCGTCACGTTTGGCTGATCGACAAGGTCAAATTTTTTCAGCATGGCTCGGCCATCCTCGCCGCCGTTCCAAACGGAAACAAAATAAAAATGCACCCGCGGATTGTCCCTCACTATCTTGAGCCAGTCGCCGCCTTTCAATTCAGCCTGGCAATTCGAGCACCAGGGCGCCCACAGATGCACGACGCTTAACTCCTGCGACTTGGTTGCCTCCAATACTTTTTGTTCGGCGGCTGAAGGTTCGGCGCGAAGCGATATTGCTGTAAGCAGAATGAATACGGACGCCAGGCGCAACATCGACATGTGGTTCAAATATGGAGAGAAACGAAGCGCGCTCAAGGATGCTCGGTAGAGCGACGCTCTGTAGAGCCGTCGAAATAAGTTTGCTCACAGAGTCTCGCTTCACGGGAACAGTTGACCTGCGCGGCGGAAACGCCTACTATGGCGCTCCGTTTCCGCTGGTTGCAACTGCGTGGAAATTTCGGCGGTCATAGACTGCCGCTACAGTGGGCGCCCCGAGGAGGCTTTTTATTTTATGGTGCAAATGCAGGATGTGATGTCGAAGCCGATGCCGGACTTCCGCGAGGGAAGCATCGTCAAGGGACGAATACTGGAAGTTCGTCCGCGCGAAGTGTTGGTCGACATCGGATACAAATCCGAGGGCGTCATTCCGATAACGGAATTTGATGACGTCGACTCGCCCGAAGTGGGCGACGAGGTGGACGTGTTGCTCGAGCGGCTCGAAAACGACGAGGGCATGGTCGTGCTCTCGAAGGAAAAAGCCGCTTACCGCCAAAACTGGTACAAGATCGTGCATGTTTTCGAAGGGGATGGCCTGATCAAAGGCAAGGTAAAATCCGTGGTGAAAGGCGGCCTGATGGTGAACATCGGCGTCGAGGCATTTTTGCCGGCATCTCAGATCGATGTCGTCCCGCCAAAAGATTTGCAGCAATTCGTTGGCAACACGTACGATTTTAAAATCGTCAAGCTTAACGACGACCGCAAAAACGTCGTGCTTAGCCGGCGCGAGGTGATCGAGCAGGAGCGCAGCGAAAAGCGGCAAAAATTCATGGATGGCGTGAACGTCGGCGACCGGGTGATTGGCACCGTCAAAAATCTTACGGACTTCGGCGCGTTTATCGATCTCGATGGCATGGATGGTTTGCTTCACATCACCGATATGACCTGGGGCCGGCTCGGGCATCCGAGCGAGTTGCTGAAAGTTGGGCAGCAGTTGGAAGTCATCGTGCTCGACATCAACAAAGAAAAAGAGCGCGTTTCGTTAGGGCTCAAGCAGACCCAGAAGAATCCGTGGGACCAGATCGAGGAGCGTTTCCCGGCTGGTCAGCGCATCAAAGGCAAAATCACCAATCTTGTTCCTTACGGCGCGTTTGTTGAGGTCGAGGAAGGCGTAGAAGGTCTTATCCATGTTTCAGAACTTTCGTGGACGAAGCGGATCATGCGCCCGTCCGACATTCTCACTGTCGGCCAGGAAGTCGAAGCCGTTGTGCTCGGGGTCAACAAAGAAGAGCAGAAAATTTCGCTGGGCCTGCGCCAACTCGAGCCGAATCCGTGGGACGAGATCGAGAAGAAATTCACCATCGGCAGCACCGTGAAAGGCAAAATTCGCAACATGACTGCCTATGGCGCGTTCGCGGAACTCGACGAAGGGATTGACGGCATGATCCATGTCTCCGATTTGAGCTGGACCCGCAAGGTTAATCACCCGAGCGAAGTCTTTAAAAAAGGCGACGAAGTCGAAGCCGTCGTCATCGACATCGACAAAGTAAATCAGCGGATCAGCCTCGGTATCAAACAGCTCACCGAAGATCCGTGGAAGACCATCGATCAGAAATACAAGATCGGTGATCTGGTGAAAGGTAAAGTGACTAAGCTCGCTAGCTTCGGCGCGTTCGTGCAGTTGCAAGACGACATCGACGGGCTCGTCCACATCTCGCAGTTGAGCGAAGATCACGTCGCAAAAGTGAAAGACGTGCTTAAAGTTGGCCAGGACGTCGAAGCGCGCGTGATCAAGGTGGACAAACTCGAGCGCCGCATCGGTCTCTCGATCAAAGCCGCCAACTACACCGAGGAGCAACTGCGCAAAGAAGCCGAAGCCCTCGACACACTCCGCCCGGGTGAAGACATGGTTGGCCTGGAAAAAGCTTTCGCCGCCGCAGAACAGGAAGAATATCGCCCCGGCGAATCCAGCAAAGCCGCAAAAGAGTCGAAGGAAGCAAAAGAATCCAAGCGCGAGTCAAAGAAAGAATCGAAGAAAAAGTAAGTCGGCGAAAGAACATATGAAGCTTGGGAGAATGGGTTCGCAGCTCATGAGCTTCAATTATGGCATCGCTAATTGCTTCGCGTGACTAATCAGCAGAGCGAGAAGATCACGCGATCCAAGATAACGGAGGCCCTCCTTCGCTCTGGCTATCTGTTAGAATCGCGGGTTGAATCCAAGCTGCGAAAGCAATGGGGCTATGTAGAAGCAAACCCGACTTACGTCGACCCTGATACAGGAAAATCGCGTGAATTCGATCTGTTCGCTATGAGCATGCAGCGAGCAGGGCCAAATCAATATGATTTCGTTTTCGCCGTGTTGCTTGCGGAATGCATCAATAATCCATAGCCGGTCGTGATTCTGACAAAGGAGCCGTTGGTACCCTTCTTGCATCATCAGGAAGTCAAACTCGCAGGCCTTCCGGTCAAGGTTCACGACAAACAACAGCAGGACACGTGGGAGCGGCTGTCTGACTTCCTCGGAATGGAGGGCTATCATCATTATTGCGAGGGACGTGTTGGGACGCAGTTCTGTTCCTTTGCGAAAAAGAAAAGCGGACGAGTCGAAGAATGGATGATGGCAACCCACGAAGAGCGCATTATGACTCCTTCCGCAAAGTGTGCGATGTCGTCGACTATCAAGTGCAGAAGAACTTCACAAACTGGAGATTCGACGGCGACGAAAACGTGAACATCGAGATCTATTATCCTGTAATAATCCTCCAAGGGGAATTGCTTGAGGCGCGGGAAACCAAAAAGAGCGTCACGCTACGGTCCGCTGCGCATCTTCAATTTCGGAGATCCGTGGCAACGAAGGGTACGAGCGTCGAGTATCAGATCGACGTAATCCGAGAGCAACACTTGCTAAAGTACTTGGAACTGGTCGATGGTGAACTTGAGAGGACAGGCTGTTTGCTTCGGCGCCGGCATAAGGCTGTGCGTTCAGCGATTGACAGCATTGTTGCGGCCGCAAAGCGTGTAACGGACCCCGAGAGAAAGAGGGACATCATGGATTATGCTAGGTGAGCCAATGGGCAAGCTCGGCTGTCATGGGATTAGCTTTCTTCCAACGTAAGTCAGGCCTGCGAATAATCGCTTCGACTGTTCTGCTGTGCGTGATGGTGGGCTGCGGGAATCCCACCATTATCGGCAAATGGCGTATGTTGGGAGGGTCGAACGCAACCATCTGGGAATTTTCCAAGAATGGCTCCGTCCTCATCGGGAACGTGCGTGGCAGGTATAGGTTCGGTGATCAAGACCGAATCAAAATCGAAACGCCGTTCGCCACCACCGTTTATCAGATGGAAATTGCCGGCGACCGGATGACATTGCGAGAGCCCGGTGGTTCCAAGCTCGACTTTACAAGGATGAGATAAAGTCCGCGAAATTCGCGGTTATTTCGCTTTTGGTTTTTCGCACAGGAGTGCGAGAACGTTGTTTTCGGAGTCGCGAAATTCGGCCAGCCAAAGATCGTGCGTTGCCATCGGCGCGACGAGCATCGGTTTGGTCTCAAAGTGTACGCCGCGCGACTCCAAAACTTGGTGTGCGTTCTCGATGTCTGAGACTTTGAAATAAAGAATCGAACTTGGATGATCGAGGTCCGGCCTTTCCGGGATGGCAAGCATCAATCGGATTCCGCCAGCATCGAAGAATGCCATCTTCGGTGGCACAGTAAAGAGATGCTTCACGCCGAGCGTTTCTTTATAAAATGCAGCGGCGCGCACCAGATCGTGCACGTTCACGGAGATCTGGCCAATCTGCGATAGCGAAACAGAAGATTCAGAATTCATATAGCGAATGTAACCGCAGATTACGATCTCGCGCGTTTCAAGCCCAGCATTTCTTGTTCGATCACAGGTGCATATACACTTGTCCAAATGATCATGCGTATAGCTACACGCATGATTCCAGGATTTATCTTGTTTCGGTCTAGGCGGACGTGGGTGCGGGCTTCCTGGCACTCACCAGCCGAATGAAAATACCGATGTGAACCGTAAACAGTAGCGGGACCAAAAAACCGGGGATCAAGAGCCACGGCAGAGTTGTCATGATGGCCGAGCTGGGTTCAGCGGAGATCAGGCGCTGTGGACCGGGCGAGGAAATTACTCCCAATCCGACGGCAGCGACCAAATCCACTAGTCCGATAACGTTCCAAATCCATAGGATCGGTCGAGCATTTACGGGCCGGCGATATGCGAGCCTTGCGACCGGCAAAGCAGTTGCGCCGACAAAAATATCGCCCCAGCCCGCAACCGGCGCGAACGGCGCCGGCAAACGACCCGCTGCGTAAAGAATTACGAAACTAATGCCGAGCAAACGAACCGTGTGCACACCAACGAGCAACCAGAGCGGCACGCGATGCAACGCGTCGTGCAACGGTTGTACGCACGCGACAAGAATGCAGAGGACCGCGATCGGCAGCGCCACCGCGATACCGAGACTAGGCGCGCCCAGCGCACGTTCGTAATACAACGCGCGCGTTGCGGCCAAAATTGCCACGATGACGAACCAGGCACTGAGCCAGGCAGCAATACGAATCCGCGCGGGTGCGTTGGAACCGAATCCAATCGATAGCGCGGCAATTACGATGGCGGCCGAGGCCGTCAGTTCCACAGAACCGATAAGATCAGTGTTCATAGTTTATTCCTTTCTCTTTGATCACCTTTGTTCGCGCAGCCCACCGCGGGCCTGCTGCGCGCCAGAGCCCGCTACCGCGGCGGCGCGAGACGACGGCGACCACGTCAATCATACATTTTCTTCTCGATCATGCGTGTATATACATCTTTCCTTGTAAAAAATTATTCGGCGCGCACCATTGGACGGGACTGCAATCCGAACCGCCGTAAGACCGGCTCGACGCTGGTATCTGCTTGCTTCCAAAACGCCAAAGCAGCCGAGGCCTTTTTCCTCCCTCTGGGAGAAAGCGCCATCTTGCGGACACGTTGATCACCGTGGGCAAGCGCGGAGATCCAGCCCTGGTCTTCGATCAAACGCAAATTTCGCGACAGGGTCGTTCGGTCAATACCGAGTTGGTCCGATAGCTCCGAGATGGAGAGCGGGCCAGCCTGTGCGAGGGTTGCCAAAATAGTGAATTGCGTGGCACGAAGCCCGCTTCCCCGGAAATGCCTCTCATAATGCTGGGTCACGGCCCGGCTTGCGCGGCGGAGAGCAGAACACGCGCAAGCCTGGCATGCTTTAAACGATGGTGCGGAAGGTCGCATACGTGTATATACACTCTTGATTAGACCCGTCAAGAGTGGTCCGTTCAGTTTTCGTTGAGCTCTTTTTGGAAACGCAGTTTGCCTGCTGCGGTGCGTAATCCGAAGGCGATCAGAACTCGGCGCTGCCAGGCGTTCGCGCGAAGGGAATGACATCGCGGATGTTCGACACGCCTGTGACGAACATCAGCATCCGCTCGAAACCGAGGCCGAAGCCGGAATGTGGAACAGTGCCGTAGCGCCGAAGATCGAGATACCATTTGTAATCGGCCGGATCCATTTTGTGCCAGCGCATATTCTGCTTCAACACTTCAAGTCGCTCTTCACGCTGGCTTCCGCCGACGATTTCGCCGATCCCCGGCACCAGCAAATCCATTGCTGTGACCGTCTTCCCATCATCGTTCAAACGCATATAGAACGGTTTGATCTCCTTCGGATAATTGAAAACCGTGACCGGGCATTTGAAGTGTTTCTCGGTTAGCCAGCGTTCGTGTTCCGATTGCAGGTTTAATCCGTAGTCGATGGGGAATTCGAATTTTTCTCCACTCTTCTTTAGAAGATCGACAGCATCGCTATAGTTGATTCGCTGAAATCGCCGCTGGACCACGAAATCGAGTCGTCCCAGCAATTCCTTGTCCACGAACTTCGCGAAGAGTTCCATCTCTTCACGACAGTGTTTGCGTACGTCTACGATCAGATATTTCACCATCTCTTCCGCGAGATCCATGTTGCCATCCAAATCGCAAAACGCCATTTCCGGCTCAATCATCCAGAACTCGCTGGCATGCCGGGATGTGTTGGAGTTCTCGGCGCGAAACGTCGGACCGAACGTGTAAACCTTGGACAATGCTAGCGCGAACGCCTCCGCTTCGAGCTGTCCGCTGACGGTCAAATAAGTCGGGCGCGCGAAGAAGTCTTTTGTATAATCGATTTCCCCGTGCGTCGTTCGCGGTACCTTTTTGGCGTCGATTGTTGTAACGCGAAACAATTCCCCTGCTCCTTCGCAATCGCTTCCGGTAATGATCGGCGTATGGACGTAAACGAAACCGCGCTCGTGAAAAAATTGGTGAATGGCGAATGCAAGCCGGCTACGAACACGAAAGACGCAGCCAAAAAGGTTCGAGCGTGGACGGAGATGCGCGATCTCACGCAAAAACTCGGGCGTATGCCCCTTCTTCTGTAGCGGGTAGGAATCATCGGCGACTCCGACGATGTCAATCTTGTCGGCGACGATTTCCCATTTTTGCCCTTTGCCTTGCGAAGCGACCAGCGCACCGCGCACGCTAATGGAAGCGCCTGTGGTAAGTCGTTGTAACGCGGCGTAATTTGGCAACGTGTTTTTCGCGATGATCTGAAGATTGCACAGACACGAGCCATCGTTCAGTTCGATGAACGAAAAATCTTTCGAATCACGCCGGGTTCGGACCCAGCCCTGGATCTGAATCGCATCGATCGGCGCAATCTCGTGCAATGCATCTTTGATCGGAGTCGGGGAAAGAGGTTCATCCATACATTTGAAGCAAGCGCTCAACGTTCAACACTCAACGCTCAAGATTCAATCCCGACATAGTCGCAGCAGCGGTCTGTGATCGTCGCATATTTCCGATGAGAAAACGTGCGAAGGGATAAGCGCGGCCCCGAAACCTTTCCGGGGGCCGCTACAAGAGATTTAGCTCAACGGTACCCAATTGCTGGGTTGGAGAGGCGCTTTCGTGCCGTCAAGAGAAAGGTAAGTATATTCCTGCAGAAGGCGCTCGTAGTCGGACAGAAGTTTCATCGCGTCGCTCGGTTTGAGGAAATCGGTTTTGATAGCGGCATCGACCTGTGACTTCAGCAGCCGCATTAGCTCGACTTTGTCCCACTGCGTCATGGCCAAGACTTCCCCGATCGTGCTGCCCTCAATCACTTCCTCGATGTACCAGCCGGATTCTTCATCCGGATCAAGGAAAACATGTACCTCCGTGACGCGGCCAAATAAATTGTGCAGGTCGCCCATGATATCCTGGTAAGCGCCCACCATAAAGACGCCGAGATAATAGATTTCTCCGGGCATGACGCGATGAAGCGGCAGCGTTTCCTTCACATCCTGGAGGTCGATAAACTTCGAAACTTTGCCATCGGAATCGCATGTGATATCCACGATCGTTCCTTGGCGATCGGGCGGCGTGGTGAGGCGATGGATTGGCATGATGGGGAACAATTGACCGAGCGCCCAGTGATCGAGCAGCGACTGGAAAACCGAAAAGTTACAGATGTACTGGTCGGCAAGTGAGACCTCGAGCTCCTTCACTTCGTCCGGCACGTAGCGCAGCCCACGATGCATGTTGACTATTTGATGCGCCAGCTGCCAATAAACAGTGTCAATCTTCGCCTTCGATTCGAGATCGAGCAGGCCGAGATCGAACGTGTGTTGCGCTTCTTCCTTGATCTGTTGGATGTCATGCAGGCTCTCGAGGCGATTCCCGCGCCTCAAGCGCTGCTTCACGTCGAGAATCTCGCCGACGAGTTTATGATCCGTCTCGCCCGCTTCGACTTTGAGCTTGGGCGCAGTTTTCTCGATGGAACTGAACGCTTCCACTACGAGCACCGAATGGTGCGCGACAATTGCGCGTCCGCTTTCGCTCACGATGGTGGGATGCGCCACGCCCTCGGAATCGCAAACGTCCATGATGTTCCAAACGACGTCATTGGCGTATTCCTGGAGTGAATAATTGGTAGAGCTGTCGAAATCGCTGCGTGAACCGTCGTAATCAACCCCAAGACCGCCGCCGACGTCGAGATAGCCGAGCTGGTGTCCGAGCTTGCAAAGCTTGGCGTAATATCGCGCCGCTTCGCGCACCGCGCGCTTAATTGTCGAGATGTCCGGCACCTGTGATCCAACATGGAAATGAAAGAGTTTGAGACAATGTGCCAGACCAGCCTCTTTCAACATCTGACTTGCCGCGACTAAACTGGTTGTGTCGAGACCGAATTTGGCGTTTTCGCCGCCGCTCGGCGACCATTTGCCAGAGCCTTTGCTGTACAAGCGAGCACGAATACCGATATACGGTTCGACGCCAACCTCGTTCGAAATGCGAATGGTTTGCTCAAGTTCTTCCAGCTTTTCGGCAACAATGACAACCGATTTGCCAAGCTTGCGACCGAGAAGCGCAATGCGAATGAAAGCTGGATCTTTGTAGCCATTGCAGATGATCAAGCTCTCAGGGTTCTTTTGCATCGCGAGCGCGGCAACCAGTTCCGGTTTGCTGCCCGCTTCGAGGCCAAAGTGAAATTGCTCGCCTGCATCGATGATTTCTTCAATGACTTCGCGCAACTGATTGACCTTGATCGGAAAAACGCCGCGATATTCGTTCCGATAACCGAACTCCGTCATCGCAGTCTGAAAGGCACGATTAACCGATTCGACGCGGTGCCGCAGCAAATCCTGAAATCGGATTACGAGCGGAAACCCAAGGTTTCGCGCGCGCGCTTCATTAACAACCTCGAGGAGGACGATGGAACCGCCGTTTTCCTGCAGCGGTCGCGCCTCCACGTTTCCGGAGCTGTTGACCGTAAAGTAGCCGTTGCCCCATCCTTCCACGTTGTAGGTGGCGATGGCGGACTCAACGTCCCACTCGGTCTTCATTTCAATTCGTCGCGCGGCAGCACCGCAAAGCGCATATTCAATCAGCACGCCGAACATGCAAGCGTGCTTCAAACAAATTTTCGCATCAGAGAGGCGCTGAAAGCGCGTCGCTTGTTTTTCATCCCCGCACGGGTACCCTTCACGTGATGAACAAAACGGTGATTGAGGTGCAAGTGCGGGCAGTATTGCCAACGAGCGGTGGGTGCGCAGTGTTTATCGGAAATAACGATAAAGTGTTCATCATTTATGTGGATCAAACGGTGGGCAGCGCGATCACCATGTTTATGCGTCAGATCACCAAGGAACGTCCCCTCACCCATGATCTGATGGGGCATTTGATGACGGCCCTTGGCGCAAAAGTCGACCGAGTGATTATCAACGATCTGAAAAACGCAACCTACTATGCGCGAGTCATCATTCGCGTCGAGAACGAATTGCACCAGAAAAAGATCATCGAACTCGATGGGCGACCGAGCGATTGCATCGCGATGGCTACACAGCAAAAGGCGCCCATCTATGTGAGTCAAGAAGTCTGGGACGAAGTGGACGATATGAGCGACGTCTTGCGCAAGATGGAGGAAGAGGGGTTAAAGCCCGATCCGGAAACGGAAGAATAATCTCGCTAAAAGATTAAAAGCGTTACAAAGGTTACAGCGTGAAAACCTAATGAGAAATTCTCCTGTTGTAACGTTGTAACTTTTTTAAACCCCGGCTTCAGCCGAGAAGATCGCCGTAGCGCTTGTTGGCTAATTCCAGGCAACGGGCCAGAATCTCCGATGCGGTATCGAGCTTGAGCGTTTCCTCGACAAGCTCCTGACATTCGGGGATGGCGAGACTTTGCACCGCGCGCTTGACTCGCGGCACGAGCGTCGCACTCGCGCTCAATTCGTCCATGCCGAGACCCAGCAAAAGCGGGATGAGCGCGACATCACCGGCCATCTCCCCGCAAACACCGACCCAGATATCGCTCGCATGCGCCGCATCGGCGATCATTTTGAGCAAACGCAGTACCGCCGGATGGGTTGGTTCGTAAAGATACGCGATCCTCTCGTTCACGCGATCGACCGCGAGCGCGTACTGAATCAAATCATTTGTTCCGATACTGAAAAAATCGACCTCGCGCGCGAGCACGCTCGCGGATATGGCGGCACTTGGGATTTCGATCATTGCGCCAACCTCAATCTGTTTGGCGATGTCGATCTTCGAGCTGTGCAATTCTTCCTTACACTCGGCGAGCACGGCAACCGCGCGACGCAGTTCATCCAACCCGGAGATCATCGGGAACATGATTTTTACATTGCCGACAGCGCTTGCGCGAAGAATCGCGCGCAACTGCGTTTTAAAGATGTCGACATTTTCGAGGCAAAAGCGGATCGCGCGCCAGCCAAGGAACGGGTTTAGCTCATCGGTGATATCGACCGTGCCAGGGGCCAGTTTGTCGCCGCCGAGATCAAATGTTCGAATAATCAGCGGATCGGGCCGCACTCGCTCCGCTACTTTTCTATAAGTTTCGTATTGTTCATCTTCCGTCGGCAGAGTGTTGCGATTCAAATAAAGGAACTCCGTCCGATAAAGTCCGATTCCCTCGGCGCCGTTGGCTGCCACCGCATCGACATCTTCTGGAAGCTCGATATTGGCGGAGAGGACAATGTGACAGCCGTCGCGCGTGGTGGATCTTGTCTCACGCAGCTCTTTGAGTTGCGCCACGACTCTGGCCCTTCTTGATTCGATCTCCGCGTATCGTGCAAGCGTCTCTGGCGTGGGATCGACAATGAGCAAGCCATCTGTTCCGTCGACAAGCACGTACTGACCAGTCTCCAGCTTTGCAGTGATATCGTGCAAGCCGACGATCGCGGGGATATTGAGCGAGCGCGCCATAATCGCGGTATGCGACGTGCGACTACCAAGATCTGTCACGATCCCGAGCACCCGCTCCCGGTTCATGCTTGCGGTATCCGAAGGCGTAAGATTGTGGGCGACGAGAATGTGCGGCTCGCTCAGGCCAAGAAATGTTTTGGGAGCTTTTCCCTGTAAGTTGCGGATCACCCGCTTCGTCACGTCCTGGATATCCAGCGCGCGCTCCCGCAAATAGGGATCGTCGATTTTATTCAGGGTCTCCGCGTAACGGGTGGCGACTTCCTGAAAAACCCACTCGACATTGCAAAGATCGGTCTCCAGTTTCCGTAGCACTTCGTCGATCAAAGTGCGATCCTCGACTACGAGCAGGTGGGCATCGAAAATGGCGGCGTCTTTTGCCCCAATCGATTCTGCAATGCGCTGCTGCATCTCCAGAATCTGCATGCGCGTTTGAATGAGCGCAGTTTCGAAACGCCCGATTTCATGCGGGACTTGCGAAGGCGAGATGCGGTACCGCGCGACATCATCGAGGTCATCGCGCACGACATGAATCTTTCCGAAGGCGCTTCCCGTGGAGACGCCTGCTCCTTCAAACCGAATTTCCTGCCGTGCCTTGTCGCTCATGCCAATGGCCAGAGTAATGCCGATGTCAACTCGCGAAAACTTTGTAGCACAAGCTGTCAGCTTTTCTCAGGAAGGCAGCGCGTTCCCCTACGCAATCAATCGAGTCAATCCTCGTTGAAGCGCGCGTTGATTAATTCCTCGAGCTCCTCCATAGCCTGGTCGGCATCCGGTCCTTCGCAGCGAATGCGCAGCTTCGATCCTTGGCCGGCCGCCAGCATCATCAAGCCCATAATGCTTTTGCCATTGACCTCTTCGCCTTCCTTCGACACCCAAATTTCCGAACGATAACGGCTCGCGATGCGCACAAACATCGCCGCCGGACGCGCATGGAGACCGAGTCGATTCACGATTGAAATTTCCTTCTCGATCTTCTCGCCGACCGCCGCGCGGCTTGCTCTTCGATATAACAAGCCCATTACGTCACTCCTTCTGCTCCATCAAACTGATCAATTTAGTGTTGAAGTCGACGGCAGTGTTCTGACCGAGGCCTTTCAACTTTTGATCCATCGCCGCGACTTCGATCAGACGCGCCATGTCGCGACCTGGCCGCACCGGAATCGTCACGTGCGGCACCTGAAGCCCAAGAATTTCGTAAAATTCCCGATCAAGTCCGATCCGATCTACCGCCTCGACATCCTGCCAGTCCTTGAGTGTCACGACAAGGTCGAGCCGCTTCTCGATTCGAATACTGCCGATGCCGAAAACGGAAGCCACGTTAATGATGCCGATCCCGCGAACCTCGATGTGATTGCGAGTGAGCTCCGGCGCCGTCGCCATGAGCTCGCGCCCTTCGAACGAAGTGATCCGCGTGACGTCATCAGCCACGAGGCTGTAGCCGCGCTCAATCAACCCAAGCACGCATTCACTTTTGCCGATGCCACTCGCGCCGCGAATCAAAACGCCCACTCCCAAAATGTCCACCATGCTGCCGAACTCCGTTACCGTTGGCGAAAAGTCGACTTCGAGAGCAATGGTCGCCGCGTTTATGAACTTCATCGTGATCATCGGCGTACGGAACACCGCGATTTTTTCTTCGGCCGCAACGGCGAGCACTGAAGGATCGAGATGGAATCCGCGCGAGACAACCAGGCACGGAATTTTACGCGCGCATAAGGCGCCAAACCGCCGCACGCGCGCTCTTGGGGCCAGGCTTTTCAAATATGAGTGCTCAGCCGCTCCAAGCACCTGCACCCGTTTCTCCGCGAAATAAGTGTAGAAGCCCGAGAGCGCCAGACCGGGACGATTGATCGTGGGCTCGCGAATTTTCCGATGAAACCCCACGCGTAGACCGTCCAGTTTCATCTGGAGCTTCTCCGCGTGCGAAGTGTAAAAGCTCTCGACCGTGACAACCGGGACGCTTTTCTGCTGATCGCTTGTCGATGTTATTGTCTGGGTCCCGCTTTGCTCCGCCATTAGGGATTAACTTCTAACGTCAATAACGCGCAATTTCCAATCTGCATCGCGCGTTAGTGCAAAATCAGCGCGCTGTACCTCGGTTTCGCGAATCCGAAGCGGCATAGCGATAGCAGGCCGAGCCCGCGCGGAAATTCATGTGCTGCCAATCGCAGATTCCTGATCAGTAGTTCCCCATTCGCGCAACATGCGAAGATCGTGTTGAACGGCCGATGTATCGGCTGAACCAGAAGCTGGCGCATTCTCAAATTGCGCGCGATGCATGTCGGCAAATGCAGTGAACGCGTTGCGCAGTGCGTTGATGCTCTGTTCCATCCAACGACGAAGACGATTTGCGTAAAGGCTCAGGAACTCCAACACTGCGCGATCGTATTCGGTCTCCAGCTTTCGCCTGACGTGCGATGTCAGCATGCCCTTGCCGAGCAGTGAAAGCATCGCGGGCTTTTCGATCACAATCTTTTGAGAAATTTCGTCAACGTCCACCATTGGCATGCCGGCCGGCTGCGGCAATTCCTCAGGAGCGCTCCGACCCGAAGCCGACGCAGCGAGCGCTATCACCTTTGCCAGGGCCTCGCGTGTTTGTTCGATTGAACGCAGAGTCGCGGCTACCGGTTCGGCAATCATTCGGGCAACTGTTTCGGCAAAAATTGACGCAGTATCCACATTGTCAGACTCAATCAACGCGGCTCCAATGTGCTGCGCAGCCACACTGATGATCGCCCGCTGCATCTTGGTAATTTTCCGAGTAAGGAAAAAGCATTCGCCTTGTGCGCGTTCCAAAATGCGGTCGCCATTGCGTAAGGCCTCGGTAGCTTCGTTAGATAGGACGGCACGCTCTCCCGAAACCGCTTCCGGCCCGGCTTGTAGTCTGCGTTCCAAGGCGCCGATGACAGCTTCGCGCAAACCGCCAATCTTGCGCTTTTGCGAAGTGATGGCCAGTTCGTGATGTTGGGCCAGGAATGGGCGTAGTTCGCTTTCAAACCAGCGATCGCATAACGCCGCATCCGCGCCGAAGACACTGACGGCATGGACCGGTGCTTCCACCCGAAGCTGATTGCGGAGATTTTTCTTTACGTATTCGATCATGCGCTCCCGGTCGGCGCCGCTAAACAGATCGGCCTTGCTAATGAGAATCATGGCGCTCGCGCCGGCTTGATAGAGCGCTTGCACGACGACGAGATCGTCCTGCGTGAGTCCGGCGCTAGCATCGATCAACACGATCCCAAGATCGCAGCGCGGCAGATATGCGATCGTTTCTTCGGCATCCGCCACTGCGAGTGAGCCAAGCCCCGGCGTATCGACAAATGTGACGCCTTCTGCCAGGCGGACGGACGGCAGTTTCACGAAGATGCGCGTGACGTGCTTTTTGTTGCCCGGATTTTTTTGCTCCGTTGCAAATTCAGGCAACTCAGACAACGCAATGATTTGCGGCTGCGCTTCCGCGAATTCGATTCCTGCTTCGGCGACAGGCCCGTGGCTGATCCGGGTTGGGATCGCGGTAACGGGTGTGACACCGATTGGAAGCACGTCTGTTTGCAAAATGTAATTCAGTAACGACGACTTGCCGGAGCTGACCCTGCCGAAAACGCCAACCTCGAACGCCGCGCCTTCCATGCGATCCAGCAACATGCTGAGCGTGCCCCGAAATTCCACGAGCCCATGGGCGGTGATGATCCGTTCGATCTCACTGAGCAAGCGAATCTCGTCGCCCGTTTTGCCTAATTGCTGGAGCCGCTGTTGTAAATCGCCACCGGCGCCCTTGCCCAAGTAACTTCGCAGCTTGCCCACCAATCCATCCAGCTCCGCGCGGATACCGTCTAATTTATCGGCAGCATCAGGAGAAAGAGGTCCGTAGGCGTGCATTCGTTCCGGCGTGAGCTCGTTGAGCGAGATGGAGCAAAACATCAGATTGATAGCGGCGGCCCACACCGCGCCGGAGTGCGGCTCAGATGGCGGAATGTTCAGCTCTTCCATCACGCGCCGCATAGCTTCACGGATTCGGAGGATATAATCGTGCGTCACCTTCCGCTGAATTGGCCTGGCATCATCCGAATGCGTCCGGAATGGCGAGGGCGAACCGGCGTCGGCCATGGTGTGCTCAGCCTCCGAAAGCAGCTTGTCGATGTACTGAAACGTCGTGCGTACATGCCGCTGATGATGCTCGCTGAAACCATGCGTTTCTGTTTCGTCATTCATTTTTCATATCGCCGTTGTCTCCCACGTCCTCCACGCTTAACACCCGCATACGCTTGCGATAGAGACGCCCCCACGCGTGCATCGCCTCGACTGTTGGCTGGAAAAACTTTTGCGCGATCAGCGTCGGCACGAACGCGCTCAAGATCACGACACTGACCAGAATTGTGTATTGCCGCTGATCGATGATTTTGTTCTGCAGCCCGAACAACGCCGAGATCGTGCCGAAGGTCAGACCTGTCGCCATCAGCAGCGTTGTGTAACTCGCTTCTCGCTTTCCCATGTAGTGCATGCGCGCAAGCGGGAATACGCCGACCAGCTTCGTGATCATCTTCAAGAGCAAGAGAGCCCCGATTATTCCGAGCCCGGCCCACAGCGCGGGCAACGAAACGTAGAGCCCTGCCTTGATGAAATAGAATGGCGTAAAGATCGCGAACGCGATGCTGCGCATTCGGTTTACGAGCGTTTTGTCGCGCAGAAAAACGCCGGCCACAACAAGACCTGCGAGATATGCCGGTAAGACAGCCTCGCTTTTCGCTGTTGTTGCCAGGCCGCCCAGAAAAAACAGGATAAAAAAAATGAATTTAACCTCAGGCTCACTGACGCGCGTGGCTCCCAATCGCTCGATAATGGATTGCGTCCATCTGGGCATGAACCACAGCACCACGCACATCACGACCACGAATACGACGAGCCACATGTCGAAGGTTGCGAACAGAACCCCCAGGGCGAGAACTGTGCCGAAGTCGGTAATGAAACACGCCGCCAGAATAGTTTTACCCATAGCCGTCTCGCTATAACCGCCTTCGATCATCACTGCATAAACGACCGCCACCGAAGTGGTGGAGAGTGCAACTCCAGCGATCTGGGCCTGGTGCAGTGGCCAGCCGAGAATGAACTGGGCAAATAGCCACACGATCGCGAACGGCACGCCGAAAGAAAGAATGCCGATCAATCCGCTTGCGCGCAGATTTGCTTTCAACGACCGGGGGTCGATTTCTGCGCCCGCGAGAAACGTCAGCACGCCGCTGCCGAGCAGCGCGAGAAAATTGATCCAATCGGTCGTCGCGTGAATCCCAAGAAAATTTCCCGCGATCACGCCAACGAGGATTTCAACCAGCGCGACAGATATACCTGCCCAAATCGAGATCAGGCTCGCCGAAAGCGCGAGCGCCATCCAAATCGCAGCAATAAACCAAACGTTTTGTGTCACAGACTCCTCCATTGCCTTTCGGCGTTGGCAGGAGTCATTAGCTCACGCAGTTTTCCTTTTCAGGACGGCAAACTCCATTGCCTTGCGTACACTTTATCAGCATCTTCCTTCGGAGCAAACAACCGATTGGATGTAATGCGACCGCTTTGCAACCGATGTTGCGACGGCCGGCAATTACATCTTGAATCGTTCGCCGAGGTAAAGCTGGCGGCTGATGGGATCGTTGATAAGAAAATCTTTTGTACCCTCACTCTCGACGCGGCCATCGTAAATCAAATAGGCGCGATCCACGATCGATAGAGTCTCGCGTACATTGTGGTCCGTAATCATAATGGCGAGACCCGATTTGCGCAGGTTCACGATGATCTGTTGTACATCGTAGACGGCGATGGGATCGACGCCGCTGAATGGCTCGTCGAGCATCAACAGCTTCGGTTTTGTCACCAGCGAACGCGCAATGGTCAAGCGACGTTTCTCACCACCGCTAAGGGTAAGCGCGATGTTTTTCGCGATCCGCTCAATGCCGAACTGGTGCAGCAGTTGATCGCAACGATTCCGCCGCTCGGTTTTGCTCAGCGGAAGCGTTTCCAAAATTGCCATGATGTTTTGCTCCACGGTCATCTTCCGAAAGATCGATTCCTCCTGCGGTAAATAACCCATGCCGAGCCGCGCGCGTTTGTACATGGGATAATTGGTGACATCAGTCTCAGAAAAAATCACACGCCCGCTGTTTGGCCTGACGAGGCCGACAATCATGTAAAAGCTGGTCGTCTTGCCTGCGCCGTTCGGGCCCAGCAGTCCCACGATCTCGCTGGCGCCAACATGCATGTTGATCCCGTCCACCACCGCCCGGCCACCGTAAATCTTCACGAGTTGGTCGGTGGTCAGGACGGTCTCCCTCTTTGCCGCAGGCGGCACGGCGAGTTTCGGGGCGGAGACAGGCGCAGTTTGGCTGATCATGGTTTCGGCAAAGGCGGGGCCGGCGAGACCTGAGGAGGAGAGGTCTGGGAAGGGCTCGCTCCGCCCTTCTTTTCCTCCTTTGGCTGCTGAGTAATCTCCGTGCGGCTCGGGCCGTGCGTCGTCAATTGGCTGTTCTGGTTAATGACCATGACTGTATCAGGGCTGGTCGCCACGTGCATGTTCGGCCCCTCTTGCACGCGCGGCGTTCCCCTCAATTCAACATCTCCAGTTGCAGCTATATATGTGGCTTTATCAGCTCGGCCGATTGCACGCGTTGGTGGTCCGCCATTCGGATCTGGCCGGTCACGCAGCAGTCCCACGTTCCCTTCGGCGATGGCTTTCTCCAGGCTTTGGTTTTGTCCCTTTGTAATGAACACTGTCAATTTGTCAGATTGAAGATTGAAACGTGGATCCGTTACCTTTACCCGGCCGCTAAAGATGCCCATGTTTTTGGTTGAATCAAAAAACGCCTCATCCGAATAGATTTCCGTCGTGGTCGGCTCATTGGACTGGAGCGTGTTGCTTGCGCCAAACAATTTGTTCGTAGAGGAGTCTCCTTTTGCCTCTGCTTTCTCCGCTTTCTTCGCTTTCTTGGCGGGTGCAACGGAGCTCGCTGGCGCAGCGGCAATCTGTCCCTGCAAGCGCGGCCCCGCCGCGCAGGCAATAAGCAGGAGCAGCGCCACCAATTTTTTCATTCGTTCGTGTTGGGTTTCGCCGTCAGATGCGATTTGTCAGTGATCACCATTTTAACATTGCCGATGAGTCGCCCGGTCTTCGTATTCGTGTCGAACTGTACTGAATCACCCTCAATGTTGAAATCTGCGCGCTGGATCGTCGTGCGCTCCTGCGACTTTAGGATGCGAGTTTTCAAGTCAAGCACCGACGTGTGCATGTTGATTTGCAGGTCAGGCTGACTTTCCGGGGTGTAAGTGGTAATTTTGAGGTGTTGAAAGCCTACGTGTTCCTGGTCAATCCGGTGTGCCGTCCCCGCTTCAAATCTTCCCCGAAGATGGCCTTCGGCATCGAAATCCGGCAACACAAGGCCTTTGGCTTCGTGGCCGATGGGTAACGGAATATTGGTCAAGCTCTGCTCGCCCGGAGAAACACCCGGCGTCACTGCGGCGCGAGCTTGTTTCTTTTTGTTGCCTTTTGACTGGGCAAACAAATGATTTGACGGCACCGCAATCGACAACAGAAACGGCACCAGCCAAACGAAGCACAGGTAGGGGCGGTTCATCGAACCGCCTCGTCTTTCTCCATTGCCACGCCCAGCGTCCGGACGATTGAGGTCAATCGCCCCTACCTCATCGGAGCGGCCGCTATGAAACAGCAGCATGAATAGCCTTTAACATGCGCAAATGCTTCGGCAAATCCCTTAGCGGAATCTGGTTCGGCCCATCCGACAAAGCGCGCGCCGGATTTGGGTGGACCTCCATAAAGATGCCATCGCATCCCACGCTCATCGCCGCCCGCGCCAGCGCCGGCGCGAGAATGCTATCACCCGAAGTGGAGTCCCCTGCGCCCCCAGGCCGCTGAACAGAATGGGTCGCATCAAAGACTACCCGGTATCCTGCCTCACGAATCCAATAAAGCGATCGCATGTCGGCCACGAGATTGTTATAGCCGAACGTGGTGCCGCGTTCCGTGAAACAGAATTTTGGGTTACCAAAGCCGATTAGCTTGTCGGCAATATTTCGAACATCCCATGGCGCGAGAAACTGGCCTTTTTTAACATTAATCGCGCGACCCGTTTCCGCGGCGGCGCGCAGTAAATCAGTTTGCCGGCAGAGAAACGCTGGGATTTGCAACATGTCGATCTTTTCGCCGGCAATGTCGGCTTCCACTGGCAAATGAACATCCGTTGTGACCGGAATCTTCAACTCGCGGCCGATGGTCGAAAGAATCTCGCAGCCTTCGCGTGCGCTGAGTCCGCGGAAGGAACGCAGCGAAGTCCGGTTCGCCTTGTCATATGAGGCTTTGAAAATGAAATCGACGTCTTCGGCCCGGCAGATTTCGGCGATTTTCTTTGCCATGCGCCACACGAACTTTTCCGACTCGATTACGCATGGGCCGAGAATGAACGCCGGGCGTTTCCCGCCGATCGTGACCTTGCCGACGCGCAATGGCTTTGTTTTCACAATGAAAGATTGTAACGGCGGTCTGTGACTGTCGCATTATTTTTGCGACAACTCTTTCTTGCTCACAAGGTCGACGATCGCAAAAGGCGCATACAACCCCAGGAAAAAGAGTAACGCGACCCCGTGCATTTCCAGAAGGTAGAGTGGGCGTGAATCGGAGAGAAAATTTAAAATGGAAAACGCTTCCGGTTTATGGAGCAGAAATCCGTAGTTAAAACCCGTTAGCTGGTCGGCAATGAGGGTGACCACAAAATAAAACTCCGACCACAAAAACACGCGCACGATCGACATGGGATATGGCCGATATCGGCGGATCAACATTAGGAAGACTACGCCGATAATAATACCGGAATGCGAAGTAAAAAAGCTGATGAACCGCAAATCTGGAAAACCAAAACGCAAATTGGGCGTGAGCACCGCCTGGAGCGTGCCGCCAATCCCCCAGAAATATGCCACTTCGAACCAGCGCTGATTTCCGGTCCACATTGCAATGATTACCACAACCATGCCCCAGTCACACAGTTGCAAAGGCAGCATTTGCCGCCACGTCACCATGCCGTAGCTGCGAACGAAAATTAGGTAGGCGATATAGTTGAAGATTAGTACGGTTGAGAGAACAGCGATAATGGCGCGTTCGACGCGCGACGATTTTGTGTAGCGCACGATGGCAGCAAGCACAAAGGGCAAGACGATTGTAAGAAAAATGACCGTGAGATGCGGCAAGCCATATGGTTGAAACGGGTGCTCCATTGCAGTGTCGACAACGGTAGGGACATCGCGCTGCGACATCCATGGATGGCCCGAGAGCGCCGTCACTACCTAATTACCCAAAGATTACAGGGAATAACATCGGTGATCCAGGCGATATTACTCGGCAGTTGCTGGATCGCATCGCGGTTCTTTGACATCGACACCACCAGCAAGTCTGCTTTTACCGATTGAACAAAATCTGAAGCAGCTAAGCCAGTATTGCCGCGGATACAGCGCGCCTCGATTGGAACCCCGGTCGCGCCAGCTGACAAAACGAATTTCTCCAGCGCGTCTTCTTCCTCGTCCGTCGTTTTAGGTTTTTCACCCTCCCCGGCATCCGCACGAATCGACGCGCGCGCCTGGTCAAACGCCGTGATAATTCGAATGACATAAAGCCGCTCACAGGATTCCGCTGAGGCGAGTGGCAATGTTGTTTTCAATGCGCGCAGTCCGTGCGTGGAATAATCTGCAACAAAAACGATTCGGCGCAGCGGTTTTGGCTTCACTTCCGGCTTGGTAAAGAGCATCACCGAACCGCTGGCTTCTCGCACAAGGCGGCGCGCGACATTGCCAAGAAATGGATGCAGTACTACCTCCTTTTCGAGCGCGCCGGCGACGACCATATCGATCTTCTGCTCGGCGAGTACGCGGAGAATAACTTCGGCTGGGTCGCCTTTTTCGTAATGAATCGGTGAATCAAACGGAAGCTGTAGCTGCGCAAGCGCATCTCTAAACTTCTTGGCCGTTTCCTCATTGCGTTCGCCTACATAAATCAGATGAAACTCAGATGAAAACCTGTCCCGAATTCGCTTCGCTTCGGCAATTACCTGTTTAAACCGCGGAGAAAACGTGCTCGCCACAGCAATCGTGCGATAACGCGATGGATTGATCATGAGAGGCGCAGACCAATCTCCGGCTTCCACGCCATTCGGCAACCGCAGAAAAGTTTGATGTTTGACGTTTGATGTTTGATTTTCCGGTTGCAATCCCGCTTATGAGACGCGCAATCTATCCAGGCAGTTTTGATCCGGTGACCAACGGTCACCTCGATGTTATTGAGCGTGCGCGAAAACTGTTCGATGAGGTCATTGTGGCGGTGGCGCATAATGACGAGAAACAACCGCTTTTCTCGATGAAGGAACGTCTCGATCTACTTCGAGAAACCGCCGGCAAGATCGACAGTGTCCGCATCGCCGAGCTCAAGGGATTGCTTGTCGAATTCGCCAAGACGGAAAAGGCCGGCGCGGTCATCCGCGGTTTGCGCGCCGTTTCCGATTTCGAATTTGAATTTCAAATGGCGTTGATGAATCGAAAACTCGAAACTGGCGTGGAAACGATTTTCCTGATGCCGAAGGAGGAGTACACTTACCTCAGTTCCCGAATCGTGAAAGAAATCGCGAGCCTCGGTGGGGATGTCTCCGGTTTTGTTCCGGCTTGCGTAGCCAAGGCGCTCAACAGGAAATTTAATCGATGAAGGTTCATCTGAAGCAAATCCCAACCGAAGGTCTGCACCTCGAAGGGGACGAAGAATGCCCGATTCCCGAGCTGGAAACGGATGGAATTCGTTGTGTCGGACCGCTACATTACAATGTCGATCTCGGTGTTGCAGGTGGCGCGCTGTGGGCGAGCGGATTGCTGTCGCAGCCAGTGGAGCTGCGTTGCGTATCGTGTCTGGAGAAATTCGTGCACGAAGTTCAGGTGCCGGCATTTGCGGTGCACACGGAGCTGCGCGGGCCGGAGACGGTCGATCTTACGCCGTTCATGCGCGAGGATCTTTTGCTAAATCTGCCGGCGCACCCGCATTGCGATCGCGATGCTGGCCGAATTTGCAAGCCGAAACAAATCGAAACTGCCGAGCAAGAAATGAAGCGCGAATCGGATTGGAGTGCGCTGGATAAACTGAAGTTGAAAGGTTAAACGCTTAAAAGGTTACGAGGATTACAGACGTTAAAACGGGAGAAGATCTCCCTTTATGACCTTGTAACTGTTCTAACAAATCACTTCTCGTGAGCGTTTGTATTTTCCCGATGATGTGCTTCCGTGAAGGCCGGTCAATGGGGGTCCCGAAACGCAAAACATCGAAAATGCGGTTGCGCACACGCAGAGCGGCGAACCGCTGGCATGCCCCGCACCTAAACAAATGCTCGCAATGTGGCAGCACTGTTGCCTCTCACATTGCGTGCCCATCGTGCGGTTACTACCGCGGGCGACAGGTGTTGACGCTCGAAGGCAAGTAAATCGTATCGGCGACCTGTGTTAGCCGGTGATCATAAGACCCAAGCGCTCTTCGCGGCGTACGCCTCTACATTTTTCGCTTTGCAATCAGCCGCTCTAGTTTGCAAAATTTCGCACCGATGAAGATCGCCTTGGATGCGATGGGTGGTGACTTTGGCCCGCCTAACCTCGTCGCTGGCGCCGTCATGGCGCTGCGTGAGTACCGGCACATCAATAAACTTTTTCTCGTCGGCGACTCGGCACAGATCGAAGCAGAACTCAAGAAGCACGGCTGCAACGATGACCGGATCGAGATCACCCACGCGACGCAGGTGGTGGATATGAGCGACCGCGCATGGTCGGCGGTCAGGCGAAAGAAGGATTCATCAGTAAGCCGCGCAGTCGATCTCGTGAAGCGCGGCCAGGCAGATGCAATCGTGACTGCGGGTCACACCGGCGCGGCCGTCGCAGCGAGCACGATTAAGCTTCGCACGTTGCCAGGAATCGATCGCCCCGGTATCGCAGCGGTGCTTCCGACCGAAACGAATGTCTTCGTTTTAATCGACGCAGGCGCTAACATCGATGCGCGCCCAGAACATCTTCTTCAATACGCGTTCATGGGCTCGGTCTACTCACGTCATGTTCTTCATTACAAGAATCCAACCGTTGGTTTGGTCTCACTCGGCGACGAGGATGTTAAGGGCACCGAGTTGACCAAGGAAGTGTTTAAGATGTTGAAACCAAGTTCGCTTAACTTCGTTGGCAACATAGAAGGCCGTCATCTCTTTGAAGATCCGGTTGAAGTTGTCGTCTGCGACGGGTTCGTCGGCAACGTGATCTTGAAAACGTGTGAATCGATCGCCGTGGCGATGTTTCAATGGCTCAAGCACGAGCTCATGCGTACGACGATGCGAAAAGCCGGCGGATTCCTCGCGAGGAATGCCATTGGAACCATTAAGGACAAGACGAATTACGAAGAGTACGGCGGCAGTCCGCTTCTCGGCGTGAATGGCATCTGCATTATTGCGCATGGCGCAAGCACTCCGTTGGCTACCAAAAATGCATTGCGGGTGGCGGCAGAGTCGATTGAACAGCAGGTGAACCCGCATATCATCGAGGAGATTCGCCGTTACAATGAAACGACAGCCTCGCTCGAGCCCGCGCTCCGCTAAACCGCTGCGCACAGTCTCAATCATCGGAACGGGCAGTTATGTACCGGAAAAAGTTCTGACCAACGCAGATCTCTCGCGCATGGTCGATACCAGCGACGATTGGATCACTACTCGCACAGGCATTAGGGAACGCCGCATTGCCGCGAAAGATGAGACGACCAGCGACATGGCCGCCAAAGCAGCGCTGAGAGCGATCGAACAAGCAAAGATTTCGGCGAAAGAAATCAATCTCATTCTAGTCGCAACGGCCACTCCCGATATGCTCTTTCCCGCAACGGCCTGTTTCGTTCAAAAGAAAATCGGTGCGACCAATGCCGCTTGCCTCGACATTTCCGCAGCCTGTGCAGGCTTTCTCTTTGGCCTGGAGATCGCACAGCAATTCATTACCTCACACACGCACGACACCGTTCTGGTAATCGGTGCGGAGAAATTGACATCGATTACTAACTGGACCGATCGCAATACTTGCGTGCTTTTCGGTGACGGTGCTGGCGCCGCAGTTTTGCGCCACCGCGGCAGCGCTCACGGCGTAATTAGCACTCACATTGGCACCGACGGTCATTATACCAACATCTTATTTATGCCGGGCGGCGGTTCGCGTTGCCCGATCACGCGTGAAAACGTCGATCTCAATTTGAACACCATCCACATGACCGGCAAAGAAGTGTACAAGCAAGCGGTAACCGCCATGATTCGGGCATCGAAGAAAGCACTCGAACAAGCTGGCTTGTCCATCCACGACATTGCGTGCGTCATTCCGCATCAAGCTAACTTGCGCATCATCGAAGCGATTGCCGATCGCCTCGGCATTCCGCTCGAAAAATTCTACGTAAACCTGGATCGTTATGGAAACACATCCGCTGCCGCCGTGGCCATCGCGCTCGACGATGCCAATCGCAGCGGGCGGATCAAGCCGGGCGATTACATTCTGATGGTCGTGTTCGGTGCCGGTCTCACCTGGGCAAGCACAGTGCTCGAATGGTAGCAAAGAAGTTGAGAGTCTTTAGTTGAGCGTTGAGAAAAGAAAGCCATCGTCCATGAACTCTCGACACTCAACGCTCATCTCTAAACTCTCGATTCTGTCTGGAATGACAACATGCTGATTGAAACACACGCGCATCTCGATTATCTCGATTTCGCTGACGATTTCGATGATGTGCTTCGTCGCGCGAATGAGGCCGGCGTCACGCGCATCATCACGATCGGCACCTCAATCGAGAGCAGCCGGCGCGCGGTGGATCTTGCCGAGAGATATTCGAACATTTACGCGGTAATTGGCGTTCACCCAACGTATGCCGAAAAAGCCCAGGACGACGTCATGACGCCGTTGCGCGAGCTGGCGAACAGCCCGCGCGTGGTCGCGATTGGCGAGACAGGTCTGGATTATCATCATTTGCCAAGTGTCGAAGCTGAAAAAGAGAAGAACGTGCAGGTTTTCGCTCGCGCGCTCCAGGGTGAGGTCGAAGAGGAGATCGAAGCAAACATACGAGACGGCGCTTATAAATCGCG
>Ga0209690_1000161_pt1 | contig 32460 bp, 28 predicted proteins | sample GraSoiAngelo_150_FD_186164 | JGI IMG/M metagenome (GOLD analysis project Ga0209690, IMG submission 186164) | Grasslands soil microbial communities from the Angelo Coastal Reserve, California, USA - 14_1009_09_40cm (SPAdes) (version 2) | ecosystem: Environmental > Terrestrial > Soil > Grasslands ... | reverse complement strand
CACACCTCGTGCACGGGGCGCTCGCACGGGTGCCCCGACGCCCAGCCCATGCGGAACGGCCCGGCCGCGACCTCCACGAAGTCCACGCCAGGGAGTCTAGCTATAATGGGGCTCTCCGGAAAACGCACTGAACGTGAGGAGAGGCATGAACATCGCCGCGCGAATGGCGAGGCTCGGGACGGAGTCGGCGTTCGAAGTGCTGGCGCGCGCCAAGGCCCTCGAGCGGGCGGGCCGCGAGATCGTCCACCTGGAGATCGGCGAGCCGGACTTCGACACTCCGGCGCACATCAAGGAGGCGGCGAAGCGGGCGCTCGACGCGGGCGCGACGCACTACGGGCCGTCGGCGGGGCTCCCCGAGCTTCGCGAGGCGATCGCCAAGCACGTGGCCGAGACGCGCGGCGTACCGGTCTCACCCGACGAGGTCGTCGTGACGCCCGGCGCGAAGCCGATCATGTTCTTCACGATCCTGGCGCTCGTCGGCGAGGGGGACGAGGTCATCTACCCGAACCCTGGCTTCCCGATCTACGAATCGGTCATCAACTTCGTCGGCGGCGTGCCTGTGCCGATCCCGCTCCTCGAGGCGCGCGGCTTCGGCTTCGACCTCGAGCTGTTCGAGCGGCGCGTATCGTCGCGGACGCGCCTCATCATCGTCAACTCCCCCGCGAACCCGACCGGGGGCGTCCTCGACCGGGGCCAGCTCGAGCGCATCGCCGCGATCGCCGTCGCGCGTGGGATCCCGGTCCTCGCGGACGAGATCTACCGCCGATTCCTCTACGAGGGCGAGTTCGTCTCGATCACAGGGTTCCCCGGGATGCGGGAGCGGACGATCCTCCTCGACGGCTTCTCGAAGTCCTACGCGATGACCGGCTGGCGGCTCGGCTACGGCGTCATGCCGCAGGCGCTCGCCGAGCACGTCACGCGGCTCATGGTGAACTCCGCCTCGTGCACCGCGACGTTCGTCCAGCTCGCGGGCCTCGCCGCGCTCCAGGGAGACCAGACGCCGGTCGCGCGGATGGTCGCCGAGTTCAAGCGGCGCCGCGACCTGCTCGTGGACGGCCTGAACCGGCTGCCGGGCGTCAGGTGCGCGCTGCCCCGCGGCGCGTTCTACGTGTTCCCGAGCATCGAAGCCACGGCGCGGCCGTCGGCCGACGTCGCCGAGCGGCTTCTCAACGAGGCGGGCGTCGCCGTGCTCGCGGGCACCGCGTTCGGCGCGCACGGCGAGGGGTACCTGCGCCTCTCGTACGCGAACTCCGAGGCGAACCTGCGCCTAGCACTCGACCGGATGCGGCCGGTCTTCGAGAGCCTCGCGAAGGCGTGAGCGCGACGACCGTCGCCGACGTGGTCGTCGACGGCCTCCAGCGTGCCGGGACGGCGCGGATCTTCGGCGTGCCGGGCCGTGGTGCGCAGCTCCCCCTCGTCGAGGCGGCGCGGCGGCGTGGGCTGCCCGTCGTGCTGGCGCACGACGAGGCCGCGGCGTGCGTCATGGCGGCGGTGACGGGCGACCTCGTGAGCGCGCCGGGCGCGGCCCTCGCCGCGCCGGGTCCCGGCGTCGCCGCGGCGGCGACCGGCGTCGCGCGCGCCACCCTCGATCGCTCCCCGATGATCCTCGTGACCGATCGCCATCCGGAGAGCGTGCACGGGTGCAAGGCGAGCCTCGCCCTGGACGCGGCGTCGGCGTCGCGCTGGACCGCCCACGCCGCGCAGCTCGCGATGCAGGAGCCGCGGGGGCCGGTGCACCTCGACGTGCCCGCCAAGGTGGCCGGCGCTCCCGCCGTCCCCATGGCCGCCTCGTGCCGGCCCGATCCGCTACCGCCTCCCGACCCGCGCGCGCTCGACGAGGCCGCACGACTGCTCGCGAATGCGTCGCACCCGGTCCTGATCGCCGGCCTCCAGTGTCGCTCCGCCACCGACGCGCAGTGGCTGCGGGCGCTCGCGGAGGCGCTGCCAGCGCCGGTGCTCTTGACGCTCAGAGCGAAGGGGGTCCTTCCCGACCCGCACCCGCTGATGCACGGCGTCCTCTGGCCGGGCGGCGGCGAGGGGCCGCTCCTCGGCCGCGCGGACCTGATCGTGGCCCTGGGGCTCGACGCGATCGAGGTGAGCCCCAGTCCCTGGATGACGACGGCGCCGCTGCTCTACCTCGCGCCGTCCCCGGCGACGGGTGAGTGGTATCGGCCCGTCGTCCAGGTCGTGGGCGAGATCGCGCTCGCCATCGCGGAGCTCGCGCCGCGTCTCCACGGCCGCGCGCGCGCCGACTGGGACGTGGCTGAGCTCGACCGCCTGAAACGCCCCCTGCGGCCGCGGTCCGGCGTCGCGTTGGGGCGCCTCACACCGGAGCGCATCGCCAGGCTCGCGCGCGAGGCGATGGCCGCCGGGACGATTGCGGCCCTCGACGCCGGACCTCACGCCGCTGCCGTCGCGACAGCGTGGGACGCCGTCGCTCCCGGGGAGTTCCTCGCCTCATACGGGCCGGCGACGGCGGGCTTCGCGCTGCCCGCAGCGATCGCCGCTCATCTCGTCTACCCCGAGCGCCGCGCCGTGTGCTTTACCGGCGGCGAGGGATTCCTGGCGGCGCTTTCCGAGCTGCCGACGGCGATCCGTCTCCGCGCGCCGATCGTGGTCGTCGCGATCGCCGACGGAAGCTCCGACGCGCCCGAGCTGGTCCGCATGGGGCAGCGCTTTGCCGTGCCGTCGGCGGCCGCCGATAGCGAGGCGTCGTTCGCTCAGGCGCTGGCCCGCGCGCTGCGTGCCGACGGCCCGGCGCTCATCGCCGCCTGGTCCTAGTTCTCTACGGCGACCTTCGCCGGATCGACGCGCATGACGACGTAGCCGCCGACGGCGCCCGCGCCGAAGCCGGGCGCGAAGACACGCACGGGCCGGTCGATCACGCCCTCCCGCACGGCGTCGTGGATCGCGAGCGGGATGGAGGCCGAGGAGGTGTTGCCGACCTTCTCGATATTGAAGTAGAGCCGCTCCGCCGGGACGCCGGCCGCCGTGGCGTAGTGCAGGACCATCGTCTTGTTCGCCTGGTGGGGGACGATCAGCTCGATCGCGTCCAGGAGCGACCCGGCTCCCCCGTCGGGGTGCGGGAGCGCCCCGAGCTCCGCGATCATCTGCGAGAGGTAGCGCTTCACTAGCGCCTTGACCTCAGGACCGTAGACGGTGATGTTGTTGTCGAACTCCGGGTTCGGCCAGATGATCGAGTCCACCTCGCTCATCGGCCCGCTCGCGTAGGTCTGGAACCACTCGATGTCGGGCGGGGCGCCAGCGGGCGCCGGCCCGACCACGAGCGCGGCGGCGCCGTCGCCGAAGATCATCCGTGACGTCCGCACGGTGCCGATCTTGTCCGAGAACCTCTCGCCGCACACGACGAGCACGGGGCGCTCGACCTCCTGGAGCAGGCGCACGGCCTCGGAGAGACCGTAGGGAAGGCCGGCGCACGCCGCAACCAGGTCGCACGAGACGTGCGTCTGGAGCATGCCGAGCTGCCCCGACAGCCACGTGGCCAGCGACGGCATCATCTTGGCGGAGGTGCACGAGCAGAAGAGCACCGCGCCGATCTCTTCCGGCCGCCGCCCGGCCTTCGCGAGCGCCCGCTGGGCCGCGATGAGGGCGATGTGGTCGAGGTCGAGCTCGGTGTAGCGCCGCTCGACGATGCCGGTCTTCTCCTCGATCTCCTTGGCGGTCATCGGCGACCAGCAGTAGGCGGTGTTGCGGATCAGATCGTCGTTGGTGCAGACGAGCTCGCCCGCGTACACGGCGAGGGCCTCGACACGCGGCATGACGGCGAAGCGCCGCCGCACGTCGATCGCCGGGTACGGGGTGACGGGCGGCATCGCCGGCGCCGGCGCGGGCCGGCGGGCCTGCACGCGCCGGCCGCCTTTGACCCGGCGGATGAACTGCACGACGTCGTCGTTCCGCGGATAGAAGACGACGACGAAGTCGTCGTCGTGGAGCTTCCCCACCTCGATCACCCGCGTCTTCGAGCGGTCCCAGCGATACTGGTTGTGGAGCACCATCGCCTGGCGCATCAGCGCCTCGAGCTCGGGGACGGGGTGCGCGTACTCGATGATGTCGTCGTAGCCGTAGCCCGGGTAGTCGGCATCGTACGCGAGCAGGTGGTAGGTGAGGTTCTGCGGGTTCGAGAGGATCTCCGACACCGTGGGCTTGATGGCCGGCAGCTCGGCGCCCGCGCCCTTCTTGTGGCGAAAGACGTCGAGCAGGATGCGCGAGACCTTGTCCTCGGTGCCCTCGTCCCACGTCGGCGGCAGCCCTCGATAGCCGGCCTCGATCGCGGTCGCCAGCTCGCCGCCCTCCCAGGGCTTGAAGATCGGCAGGAACAGGTCGTCGCGCTGGCGGGCGACGTCGCGCCAGCGCATCGGCCGCTTCTCGTACATCGTCAACGCATAGCGGTTCACCCAGAAGAGGTTCAGCGCGAGGTCGCGGAGCAGGTCGTAGCGCCCGTTGTAGGCGCGCGCGTCGACTCTGGCGACGATGTCGGTCTCGGTCGGGGCCTTCTCCTCGAAGTCGCGCTTGATCACGGCGGCGAATTGGTCCAGCGTCTGGAAGACGGAGAAGTCCAGCGCCGGGAAAAAGTTGAAGGGAAAGACGATCCGACCGTACCGGTTGACGACGAATGGCTTCATGTGGGCTCCTTCGAACCGTATCGCTCCGGGTTACGACCTTATGACCGACGGCATTCTACGGCAAGGAGCGTAGGAGCAACAACATGTGCAGCACGGCCGCGCGGAGCCTACACCTTGAGCAGGCGGGTATAATGACGCCATGTCCATCCTGACCGAGCGCGACCGCGCCGCCGTCCGCAAGGAGTTCGAGAAGCTCACCGGCCCCGTGAAGCTCGTCGTCTTCTCGCAAGAGCTCTTGGCCGGCGACCTCTGCCGCCAGAACGAAGCGCTCGTCCGCGAGGTGGCCGAGCTCTCCGACAAGATCACCGTGGAGATCCTCAACCTCGCGCTCGACCGCGACCGCGCCGCGAAGTACGGCGTCGACCAGGTGCCGGCGATCGTCGTGGAGGGCGCCGACGCCGACCACGGGATCAGGTTCTACGGCATTCCCTCGGGCTACGAGTTCAGCAATCTCATCGACTCGATCGTCGTGGTGTCGACCGGAGAGCCGGCGCTGAGCGAGGAGACGCTCTCCGCGCTCCGGACACTCGCCGCCGACGTGGACATCAAGGTCTTCTCGACGCCGACCTGACCCTACTGTCCCCGGGCCGTGCGCCTGGCTCAGCACATGGCGGTCGCCTCCGACAGGGTCCGGTCAACCACGATCGAGGCGACGGAGTTCCCCGAGCTGTCGCGCGCCTACCACGTGATGGGTGTGCCGAAGGTCGTCATCAACGACCGCGTGCAGTTCGAGGGGGCCGTGCCCGAGAAGGACTTCCTCGGTGCCGTGCTCCAAGCAGTTACCCATCCTCGACCACGCTAGCACTCGTCGCGCGAGGCGGGTCCGTCTCCCACGCGCCGGAGACGACGCCCAGAAGCCACGGGTCTCGGACGGGCTCCCGGTCCCCCGTTCGCGCACGCCGACGCTACCGCCGCCGCTCCTGTTTGCGTACGGAACACTGATGCGAGGGTATGCGCTGCATCCGGTGCTCGCGCGGGCAGCGACGTTCGTCGGCGCGGGGCGCGTGAGCGGGCGACTGCTCGACCTCGGGTCGTATCCGGGTCTGATCGATGGCGAGGGAACGGTGCGCGGCGAGGTGTACCGGATCGACGCTGAGGAAGTTCTCCACGCCCTCGATCGCGAGGAGGGTTACAATTTCGACCGTCGCCCGGCGACCGTGACGCTCGCGAGCGGGAGGCGCGCGCGGGCGTGGGTGTACTGGTATCGCGGGCCGCAGCAGCGCGCCGTCGCGATCCCGCACGGCGACTACCGCCGGGCTCGCCCGGCCGGTGACCACCCGTGACCTCGAGGAGGGGAGAATGGCGCTGACCGCCGCCGAGCTCGTGAAGGCCGACCAGGAGCACCTGATCCATCCGCTCCACCATCCCTCCGAGAACGCGGAGCCGGTCATCTATGTCCGCGGGCGCGGCGCGACGGTCTGGGACATCGGCGGCCACGAGTACATCGACGGGCTCTCGGGGCTCTGGAACGTCAATGTGGGGCACGGGCGCGCGGAGCTTGCCGAGGCCGCGGCGGCCCAGATGAAGGAGCTCGCGTACTTCACCGCCTACGTCGGCTCCTCCAACATTCCGGCGATCACGCTGGCCGACCGCCTCATGGAGATCACCTACGACAACATGCAGGCGGTCTTCCTCGCGTCGGGTGGCGCGGAGGCGAACGAGTCGGCGTTCAAGACGGCGCGCTTCTACTGGAAGGCGGTGGGGAAGCCCGACAAGGTGAAGATCATCGCGCGGTACCAGGCCTACCACGGCGTCACGCTTCAGGCGATGAGCGCCACCGGAATGAGCGCCTACTGGAAGATGTTCGAGCCGCGCGTGCCCGGGTTCGTCCACATCCAGACGTGCTACCCGTACCGGTTCCAGGGGGCCAAGCCCGGCGAGACGGTGGGCCAGGCGGCGGCGCGCGAGCTGGAGGAGGCGATCCTCCGCGAGGGGCCCGACACGGTCGCCGCGTTCATCGGCGAGCCGATCCACGGCGGCGGCGGCGTCATCTACCCGACCGACGACTACTGGCCGCGCGTGCGCGAGGTCTGCACCCGCCACAACGTGCTGCTCATCGCCGACGAGGTCATCACCGGATTCTGCCGGACGGGACGCTGGTTCGCGCTCGCGCACTGGAACGTGAAACCCGACATCCTCTCGTTCGCCAAGGGCGTCACGTCGGGCTACTTGCCGCTCGGCGGGATCATGGTCAGCCAGGCGATCAAGCAGGCGATGGACTCGGTGAAGCCCGAGAACCGCTGGATGCACGCGTACACCTACTCGGCCCACCCGACGTGCTGCGCGGTCGCGGTGAAGAACCTCGAGATCATGACGCGCGAGCGCCTCTGGGAGAACGCGGCGAAGATGGGCGAGCGTCTGCACGCCAGGCTCACGGCCGCGTTCCGTGACCACCCGCACGCCGGCGACATCCGCGGCGGCAAGGGCCTCCTGGCGGCCGTCGAGCTGGTCGAAGACCGCGCGACCAAGAAGAACTTCGCCGCCGACCGCAAGGTGGCGGCGCGCATCCAGGCGGAGATGATGAAGCGCGGCGTCGTCACGCGGACGCGCGCGGTGGTCGGGCCGCACCCGGCCCCGGGCGATGCGATCTACTTCGCCCCGCCGCTGATCGTGACCGAGGCGGAGATCGAGCGGATCGTCGACGTCGCGCGCGACGCCGTCCAGGCCGCCGTGGGCGCGTAGGCCGCGCAGCCCGCGTGAGGCTCATCACCGCTCACCGGATCCTTATCAGCGCGGGCATCGCGTTCTTCCTCTTCTACGCGGTCTTCCAGCTGCGCCTCTACGCGCGCGGTGCCGGCACGGCGCCGCTCGTGCAAGCGGCCGTCGCCGCAGCCGTGGCGGTCGGCTTCGTCGTCTACTACCGGACGCTCAAGCGATGGGGGCGCCGCCCGTAGGAACCGCCGTCCTGATCTACGACGGCGAGTGCGCGATGTGTCGGGCGAGCGCGCTCTGGCTCATGCGCCTCGCGATGTCGGGTGGTGAGCTCGAGATCTTGCCGTGCCGCTCCGCGCCGCGGCGCGCCCGCTTCCCCAAGATCTCCGACGAGGCGTGCATGACGGCGATGCAGCTCGTCCTGCCCGATGGGCGCGTGCTCACGGGCGCCGACGCGGTGCCGGAGCTGCTCCGGCGTATCCGCGGACTCGGCTGGCTCGCGGCGCTCTTCGCGCTCCCGGGCGTCCGCCCACTCGCGCGGCGGTTCTACGCCTGGGTCGCGACGAACCGGATGCGCCTCTCCTGCCGCCGCTAGGTCATCGAAGCGGGCCTCGGCCGCGGACGCCTGCTGCATAAAGCGGCAGCGCGAAGCTCCCGCTGCCGGCAAACTGGGCAGCACGCGCGTGCACGCGTTCGCGGCAGTCGGCCGCTAACTCGACGTCCAATCTGACGCTTCGGCCGCCCGTCATGCGCTGGCACGCCGCCTGCACAGACGCGGCGACAAGCGCGGGTCCATGAAGGACGCGCGCGCTGAAAAGCGATGGCGCTTGTGCTCGTCGTTCGGGCACGGCGCCCTTTTTGTTTTGGAGACCGAATGAACAAGATCGAGCAGATCAAGGTCGAGAAGGACGGGCTCGACGTCGGAGCGGATATCCCACGCTACGCCCAGCTTGGGTTCGAGGCGATCGAGGAGGGCGACCTCGAGCGGCTGAAGTGGTGGGGGGTCTTCTTCCGACGCCACACGCCGGGCTACTTCATGATGCGGATCAGAATTCCGAACGGGATCACGAATGCGGTTCAGCTCTCGGCGATCGGCGGGATCACCGACCGGTGCGGGCGCGGATTCGCCGACATCACCACGCGACAACAGGTCCAGCTCCGCTGGATCCGGATCGGCGACGTCCCGGCAATCCTGGACCAGCTGCGCGGGGTCGGTCTGCTCACGCTCCAGACCGGGATGGACAACATTCGTAACGTCGTCGGCTGTCCCGTCGCCGGGTTGACGCCCAACGAGCTGCTCGACGCATCGCCAGTGGCACGCGCGTTCACGGAGACGTTCGTCGGCAGCAGGGCGTACACCAACCTCCCGCGCAAGTTCAACGTCACCATCACGGGGTGCCGCGAGAACTGCACCCACCCCGAGACCCAGGACCTCGCTCTCGTGCCGGCGAGGAAGTCGGTCGCGGGCGCGCCCGTCGAGGGCTTCAACGTACTGGTGGGCGGCAAGAATGGCTCGGGCGGTTATCGCGTCGCCGCGCCGCTCGACGTCTTCGTCCGCCCTGGGGAGGCGGCCGAGCTGTGCAGCGCCGTCGTGCTCATCTTTCGGGATCACGGCCCGCGCGACGCGCGAAACAAGGTCCGGCTCGCCTTCCTGCTCGAGGACTGGGGGGACGCCACGTTCCGGGAGGTCCTGGAGACGCGTCTGGGACGCGCGCTCGAGCGGGCCGGCGCGGACGCACGCCTGCCGAAGGCCACCGACCATGTGGGCGTCTTCCGCCAGAAGCAGGCCACGCTGAATTCCGTTGGACTTCTCGTCCCGGTCGGACGTATCACGGGAGACCAGCTCATCGAGCTCGCGAGGCTCGCCTCGAGCTACGGCACTGGCGAAGTCCGTCTCACGCCGGACCAGAACGTGATCATCGCCAACGTGCCGGACGCGAAGGTCGGGAACCTGACGGCCGAGCCGCTCCTCAAGGTTCTCCGATACGACCCGTCAGAGATCATGCGGGGACTCGTGAGCTGCACCGGCATCGAATTCTGCAATCTCGCGGTGATCGAGACGAAGAGCCGGGCGCTCGCGGTCGCGCGGGCGCTCGAGGCGAAAGTGCACCACGGGAAGCCCGTCAGGGTCCACTGGTCCGGGTGTCCGGCCGGCTGCGGCAATCACACCGTCGCCGACATCGGTCTGCTCGGAACCAAGGCGAAGGTCGATGGCAAGGCCGTGGACGCGGTCGACGTCTTCGTGGGAGGATCCTCGGGCTCGCACGCCACGCAGGGCATCAAGCTGCTCGAGAACGTCCCGTGCGACGCCCTGCCGCAGGTTCTGGAAGGGCTGATACGCCACATCGATCCCGAAAAGGTCCGGCGCCAGCTCCGCTCGCTCTCGCCGACACCGGCGGCGGGCGCGCCGACGGCGGACACCGAGGCGACGCCCGTGATCAGCCCGGACGCGCTCGCCGAAGGCGCGGGTCGGCTCTTGACGGTGCACGGCGTCGAGGTCGCCGTCTTCCGCTGTCAGAACCGCATCCACGCGATCCAGAACCGGTGCCCGCACGAAGGCGGCGCCTTGTCCGGCGGGACTCTCGATGGCGGGGACGTGATTTGCCCCCTGCACGGATATCGCTTCAACCTCGAGACCGGCGCGTGCTCGACCGACCCGGCTCTGCGGGCGAAGATCTTTGCGCTGGTTCCTCACGCCGGCGGCTTCACCGTCGAGGCGCGACCGGACCAGACCCATCATTCAGCATGACCACGGAGGGAGTGAACGCATGCCCTATGTGAAGCCGGATGCCGTCGTAGAGCAGATGGTCCAAGTCGGCGCGCAGAAGAGCCGGCTGCCCGTGCAAGACCTCCTGGTGCGTGGGTTCTTGTCTGGAGCCTTCCTCGGGTTCGCAACGACGCTGGCCTTCACCGCGACGATCCAGACGCGCGTCGGCCTCGTCGGCGCGCTGGTCTTCCCCGTCGGCTTCGTCATGATCGTGCTCCTTGGTCTCGAGCTCGTGACGGGCAACTTCGCGCTCGTTCCGCTGGCCGTCCGGGAGGGGCGGACGAGCCTCCGCGCGCTCCTGGCCAACTGGGGATGGGTGTTCCTCGGCAACCTGGTCGGGAGCGCCTTCTATGCGCTCTTGTTCACCGCGACCCTCCAGCCCGACTCCGAGATGACGAAGCAGATCGTCTCCGTCGCCGACGCGAAGACCCTCGGATACGCGCGACTCGGAGGACGTGGGCTCGCCATCGCGCTCAGTAAGGGGATCCTCTGCAACTGGATGGTCACGCTCGGCGTCGTCATGGCACTGACGTCCCAGTCGACGATCGGGAAGATCGCGGCGATGTGGCTTCCGATCATGACCTTCTTCGCTCAGGGGTTCGAGCATTCCGTCGTGAACATGTTCGTGATCCCGGCGGGAATGCTGCTCGGCGCTCGCGTCGGGCCGGGCGATTGGTGGCTGTGGAATCAGATCCCCGTCACCCTGGGCAACGTCGTGGGCGGGATGATCCTCACCGGCCTCGCCCTGCACGTCACGCACCGCGCGGCACCCGCCCGAGATGTGCCGAGACCGACGGCGGTCGCGCTCGGTGGGGAGATGCATGGAGCGTTGTCGCATCGTTCGTGAGTCACTCGTCTCGTTCGTCGGCGCCGGCCCCGGCGACCCGGAGCTGATCACGCTCAAGGGGCTCCGACGGCTACGCGAGGCCGAGGTCGTCCTGCACGACCGCCTCGCCCCGCCGGAGCTCCTCGACGAGATCGCGCCGGGAACGACGGTCGTCGACGTGGGCAAGGCACCGGGCCGTCCGTGCCTCGGCCAGGGCCACATCAACTGGCTCCTGGTGGACTGGGCGCGTCGGCGGGGGCGCGTCGTGCGCCTGAAGGGCGGGGACCCTGCGATCTTCGGCCGCCTCGCAGAGGAGATCGAGGCGGTCCGATCCGCCGGGATCGCGTTCGAGGTCGTCCCCGGCGTCACGGCGGCCACCGCGGCGGCGGCGCGCGCGGGGATCTCGCTCACCGCGCGCGGGCGCGCCTCGATGCTCGTCCTCGCGACGGGCACCGACCACACCGGACGCGCACCCATGGCCCTGGATTGGGACATCCTTGCGCGAGTCGAGGGCACGCTGGTCTTCTACATGCCGGTCGGCTCTCTCGAGGCGATCACCGCCTCGCTGACGGCACGAGGCCGCGATCGACGCGAGCCGGCCATCCTGATCGAGCGGGTGGGCATGCCGGACGAGCGTGTGATCTCGGGCCGCCTCGGGGGCATCGCCGACGAGGCGCGCGCGGCCGGCCTCGCCTCGCCGGCGGTCCTCGTCACCGGACCCACCGTCGCGTCGGCCTCGGTGCCGCTCGGCGTCCGGCGGATGCTGGCGGGCGCGGGAGTCTGAGTGTGCCCTCCAAATAGGCAAGCTCACCGTGAGTGCTTTCGGTCTAGGCAGCGCCCGTAGACGGCGGCCGCGCTAAGTTCCCGTCCCCGTTAACGGTCGCGTCCCTCCGTGCCCGGGCACGGGGCTTGCTCCCCAGAGGCGCCATTGTGTTTTTGAGCACGCGCCGTCTTGAGGACACGCAGGAGGTCGCGATGAGCGGAGCAGAGAACGCCGAGCGCTCCGATCGAGGCTCGAACGAGCTGCGGGCCGTGGCGCGGCTCATCGCCGACACGATCCCGCGCCTCGTCGACCACCTCATCGCCGTGCGGCCCGGCGGCCTCCATCGCGAGGCCCTCGAGTTGCTGGAGCGGCCGCTGCTGGCGCACGCGCTCGCGCTGACGGGTGGCAACCAGCTGCGGGCCGCCCGGTTGCTCGGGCTCAACCGTAATACGCTCCGCAAGCGCTGCCGCGAGCTCGGGCTCGCAGTGCCGCGCGCGTCGCGCAACACCGCCACGCCGAAGCACGCGCCCCTCGCGTAAGCGTCGGCCGCGCGCCCCGCCGCGGCGGCGCGGGCGTCGTCCTTGATCCGGGGTCAAGAATCCTGTATCAAACGATTGATGCCGCCGAGCGGTCCCCTTCCCGCGACACCTCCGCGCGCGGCCGATCCGATCCGCGTCATGATCGCCAAGGTCGGCCTCGACGGTCACGACCGTGGCGCCAAGGTCGTGGCGCGCTGCCTGCGCGACGCGGGCATGGACGTCGTCTACACGGGGCTCCACCGGACGCCCGAGGAAGTCGTGGCCGCCGCCGTGCAGGAGGACGTGGACGTCCTCGGCGTGAGCCTCCTCTCGGGAGCGCACATGACGCTCATCCCGCGCATCGTCGCGCTGATGCGCGCGGCTGACGCGGGCGACATGCTGCTCGTGGTCGGCGGCGTGATTCCCGACGAGGACGTGCCGGCCCTGTGCGCGCTGGGTGCGGCCGACGTCATATTGCAGGACACCCCGCCAGAGGTAGTCGCTCGCCGCGTCCGCGCGCTCGTCGCCGCGCGGCAGCCGCGTCGATGAACGTCGACCTCGCCGTGTGGCCGCCCCGCTACGACCCGGCCTACCGTCCGGATCCCGCTGCTGACTACTGGTCCCCCGAGCTCGAGTGCTGCGACCCCCGCACGCGTGACGTCCTGATCCTCGAGAAGCTGCGCCGCCAGGCGGGGTGGGCGTGGGAGCGGAGCCCGTTCTACCGGCGGAAGTGGGAGGCGGCGGGCGTGTCCCCGGCCACGCTTCGGGCCCTCGACGACCTGGCGAAGTTCCCCATCGTCCAGAAGGCCGAGCTGCGTGCGTCGCAGGCCGCGGCCCCGCCGTACGGTGAGTACCTCTGCATCGAGCCCGGCGGGGTCGCGCGCATCCACGGCACGAGCGGCACGACGGGTCGCCCGACCGTGTTCGGCATCGGGTCCGAGGACTGGGAGCGGATCGGCGAGGCGCACGCGCGCATCCTCTGGGGTGCGGGCATCCGCCCCGACGACCGCGTCCTCATCTGCTCGTTCTTCAGCCTCTATATGGGCTCGTGGGGAGCCCTTCGGGGTGTGGAGCGGCTCGGTGCGACGGCGTTCCCGTTCGGCGCGGGCGTCCCCGGCCAGACGCTCATGGCGGTCGAGTGGGCGCGCGAGCTCAAGCCGACCGCGTTCTACGGGACGCCCTCGTACGCGCTCCACTTCGCCGAGACGGCGCGGCGCGAGGGGATCGACCCGGGGACCCTCGGCTTCCGTACCCTCTTCTTCTCGGGCGAGCCGGGCGCCGGCATCCCCGCGACGAAGCGGTTGATCGAGGAGACGTTCCGCGGGCGGTGCGTGGACATGGGGAGCATGGCCGAGATGACGCCGTGGATGACGAACGCGGAGTGCCGCCACCGGACGGGCATGCACCTCTGGCAGGACCTCGTCTTCACCCAGGTGTGCGACCCCGAGACGTTCGCGCCGCTCCCGTTCGGCGCCGAGGGGACGCCCGTCTACACGCACCTCGAGCGCACCTCGCAGCCGATGATCCGCCTCGTCTCCGGCGACCTCACCCGCTGGACTGACGAGCCGTGCCCGTGCGGGCGGACGTATCCGCGGCTGCCGGACGGCCTCTACGGGCGGATCGACGACATGTTCATCGTCCGCGGCGAGAACATCTACCCGAGCGCGATCGAGGACACGCTGCGCGCGATCGATGGGTTCGGCGGCGAGTTTCGGGTCATCGTCTCGCGCCGCGAGGCGATGGACGAGTTCTTGATTCGCGCCGAGCACGCGGCGAGTCACGCCGACCCCGGGCTCCAGGCGAAGCTCCGCGCCACGATGACCGAGCGGCTCCGCGCGCGCCTCGGCGTCCACCCCGTCGTCGAGCTCGTGCCCGAAGGCACGCTTCCGCGCACCGAGTTCAAGGCCCGGCGCGTCATCGACGACCGCGATCTCTACCGTCGCTCGCTCCAGGGAGTCCGCCGGTGACCGTGGAGGCGAGCTGTTGACCCGCATGGGAGAGGGGACCAACGATGTTTGACGCCGACGCGATCGAGCGGATCAAGGCGATGCGGCGCGACTGGGAGGCGAACGAGCTACGCGAGTTCCTCGCGCGACAGCCAGAGTCCCGAAGCGAGTACCGTACCGGCTCGGGGCTGCCCGTCGAGCGCGTCTACACGCCCGCCGACATCGCCGACACCGGCTTCGAGGAGATCGGCCTGCCGGGCCGCTACCCGTTCACGCGCGGCCCGTACCCGACGATGTACCGGGGACGGCTCTGGACGATGCGGCAGATCGCGGGCTACGGCACCGGGAGCGACACGAACGCGCGCTTCCACTACCTGATCGCCCAGGGCCAGACGGGCCTCTCGGTGGACTTCGACATGCCGACCCTCATGGGCTACGACTCCGACGACCCGCGCGCGGTCGGCGAAGTGGGGCGTGAGGGCGTCGCCGTCGATACGCTCGACGACGTCGAGGCCCTCTTCGCGGGGATCGACCTCGAGCGCATCTCCGTGTCGATGACGATCAACCCGACCGCCTGGATCCTGCTCGCCATGTACGTGGCGCTCGCGCGGTCGCGGGGCGACGACCCGAACAAGCTCTCGGGCACCTGCCAGACCGACATCCTGAAGGAATACATCGCCCAGAAGGAGTGGATCTTCCCGATCCGCCCCTCGCTCCGGCTCGTTCGGGACATGATCGTCTACTGCGCCGAGCACATGGCGCGCTACAACCCGATCAACATCAGCGGCTACCACATCTCCGAGGCCGGCGCGACGCCGGTACAGGAGGTGGCGTTCACGATCGCGAACGCGATCGCCTACGTGGAGGAGGTCACGCGCGCGGGCGTCCCCGTGGACCGGTTCGCGCCCCGCCTGGCGTTCTACTTCATCGCCCAGGCGGACTTCTTCGAGGAGGTCGCGAAGTTCCGCGCCGCGCGGCGGATCTGGGCGAAGCTCATGAAGGCGCGCTTCGGCGCGGCGCAGGCCGAGTCCATGCGTCTGCGCTTCCACTGCCAGACCGCCGCGGCCACGCTGACGAAGGCGCAGCCGATGAACAACATCGTGCGCACGGCGCTCCAGGCGCTCGCCGCGGTGCTCGGCGGCGCCCAATCGCTCCACACCAACGGGCTCGACGAGGCGTACGCGATCCCGTCGGAGCTCGCGATGAAGATCGCGCTCCGCACCCAGCAGATCATCGCCGACGAGACGCGCGTGACGGCGGTGGTGGATCCGCTCGGGGGCTCATACTATGTCGAGGCGCTGACCAGCCGGATCGAGGCCGAGGTGGCGGCGATTCTCAGGAAGGTGGACGCTCTGGGCGGGACGGTGAAGGCGATCGAGGAGGGGTACTTCCAGCGCGAAATCGCCGACTCCGCGTACGCGCAGGCGCGCCGAAAGGCCTCGGGCGCCGAGCCCGTGATCGGCGTCAACAAGTTTGTCGAGCCGCCCGCGCCAGGCGCCGTCGAGATCCATCGCGTGGACCCCGCCGTGGAGGCGCGGCAGATCGAGCGGCTCCGCGCCACGCGCGCGTCGCGCGACCACGCGCGCGTCGCCGCGCTCCTCGAGCGGCTGGCCCGCGAGGCGGCCGACCCGGCGGTCAACCTGATGCCTGTGACGATCGAGCTCGTGGAGGCGCGGGCCTCGATGGGCGAGATCGTGGGCCGGCTGCGTCACGTGTGGGGGCAGTACGTCGAAACTCCGGTTTTCTAGAGAAGGAGCGGTGCCATGAACATCGCGAGCATCCTGGCGAAGAAGGGCGACAAGGCGTACACGGTCCGCCCCGACCAGCCGATCCGCGAGGCGCTCGGGCTCCTCGCGAAGCACAACGTCGGCGCGCTCATCGCGGTGGATGAGGCGGGCCATCCCGTCGGGATCCTGTCGGAGCGCGACGTCGTGCGCGAGGCGGCGAAGAACGAGCGCGTGTTCGGGATGAAGGTCACCGACATCATGACGCGCGACGTGATCACCGGATCGCCGCACGACGACCTCATGACGGTCGCCCACACGATGACCGAGAGGCGGATCCGTCACCTGCCGGTGGTGGACAAGGGGCGGCTCATCGGTATCGTCTCCATCGGCGACATCGTCAAGACCCAGCGCGACAAGTATCAAGGCGAGCTCGACACGCTCCAGGCGCAGGTCCTCGGTGAGTGAGGCGCGCCGGAGCCTCTGATGGCCCAGGCGGGGACGCAGGCACAGCCGCTGCGCGTCGCGATCATCGGAGCCGGGCCCACCGGCTACTACGCGGCTGACCACCTGCTCCGGCAGGACCGCGTCACCGTCGAGGTGGACATGTTCGACCGGCTCCCGACGCCGTATGGCCTCGTCCGGCTCGGCGTCGCGCCCGACCACCAGAAGATCAAGTCGGTCACGGCCGCGTTCGACAAGGTCGCCGCGCACCCGCGCTTCCGCTTTTTCGGCGGCGTCGAGTTCGGCAAAGACCTGACGCTCGCCGATCTGCGGGCCCACTACCACCAGATTCTCTATTGCACGGGCGCGCAGACCGACAGACGCATGGGCATTCCGGGCGAAGACCTTCGCGGGAGCCACCCGGCGACCGAGTTCGTGGCCTGGTACAACGGCCACCCCGACTACACGGACGCGGAGTTCGACCTCTCCGTCGAGCGCGCCGTGGTCGTGGGGGTGGGCAACGTCGCCGTGGACGTGGCACGGATCCTCTGCCGGACCCGCGAGGAGCTGGCGGCGACCGACATCGCAGACTACGCGCTGGAGGCCCTCTCCAGGAGCCGAATCAGAGAGGTGTATCTCCTGGGGAGGCGCGGGCCGGCCCAGGCCGCCTTCACGAATCCGGAGATCAAGGAGTTGGGCGAGCTGGCGGGCGCCGATATCAAGGTCCGTCCCGAAGAGGTCGAGCTCGACCCCCTGAGCCGCGCGGCGGTCGCGAAGAGCCAGGACCGGGCGACGACGAAGAAAGTGGAGATTCTCCAGGGGTACGCGATACGTAGGCCCACCGGCAAGCCGCGCACACTGATCGTGCGCTTCCTCGTCTCGCCGGTAGAGCTCATCGGCGACGCGTCGGGTCGGGTGGTGAAGATGCGCCTGGTCCGGAACGAGCTCTTCGCCACGCCGACGGGTGCACTCCAGCCGCGCCCGACGAGCCAGTCCGAGGAGCTCCCCGTCGGCCTCGTCTTCCGGTCCGTCGGCTACCGCGGAGTGCCGCTCCCGGGCGTGCCCTTCAACGAGAGCTGGGGCGTCATCCTCAACGACAAGGGACGGGTGCTCGATCCCGACACCAAGCAGCCCGTGCCGGGCGAGTACGCCGCGGGCTGGATCAAGCGGGGACCGACCGGCGTCATCGGGACCAACAAGCCCGACGCAGCCGAGACCGTGCAGTGCATGTTCGAGGACCTGGCTCAGGGTGCCGTCCTCCAGCCGAGACATCCCGACGCCGCCTCTGCCGAGGCGCTCGTCCGCCAGCGGAGGCCCCACTACGTTTCCTACACGGACTGGCTCAGGCTCGACCAGCTGGAGGTCGCGCGCGGGCGTGCGCAGGGTCGCCCCCGTGTGAAATTCATCCAGGTCGAGGAGATGCTGGCCGCGCTGAGGCGTTGAGACCAGGCTCCGGCAACCCGCCAGGAGAGTGAGCCCCACCTCGGGGATCTGCTACACTGGCTTAAAGCTCCATAGCGCTCGGGGGTGGACGTGGCTCAACACGATTCGGTCCTGGTCCTGCAAGAGCGGCTGGCCTACGAGCAGCGCGTCGTCCAGCTCGTCGACCGCATCCACTCGGCCAAGAGCCTCGATTCGATCTTCCTCGAGCTCCAGGGCGATATCGTGGCTCTGCTCGGCGCCGAGCGGATGACCCTCTACGCGGTCGACGCGGACCGGAGAGAGATCTACTCGAGGTTTCTCAGCCTCGACACGGTCAAGGACATCCGACTCCCCCTCAACGAGCGGTCGATCGCGGGCTTCGTGGCGGCGACCGGCAAGATCGTCAACATCGTCAACGCCTACGACCGGGCCGAGGTCGCGAAGACCTCGCCCACGCTCAGCTTCGACAGCTCCTGGGACAAGAAGACCGGCTTCAAGACCCAGCAGATCCTCGCGATGCCGATCGCGTTCGACGGGCGGACGATCGGCGTCATCCAGCTCCTCAACAAGCGCAAGGGCTCCAGATTCACCAAGGAGGACGAGGCCGGGGTCGCCCGGATCGCGAAGACCCTCGGCATCGCCTTGAACAACCAGAACCAGCTCCTCCAGAGCCGGCCGAAGACGAAGTTCGACTACCTCCTGGCGCAGCACCGCATCAACCCGCAGGAGCTCAACTCTGCCATGGCCGAGGCGCGCCGCCGCCAGGTGGACGTCGAGTCGATTCTGGTCGATCAGTACAAGGTCCCGAAGGCCGAGCTCGGTCTCTCACTCTCCCAGTACTACCGGTGTCCATTCATCGAGTACGACGAGCGGATCATCCCGCCGCCGGACCTCATGAGAGACCTGAAGCTCGAGTACCTGAGGCGGAACTTCTGGCTCCCACTCAGACGCGAAGACAACGCGGTGGTCGTGCTCATCGACAACCCCGAGGATCTGCAGCACGTGGACAGCGTGAGCCAGGCGCTGAAGAACCGGAAGATCAAGTGGGCGGTGGGCCTGCGGCAGGATATCCTCGCCTTCCTCAACGTCACGACCGGCGAGCCCACCGCGAAGGGGGCGATCGGCACCATCCTTGGCGAGCTCAAGGCCGAAGACGCGCCGGCCGAGAGCACTGTCGACAGCGCCGAGATCTCCGGTGGCGAGGTCGACGAGAACGACAGCGCCGTCATCCGGCTTGCCAACCAGGTCATCGTGGACGCCTACAAGGCGCGCGCCTCGGACATCCACATCGAGCCCTATGGCGGCCAGAAGGACACCGTGATCCGGTACCGCGTCGACGGCACCTGCTCCGAGTACCAGAAGGTCCCCGGCGCCTTCCGCCGCGCGCTCGTCACGCGGATCAAGATCATGGCGCAGCTCGACATCGCCGAGCGCCGCAAGCCGCAGGACGGCAAGATCAGGTTCAAGATGCCGGACAGCCGCGAGATCGAGCTCCGGGTCGCCACGGTCCCCACGGCGAACCAGAACGAAGACGTGGTCATGCGCATCCTCACCGCGAGCGAGCCGATGCCCCTGGACAAGCTCGGGATGACGGAGCGCAACCTCACGGAGATCAAGAAGATCGCCGTGAAACCGTACGGCCTTGTCCTGTGCGTGGGGCCGACCGGATCCGGCAAGACGACCACGCTCCATTCGATCCTCGGTTACATCAACAAGCCCGAGCGCAAGATCTGGACCGCGGAGGACCCGGTCGAGATCACGCAGTACGGCCTGCGCCAGGTGCAGGTGAACCCGAAGATCGGCTTCACGTTCGCCCAGGCCATGCGCTCCTTCCTCCGCGCCGACCCGGACGTGATCATGGTCGGTGAGATGCGCGACGAGGAGACGGCCTCGGTCGCCATCGAGGCGTCGCTCACCGGCCACCTCGTCCTCAGCACGCTGCACACGAACAGCTCCGTCGAGACGGTCGTCCGCCTGCTCGACATGGGGCTCGACCCGTTCAACTTCGCCGACGCGCTCCTGGGCATCCTCGCCCAGCGGCTCGTGAAGCGGCTCTGCTCCGAGTGCAAGACGGAGTACCATCCGGTGCGCGCCGAGTTCGACGAGCTCGCCGAGGCGTACGGCAAGGACGCGTTCGCGCAACTCGGCTGCAAGTACGACGAGGCGTTCGTCCTCTACAAGAGCAAGGGGTGCGCGGCCTGCACCAAGAGCGGCTACCGGGGGCGCGCGGCCATCCACGAGCTCCTGGTCGGCAGCGACGAGATGAAGCGGCTCATCCAGACCAAGGCGCGCGTCGCCGAGATGCTGACGCAGGCGAAGGCCGAGGGGACGACGACGCTCGTCCAGGACGGTGTGCTGAAGTCGCTCCAGGGTCTCACGGACTTCCGGCAGGTCAAAGCCGTCGCGATCAAGTAGTTCGGGCGGGGGCGGGGGGCGGTCCTCTCCCTCGACCACGCTAGCTTTCACCCGTTGCGGTCACTCCATTCGCGCTGTGTCCGAGTCAATCCCCAGAAGCTACGGGTCTCGAAGGGTACTCCCGGCTCCGGCCGGAGCTGCTTGCGCGCGAGTTTCTACTTAGGCGTCGGGGTGCAGCTTGACGTCTTTGAAGGTCCAGTAGAGCAGGAGGTCGTACGCGATCTTCAGGGCGCCACCGGCCACGAACGGTGCCGCGAGCGCCACCGCCTGCATGACCCACCCCGTGAGCGCGGGCGTGACCGCCTGGGCGACCGTGCGCGCGACGTTCGTGGTGGTCACCGCCGCCTCCCGCTCGTGGTCCGCGACGATCGCCATCAGGTACGCCTGCCGGGTCGGCACATCCATCTGCGAGAAGAGCTGGCGCACGCAGAGGAGAGCGATCGCGACCGAGGCCGTGGGCGCGAACGCGATCAGGATCAGCACCACGTTGGACACCAGGTGCGAAACCACCATCGTCGCGAGGAGCCCGAAGCGCGCGGCGGCCCGGGCTGCGAGCAGGAGCGACGCGGCCGTGAGGATCTGCGTGGCGAAGAAGACGTAGCCGAGCGCCTCGAGGCCGAGCGCGTAGCGCTCGTGGAAAAAGTAAACGACCAGCGACTGGAGCACGAACCCACCCGCGAACGAGTCGAGTGCCCCGAGCGCAGCGAGACGGCGGATGAGGGGCGCCGAGGGGAGGCGCGTTCCCTCGGGCCGCCGGCGCTCCTCGGACGCCTCGCGGGGAAGGCACGCGTACGCCGCGCACTGGACCGCGGCGCCGGCGAGGAAGATGAGGAACAGCGGTCGGTACGCCGCGAGCGCGCCCACCGTGACCGCCCCGAGGGCCGCCGCGGCGTAACCGAGGAAGTTGTAGACGCTCAGGGCCACCGTGCGCCGGCTCGCCGGGACCGCGCGCGCGATGCGCACCTGCTCGAGGGTCAGGAAGGGGCCCGTCTCGCCCGTGCCGACCGCGACGTTGCCGAGAATCGCGGCGAGCACGACGAGCCGCGGATCACGCGACGACAGGAAGATCACGGCCGCGACGGCCGAGAGCGCGCCGAGCGCCAGCAGGGCCGCGCGCGCGCCGTACCGCTCTGCCGGGCGGCGGACGAGCCACGTCAGGGCCGCGCTTCCAGCGAGAGTCAGCGTGACCGCCACACCCACGCCCGCGGCGCTCAGGCCGAGGTCGCTCAGATAGACGGGGAGGACGATCCCGAGAAATCCGTAGCAGAAGGTCCGCACGGTCTTCGCCGCGAAGATGGCGAGGACATCCGCTTGACAAAAGGTCGTCATGTGTTGAGTATAACGTTAGGTGGAGGTGTTCCCATGAATCCCGTGGAGCGTGTCCTGTATCGGGAGCTGACCGAGCTGCTCGACCGGCTGGCGGCGTCCGTCCCGGAGGGCAGTCTCGAGCAAATCCGCGCCTCGAGCCCGACGCTCAGGGCGCGACTCGACGAAGCGGAGGCCAATCTCGCCCGAGTGCGCTCGGCGCTGCTCGATGGATATGGTCGCTGGCGCCGGGCGCTCGAGGACGTCGAGAACCTGTGGGCCCTGGCCGGGTGGCGGTCAACCGTGGCTGAAGAGCCGGCGGAGAAAGCCGGGGCGCTCGCCGCTTGAGGCCGACGCCGCGCCGACGTAAGCGACGCGGGTCGCCTCGAACCGCTGCCAGTAGTCCGGCAGCTCTTTCGCCAGCGCCACCTGGACCGCGAGCAGGCGCCCGGTCTCATCGCCCGCGGCGCGCGCGGCGGCGTCGACCTTGCGGCGCTGCTCCGGCGTGAGGTCGGTCGCCACCGCGTCGCGCAGCTCTGCGAGGAACGTGCGCACCCGCTGCGTGAACTCGTCGCGGTCGCGCGCGCTGTCGGCGACGGGCGCGGGCAGCCCGTGGGCCCGCCGCCGCTCGACCAGCGCGTCGAGGCACGCGAAGTCCACCGCCTCCTCGATCCGCTCGCGCAGCTCGGCCTCGACGCGCGCGACGAGATCGCGCGGCTGGCCGGAGTCGCGGCGGAGCGACGTGCTGAAAGACGAGTGGGCCGTCATCCGAGCAGCTGGCGCAGGCCCGTCGCGAGCGGCAGCGGCGCCAACCCGAACGTCGAGAAGAACGGCGCCGGATCGCAGACGTTGTCCTCTTCGAGCATCAGGAGCTGGTCGGGCGTGAGCGGGAAAAAGGGCAGTCGGTGGAGGACGCGCGTCGCCGCCCACACGACGCCGCGGGGCACGTTGAACTTCAGGATCCGCCGCCGCCCGAGGGCCTTGCCGATCAGGTCGACGAGCTCCCCGAGCGTGACCCTGTCGGGCCCGCCGACCTCGTAGGTCTGCTTCACCGCCGAGGGCCGGGCGAGCGCGCGGGCCACGCCCTGGGCCACCTGCTCGACGGGCACGGGCTGGAGACGGCCGCCGACGATGAGCGGCACGACCGGCAGGCGGCGCACGACCCAGACCAGGAGCGAGACGAAGCCGTCGCCGCGCCCGTAGATCACGGAAGGGCGGACGATCGTCCAGGGGAGGGAGCACGCGTGCACGGCCTCTTCGGCCGCCCACTTGGTCTGGTGGTAGCGCGAGCGGGCGCCCTCGCGCGCGCCGAGCGCGCTCATATGGATGTAGCGGCGGACGCCGACGGACGCCGCCGCGGCGACCACGTTGCTCGTACCTTGCACGTGCACGCGATAGAACGTCGTGTTGGTCGGGACGTGCTCGCGGATGATGCCGACGAGGTGGACCACCGCGTCGCAGCCGGCCATGCCCTCCTCGAGCGTCTGCGGCGACAGCACGTCTCCCTCGACGCGCTCGATCGCCCCGACGCCCCGGAGATCGCGCTCCGAACCCCGACGCACCAGGCACCGCACGACATAGCCCTCCGCGCGCAGCGCCTGGATGACCGTGCGGCCGACGAACCCGGTCGCGCCGGTGACGAACACCCGATGCAGCGGACGCATCTCGACCCAACTATACCAGTGCTGAGAGCGTGACCTATAGGAGTGCTAAGATCGTAAGGTGAGCGCTCAGCGCGTCGCGTTCCTGCTCCTCCTCCTCTGGCCAACGCTCGCCGCCGCCCAGGCGCCGGACTTCACCGGCGTCGATGAGGCCGCGAACGCCTTGGTGACCTCCGGGGAGATCCCCGGCGTCGTCGTCCTCATCGGGCGGGGCGACGAGGTCCTCCTGCACCGCGCGTACGGCTCGCGCCGGCTCGTTCCCGAGCCCGCGCCGATGATGCTCACAACGATCTTCGACATCGCCTCGCTCACGAAGCCCTTCGGCACGACGCTCGCCGTGATGTCGCTCGTCGAGCGCGGCGCGATCAAGCTCGACGAGCCGCTCGGGCGCTATCTGCGTGAGTTCCGTGGCAGGCGGTTCGAGGCCGTCACCATCCGGCGGATCCTGACCCACAGCGCGGGGTTCGCCGCGGTCCCGCCGAACAGGGCGGTCGCGCCGCGATTTCCGGAAGCCGCGTGGGCGCTCGCGAGGGTCCCGCTCGAATATCCGCCGGGGACCGGCTTCCAGTACAGCGACACCGGCTTCATCCTGCTCGGCGAGGTCGTCCGACGCGTGAGCGGCGAGCGCCTCGACCGCTACCTCGAGCACGTGTTCTTCCGCCCGCTCGACCTGCGCGACACGTCGTTCCGCCCCCGCGACGCCGTGAAGAGCCGCGTGGCGCCGACGGACTACGCCAACGGCCACCTGCTCCAGGGCGAGGCGAACGATGGGCGCGCGCGCCTGCTCGGGGGTGTCGCCGGCCACGCGGGGATGTTCTCGACGGCCGCCGACCTCGCGCGACTCTGCCGCATGCTGCTCAACGGTGGGACGCTCGACGGGCAGCAGTACCTCAAGCCCGAGACGGTCGCGCTCATGTGGGAGCCGAACCCGGAGGGTCAGGCCACGCGGACGCTCGGCTGGGATCTCTCGTCGCCGTTCTCGCGCACCCTGGGGCCGTTCTTCCCGATGGGCTCGGTCGGGCACACGGGCTTTACGGGCACTGCAGTCTGGCTCGATCCGGCGAGCCGCACCTACATGATCGTGCTCACCAACCGCGTGCACCCGAACGGGGGTGGCGCCGAGGACATCCGCGAGCTGCGCCTTCGGATCGCCGGGGCGGTGGGCGCGGCGCTCTTCGCCGGCGAGCCGCCACAGCCGGCGATGACGGGCGCCGACGCGCCGGCCGCCGACCTTCCCGCCGAGACGCCGGCGCCGCTGCCGGTGTCGGCGGCCACGCCCGGACGCGTGCGCACCGGGCTCGACGTCGTCGCCTCCCAGAACTTCGCGACGTTCACGGGCCAGTCGGTCGGCCTCGTGACCAACCAGACGGGAGTGGACGTCCAGGGGCGGCGCGCGATCGACCTCTTCGCCGCGGCGCCGGGCGTGCGTCTGCGGGCGATCTTCTCGCCCGAGCACGGGATCGCCGGCGAGGCGATCACCAACGTCCCGAACGGCCGCGACCCCTGGACGAAGCGGCCGATCTGGAGCCTCTACGGCTCGACGCTCCGGCCGACGCGCGAGATGCTGAGGGGCGTGAGCATGCTCGTGTTCGACATGCAGGACGTCGGCGTGCGCCACTACACCTACCTCACGACGCTCGTCTACGTGATGGAAGAGGCGGCGCGGGCGGGGATTCCCCTCGTCGTGCTCGACCGCCCGAACCCGATCACGGGCAGCGTCGTCGAGGGACCGCTGATGGACCGCGACCTCCAGTCGTTCACGGGCCCTCACACGGTCCCCATTCGCGTCGGGCTGACGATCGGTGAGTTCGCGCGGATGGTGGCCGCCGAGCGGAAGATCCCCGTGGCGCTCACGGTGATCCCGATGGCCGGCTGGGAACGGCGGCTCTGGTACGACGAGACAGGGCTCCCGTGGGTGAACCCATCGCCGAACATCCGGTCGGTCACCGAGGCGCTGCTCTACTCGGGGATCGGGCTCCTGGAGGCGGCGAACCTCTCGGTCGGGCGCGGAACCGACACGCCGTTCGAGGTCGTGGGGGCGCCATGGATCGAGCCCGAGGGGCTCGTGGACGCGCTCAATCGTCTGGAGCTCCGCGGCGTCAGGTTCGAGCCCGTCCGGTTCGCGCCGACGGCCGACCAGTACGCCCAGGTCCAGTGCGGCGGCGTGCGGCTGGTCGTCACCGACCGCAACGCGATCCGGCCGGTGACGGTGGCGCTCGCGCTCGCGCGCGAGCTACGCGTCCGTCACCGGGACGAGTTCAGACCCGAGAACATCCAGAACCTCCTGGTGAACCGGCCGACGATGTGGGCGTTCCTCAGCGGGCAGAGCCTCGACCGGCTCCTCACCTGGGCCGACGCTGACCGAAGCAGCTTCTTGAACCGGCGCGCGTCGTATCTCATGTACAGGTAGTCGCGCGAGGTCTCAGCGTTCGACGACGCGAAGGTTCCGGAGGTCGCTCCGCAGCCGGGCCCGGAGCGTGGCCGGGACAGTCACGACGGACGGGTCACCGTCGCTCACGAACCGCTCCCCAGGGTTCCGCTCGAAGTAGACGAGCCAGTGCCGGAGCTCCTCCTCGAGCGCCTGGATGCGCGGCAGCCTCACCGCGTCCCAGTCCCGCGAGAACGGCGAGGGCGCCGGCCCGCCCGAGACCTGGAGGATCGCGTCGTGGCTGTACGTGACCCCCTTGACCGAGCCCGAGAGCGCCCAGCTCACGTCCTTCGGGTACACGCCGTGAGGCAGCGCGAGCGCGCGGATCTTGTAGTCGGGGACGTGGCGCTGGATCCACTCCTGCGCGCTGGCGATCTGGCCGCGGACGATCGTCTCGTCGTACTTCCCGAGGTTCGCGTGCCAGAGCGTGTGGTTGCCGATCTCGTAGCCCCGGCTCGCGAGGTACTGGAGCTTCCGGCCCTCGTACGCCGGCTGGTTGAAGAGACGGTTCGGCGGGTCCGCGGCGGGCAGCACGAAGAAGACAGCGGCGCGCCCGAAGTCCGGGCGCTCGTGCGTGAACGCCTCGAGGATGCCGACGGCGGACTTCGGGTCGATTTCGGCCGTGCCGTTCGCCTCGAGGTAGCGGAATTGCCCAGGCGACGAGTCGTCGAACGTGAGGACCACGGGCGTCGTGCCGGCGGGAACGGCGATGCGCCCGTCGATCAGGTCGCCGAGGCTGATGAGGCGGTAACCGCGCGCGTAGAGCGTCTCGAGGTCACGCCGGAAGTTCTCGGGCGTGCGCGTCCACCGCGCCTCGGGGTAGTCGATCTTGTGGTACTCGAGGATCATGACGCGGCCGAGCTCGTTCGGCGGGAGCTCGGCGCCGGCGAACGAGGCGACCAGGAGGGCCGCGGTCAGGATCAGCGCGACGACCAGGAGGAGCCTCACTTGGCCGCGAGGCCCTCCTTCTGCCTGAGCGCGGCGCTGGTGTAGTCGTTGCGCGGGTTCCAGAGCATCCAGCCGAGGGCGCCGCCGTCGTCCGCGGCTTTGATCTGCGCGAGGATCTCCGGCACGCCGAAGGGACGATGGTCGAACGCGTAGTCGCGGAAGTCCTGCAGCCACGGCCGCACCCGCACGCGGGTGTGGCCCGAGCGCTTCAGGATCAGCCGCACGGTCTCGAACACCACCTCGTAGGGGTGCTCGACGGGGTTGCGATAGTTCGGGATCCCGCGCTGGTAGCCCGACGGGTAGACCATCGGCGAGATGTAGTCGAGGTGCGGCGTCAGCTCCTCGATGCGCTGGCCGATGTCCGTGTCGTTCCCGTTGAACGCCGTGTAGCCGAAGACGTCGGCGGCGACGAAGGCGCCCATCGCGCCGAGCTCGCGGCGCGCGCGCGCGAGGAACGCGGCGATCGTGGGCAGCCGGGTCTCCTTCGAGTTCGGCTTCGAGTACTGCGCCGCGGCGAGGCGCCCGTCGGTCGGAAAGCGCACGTAGTCGAACTGGATCTCGTCGAATCCCCGCCGCACCGCCTCGCGGGCGATCGCGAGGTTGTAGTCCCAGACCTCCTCGCGGAAGGGGTCGAGCCACGCGAGCTTCTCGTTGTCGATCCACGGCTGTCCCGTCCGCGTGTCGATGACCGCCAGGTCGCGCCGGTGGTTCGCGAGGGCGTTGTCCTTGAAGGTGACGATACGGCCGATCGTGTAGACGCCGCGCGATTTCAGGTCGCTCATGAACGCGTCGAAGTCGCGGAGCGTCGCGGGACCCTGCGCGCCCGCCGCGAGGGCCTCGGGGATCTCGGTGGGGTAGACGATCCAGCCGCGGTCGCCCTTGACGTCGATGACCACCGCGTTCAGCTCGGTGCCCACGACCAGGTCGAGGACCCGGTTGCGGATGACGCGGTCGCTCACACCGTAGTAGGTCAGGTACGCGGCCTTGATCACCTGCGGCCGGAGCACGACTTCCACGGCGCCCCGGTGCGGCTCGACCGTCGCCTTCTCGAAGCCCGGCATCTTGACGAGGAGCGGCGTTCTCGACGCCGAGCCCTCGAACTTGAACGTGCCGTCAGGCCCCGTCAGGTACTCCTTGCCGTCCAGGACGATGCCAGCGCCCTCGAGCGGCTGGCGGTGGCTGTCCAGAACCTTACCGGTCACCGTCCTTGGCCAGCTCCGGCGCGTCCGCGTCGGCTCGACATGCCCCGTGGGCGTCAGCCGGTCCGTAACCAGGCCCGGGCGGGGCTCGGGCAGGGGCCGCACCAGGGGCGTCGCGCGGATGTCGGAGGGGGTCAGGATCAGGTAGCCGGTGACGATCGCGAGGAGCAGGAGCAGCAGCGCATAGCCGGCGTCGATGAGGTCTCGCCGTCCCGTGCGCGTCAGCTTGTCGAACATGGGTCATCTCCGACACTAGCGCCCGCGTCAACACGCGCCAAGAAAAAACTTTGCGGATACAATTCTGCTCGTGCCGCTTCCACGCTTCGGCTGCGAGACCGCGCAGACGCGCGGGCTCCAGATCAACGGCCTCCGCCTGCGCCTCCTCCAGTGGGGCGCGCCCGGTCGCCCCGCGCTCTGCTTCCTGCACGGCGGCGCGGCGCACGCTCACTGGTTCGATCTGGTGGCGCCCGCGTTCGCCGACCGGTTCCACGTGGTCTCGCTCGATCAGCGCGGCCACGGCGAGAGCCAGTGGGCCGAGCCGCCCGCGTACGCCACCGAGGACTTCGCGCGTGACCTCGTCGGCGTCATGGACGCGCTGGGCTGGGAGCGCATGACGGTCGTCGGGCACTCGATGGGCGGCCACAACGCGATGGCCTTCGCGGCGTGGCATCCCGAGCGCGTGACCCGGCTCGTGATCGTCGACTCCCGGCCCGCGATTCCAGGGGACCGGCTCGACTGGATGCACGCGCGCGGACGTCGCGCGCCGCGCCTGCACCCCGACCCCGACGCGGCGGTCCGCGCGTTCCGTCTTCTCCCGCGCGAGACCGTCGCCGCCGCGGAGGTGCTCGCCCATCTCGCGCGCATGGGATTTGTCGAGCGCGAAGGCGGGTGGACGTACCGGTTCGATCCGGCGTGCAACGGCTCCCGGCGTCCCGTCGACGCCTGGCCGCTGCTCGCGCGCATCGTCGCGCCGACCTTGATCGTGCGCGGGGAGCGAAGCCTCGTCTTACCGCGCGAGATGGCCGCGCGGATGCGCGCGGCGATCCCGCTGGCGACGCTCGTCGAGATCCCCGGCGCCTACCATCACCTCGTCCTCGACGACCCCACCGCGTTCGTCCGCGCCCTCGACGCGTTCCTCAGGCAGTAGGGCCCAGCGGGGAGGCATCCCGCTCCGCGCCGACTACACGGGAATGCGTTCGACGCGGACGGCGCAGACTTTGTATTCGGGGATCTTCGACGACGGGTCGAACGCGGAGTTCGTCAAGAAGTTCGCGGCCGACTCCTCGAGCTTCACGAACGGGACGAACACGGCGCCCGGCCGCACCGCCTCGGTGACGCACGCGTGGCCGGTCAGCTCGCCCCGCCGCGAGGCCACACGGATCCGCGCCCCTGTGTCCACGCCGAGCCGCCGCGCATCGCTCGGGTGGATGGCGACCTCGAGGCGCGGTGCCAGCTCCAGGAGCCCCTGGACGCGGCGAGTGAGCGTCCCGCCGTGCCAGTGGTAGAGGAGGCGGCCGGTGTTCAGGACGAACGGGAAGTCGCGGTCGGGAAGCTCCGCGGCCTCGGCGGTCTGGAGCGCCGGGATGAACCGCGCGCGCCCCGTCGGGAACGACTCCGCGTAGAGGTACCGCGTGCCCGGATGGTCGGGGGTGGGGCAGGGCCACTGGATGCCGCCCTCGCGGTCGAGACGCGCGTGCGAGAGCCCCGCGAGGAACGGCGTGAGCCGAGCCATCTCGTCGAAGATCTCGCCGGGCCCCGCGTAGTCGAACTGGCCGCCGACGTCCAGCGTGAGGGTTCGCGCCACGCGCTTGGCGAGCTCGCACGTGATCCACCAGTCTGGACGCGCCTCGCCCGGTGCCGGCAGGGCCTGCCGCACGCGCTGGACGCGCCGCTCCGAGTTGGTGTACGTGCCGTCTTTCTCGGCGAACGCGGCAGCCGGCAGGAAGACGTGGGCGCGCTCCGCCGTCTCGTGCATGAAGAGGTCCTGCACGACGAGGAAGTCGAGCTGGTCGATCGCCTTCTCGGCGTGATGGAGGTCCGGCTCCGAGAGGAGCGGGTTCTCGCCGACGACGTACATGGCGCGCGTCGCGCCGTCGAGGCACCCCTCGATCATCTCGGTCACGACGCGCCCCGTCGTGCCCGGGGGCCGGACCCCCCAGCGCGCCGCAAACTTCGCGAGCGTGTCGGGATCGTACGTCTGGTACCCGGGAAGGTTCGTCGGGATGCAGCCGGCGTCGCCGCAACCCTGGACGTTGTTCTGGCCGCGCAGCGGGGAGATGCCGCTGCCGGGAAAGCCCATCTGGCCAGCGACGAGCGACAGGTTCAGGAGCGCGTGGGCGTTGTGGATGCCGTTCGTGTGCTGGGTGATGCCCATGCCCCAGATCAGGCAGGAGCCCGCGAACGGTGGCCGCGCGTACCAGCGCGCGGCTTGCGCGATGTCGCTCGCGCGCACGCCCGTCATCCGTTCGGCGTACTCGAGCGAGAAGGGCCGAAGCGAGGCTCGCCAGTCCTCAAATCCCGCCGTCCGGGTCCGGACGAAGTCGAGGTTCGCGAGGTCCTCGTCCAGGATGACGCGCGCCATCGCGTTGAAGAGCGCCACGTCGGTGCCTGGCCGCGGCTGGAGCCAGAGGTCCGCCTGGTCGCACAGGTCGACGCGCTTGGGGTTGACCACGATGAGTCGCGCACCGCGGCTGACGGCGCGGCGGAAGCGGATCGCGATCACGGGATGGTTCGCCGACGCGTCGGCGCCGACGACCATGAGGCAGCCTGCCTCCGCGTAGTCCTGGTAGGAGTTCGACGTGGCGCCCGATCCCATGCAGGCGAGCATCGCCTCGACCGACGGCGAGTGGCAGAGCCGCGTGCAGTGGTCCACGTCGTTCGTTTGCATGACGACGCGGCAGAACTTCTGGATGGCGTAGCCGTCCTCGTTGGTGGCCTTGGCGCTCGCGAGGGCGCCGAACCTCCCGCGATGCTTCGCGAGCCCTGCCGCCGCCGTCGCGAGCGCCTCGTCCCAGCTCGTCCGGACCCAGCGGCCGTCGCGCCGGACCATCGGGTGCGTGATGCGGTCGGGTGAGTGGACAAAGCCGGTCCCGAACCGTCCTTTGACGCAGAGGGTGCCGAGGCTCGACTTGTTCGACGGCACGTCGTCCGCCATGAGCGCGAGCCGCCCGTCCTCGCGGACGGGGACGACGAGGCCGCAGCCGACGCCGCAGTAGGGGCAGGTCGTCTCCACGCGGCGCACGATCGTCGCGGGCGCCTCCTTCGTGGAGAGCGCCCCCGTCGGGCACGTCGCCACGCACTGGCCGCACGAGGTGCAGACGGAGGCGGCCATCGGCCCGTCGCCGAAGACGCCGACCCTCGTCGTGTGGCCGCGGCCGAGGAGCGCGATCGCGCCGATCTGCTGGACCTCGTCGCACGCGACCGTGCAACGCCCGCAGAGGATGCACGCCTCGCGGTCGAGCACGAAGAACGATTTGCTCGCGTCCACGTCGAAGCGGTGCAGGGGCGCGAAGCCCGGCTCGCCGAGCCCGTGGCGCGCGGCCGCGTCGCCGAGCGCGCCGAACTCCCCCTTTGCCGGGGTGAGCATCGAGAGCGTGAGGTCGAGGACGCCACGGCGAACGCGCACGGCGTCGGGATGCGCGGTCGAGACGACCATGCCCTCGCGGGCCGGCAGGTGACACGCGGCGGAGAGGCCGCGCTGGCCCTCGACGTGGACGAGGCACGTCCGGCAGGCGCCGAGCGGCGCGCGGTCCGGATCCTTGCAGAGCTGGGGCAGCGGGATCGCGAGGCGGTTCACGCCGTCGAGGACCGTCGCACCCTCGGCGAGCTCGACCAGGCAACCGTCGATCGTGAGCTTCATCGGTCCCTCATGATAGCTCGAACTCTTCCGGGAACTCGGCGAGGGCCGAGAGGACGGCGAGGGGTGCTGCCTGGCCGAGCCCGCAGAGCGAGGCGATCTGGATCACCTCGGCGAGCGCGCTCACGCGCTCACGCTCGATGGGCCCGTCGAGCATCCTGAGGAGCCGCGCGGTCCCCTCCCGGCACGGGGTGCACTTGCCGCACGACTCGCGCATGTTGAAGGCGAGCAGCGTCCGCACGACGTCCTGAACCGCCACGCCCTCGTCGAGGGCGACGACGCCGCCCGTTCCCGGATTGACCGGACCGCGCGGGACGAGCGGCTCGTCGAACTGCCGCGCGGGAACGGCACTCCCGGACGGCCCGCCCAGGACGGCGGCGCGGAGCGGCCGGCCCGTCGAGGAGCCGCCGCCGAGATCGTCGAGCAGCGCCCTCAGCGTCGTGCCGAGGGGGACCTCGACGATCCCAGGGCGCCTGACGTGGCCCGAGAGGCCGAAGAGCTTGGTGCCGCCGCCACCGCCGAGGCTCGCGAACCAGGCCCCGCCCTCGGCGACGATGGACGGCACGGCGCAGAGGGTCTCGACGTTGTTGATGACGGTCGGCTTGCCCCAGAGCCCCGACTCGACGGGGAAGGGCGGGCGCGTGCGGGGCATCGCCCGATAGCCTTCGATCGACTCGAGGAGCGCGGTTTCCTCGCCCAGGACGAAGCCGCCGGCGCCGCGACGTAGCTCGACGTCGAGCGAGAAGTCGGATCCGAGGATGCGCTCGCCGAGGAGCCCCCACTCGCCCGCCTGCGCCACGGCGACCTGGAGGCGCTCGGCCGAAAGGTCGGCCTCCCCGTGGATATAGAGGATGGCGCGCGTGGCGCCGGCGGCGTACGCGGTGAGCAGCGTGGCCTCGAGGAGCCGGTGAGGGTCGCCCTCCATCAGGTGGCGATCCTTGAA
>Ga0209690_1000160_pt1 | contig 32509 bp, 44 predicted proteins | sample GraSoiAngelo_150_FD_186164 | JGI IMG/M metagenome (GOLD analysis project Ga0209690, IMG submission 186164) | Grasslands soil microbial communities from the Angelo Coastal Reserve, California, USA - 14_1009_09_40cm (SPAdes) (version 2) | ecosystem: Environmental > Terrestrial > Soil > Grasslands ... | reverse complement strand
TGGGCGCAGGGCGGCAAGAGCGAAGTCTAAGGCGCCCGCGCTGCGGGGCTCGCCGCAGAGGCGGGGCGTCTGCGTGCGCGTCTACACCCAGACCCCCAAGAAGCCGAACTCGGCCCTCCGCAAGGTCGCTCGCGTCCGCCTGACCACCGGGATCGAGGTCACCGCTTACATCCCGGGCATCGGCCACAACCTGCAGGAGCACTCGGTCGTGCTCATCCGCGGCGGCCGGGTCAAGGACCTGCCGGGCGTCCGGTATCACATCATCCGCGGGACGCTGGACACCGCGGGCACCAAAAACCGCAAGAAAGCTCGGTCGAAGTACGGGGCAAAGCGGGAAAAGGGCAAGGCGGCAGCCTGATGCCTCGCCGCAACCGTCCCGTCAAGCGTGTCGTCGCGCCCGACCCGGTCTATCAGTCCGAGGCGATCGCCAAGTTCGTCAACGTGGTCATGAGCCGGGGCAAGCGCTCGACCGCCGAGAAGGTCGTCTACGACGCGCTGACCCGCGCCTCCAAGCAGGCCAAGAAGGAGCCGCTCGAGGTGTTCGACCTGGCGCTCCGCAACGCCACGCCGCTGCTCGAGGTCAAGCCCCGAAGGGTCGGCGGCGCGACCTACCAGGTGCCGATCGAGATCCGGCCGGAGCGCCGGCTGGCGCTCGCGCGCCGCTGGATCGTGCGTTTCGCGCGCCAGCGGGGCGGGAAGAGTATGAGCGAGAAGCTCGCCTTCGAGATTCTGGATGCTGCGCAGAACACCGGCGGCGCGGTGAAGCGCAAAGAGGAGACCCACCGGATGGCCGAAAGCAACAAAGCTTTCAGTCATTTCAGGTACTGAGGAACGAACTTGGAATCACCCAACGGAGCACGAAACCGGGGACCCCGCGAAATCGCAGATTTCGTGGGGTGGTCACACTTCCGGTACTAAGAGAGATGAACGTGGCACTGAAGATGCAGGAGCGTCCCGTCGCCATCGACAAGGTCCGAAACATCGGGATCATGGCGCACATCGACGCCGGCAAGACAACGACGACCGAGCGGATCCTGTTCTACGCGGGCCGCATCCACAAGATGGGCGAGGTTCACGAGGGCGCCGCGACCATGGACTGGATGGTCCAGGAGAAGGAGCGGGGGATAACGATCACGTCGGCGGCCACGACCGCCAACTGGCGCGAGCACGCGGTCAACATCATAGACACACCCGGGCACGTGGACTTCACGGTGGAGGTCGAGCGAAGCCTGCGGGTGCTGGATGGCGCCGTCGCGGTGTTCGACGCGGTCGCGGGCGTAGAGCCGCAGTCGGAGACGGTTTGGCGCCAGGCCGACCGCTACGGCGTGCCCCGGATCGCTTTCATCAACAAGATGGACCGCATCGGCGCCGACTTCTACGGATCGCTGAAGTCGATCCGCACACGCCTGGGCGCGCGCGCGGTGCCGATCCAGCTGCCCATCGGATCCGAGGGCGGTTTCGTGGGCTATGTCGACCTGCTCAGCAAAGAGGCGGTCGTCTACACCGACGACCTCGGCACGACATCGACCGAGTCTCTGAATATCCCGGCCGAGATGCAGGACCTGGTCAGCCAGTACAGGCACGACCTGATCGAGGCGGTCGCCGACTTCGACGACAACATCATGCACAAGTACCTCGAAGAGCAGGACATCTCCGAGGAGGAGATCAAGTACGGCCTGCGCATCGGCACGGTCAAGGGAGTGCTGGTCCCCGTGCTATGCGGCGCGGCGCTGCGCAATCGCGGCGTGCAGCCGATCCTCGATGCCGTCGTCGACTACCTGCCCTCGCCGGCGGACGTGCCGGCGGTGGAAGGCAAGAACCCGAAGACCGGCGCGCTCGAGGTGCGTGAGCACGATGACAACGAGCCTTTCGCGGCGCTGGCTTTCAAGATCCAGATGGACCCGCAGGGCGTCGGCAAGCTGACGTTCTTCCGCGTCTACTCAGGACGGCTGAAGGCCGGCTCGTCAGTGATGAACACTTCGACCGGGCGCCGGGAGCGCATCGGCCGCATCCTGCGCATGCACGCCATCCGGCGCGAGGACGTCGACGAGGTCTTCACGGGTGACATCGCCGCGGCCGTCGGACTGAAGGCGACGACCACCGGCGACACGCTTTGCGACGAGGCGCACCCGATCCTGCTCGAGGCGATCACGTTCCCCGAGCCGGTCATCTCGGTCGCCATCGAACCCAAGACCAAGGCCGACCAGGAAAAGCTGGGCATGGCCCTGCAGCGGCTCTCGGAGGAGGACCCGACCTTCAAGGTCCACACGGACGAGGACACGGGCCAGACGATCATCGAGGGCATGGGCGAGCTCCACCTCGAGATCATCATCGACCGCCTGCTCCGCGAGTTCCGCGTGGACGCGAACCAGGGCAAGCCGCAGGTTGCCTACAAGGAGACGATCCGCCGGCCCGCGCACGGCGTCGGGCGCTTCATCCGCCAGACGGGCGGCAAGGGCCAGTACGGCCACGCCGAGGTCGATGTGCGACCGGGCGAGCGCGGAAGCGGTTTCGTGTTCGAGGACAAGATCACGCAGGCCCGTATCCCTCGCGACTACATCCCCGCGGTCGAGAAAGGCATCCGCGAGGCGCTGCAGAGCGGCGTCGCCGGCGGCTATCCGGTCGTGGACATTGCGGTCACGCTCGTCGACGGGTCCTACCACCCGGTCGACTCGAACGAGATGGCATTCCATGTCGCCGGCTCGATAGCCGTCAAGGACGGAATGCAGAAGGCTCAGCCCTACCTACTCGAGCCGATCATGAAGGTCGACGTCGTCATGCCCGAGGAGTACCTCGGTGACGTGATGGGCGACCTCGCGTCGCGCCGCGGTCACATCCTCGGCATGGAGGGTCGCGGCACGTCGCAGAACGTCAAGGCGAACGTGCCTCTGGCGGAGATGTTCGGGTACGCTACCGAGCTTCGATCGATGACTTCGGGGCGGGCGACGTATTCGATGGAGTTCAGTCACTACGCGGAGATGCCGGGCAACCTGGCGGAGGCTGTGGGCCGCCGCACAACTGGGCGAAGTTAGTTAGGAGGAGATAGTGGCGAAGAAGAAGTTCGAGCGGACCAAGCCCCACCTGAACGTCGGGACCATCGGTCACATCGACCATGGCAAGACGACGCTGACGGCTGCCATCACGAAAGTGCTGTCGGAGAAGGGCTTGGCCGAGTTCACACCGTTCGACCGGATTGACAAGGCGCCCGAGGAGAAGGCTCGTGGCATCACGATCTCGATCACTCACGTCGAATACGAGACCGAGAAGCGCCACTACGCCCACGTGGACTGCCCGGGCCACCAGGATTACATCAAGAACATGATCACAGGCGCCGCCCAGATGGACGGCGCGATCCTCGTCGTGGCCGCCAACGACGGCGCCATGCCGCAGACCCGCGAGCACATCATCCTGGCCCGCCAGGTCAACGTGCCGTTCCTCGTCGTCGCGCTGAACAAGTGCGACATGGTCGACGACAAGGAGTTCATCGAGCTGGTCGAGCTCGACCTCCGCGAGCTGCTCAACCGCTATGAGTTCCCCGGCGACGACATCCCGATCGTTCGCGTGTCGGCGCTCAAGGCGCTCGAGGGAGACCCGGAGTGGTCGCCCAAGATCCTCGAGCTGATGAACGCCGTCGACACCTACATTCCCGAGCCGGAGCGGCCTGTCGACAAGCCGTTCCTGATGCCGATCGAAGACGTGTTCACGATCGAGGGTCGCGGCACCGTGACCACCGGTCGCGTCGAGCGCGGCAAGCTCAAGAGGAACGAAGAGGTCGAGATCGTCGGCATCAAGCCGCAGAGCTCGAAGACGGTTGTAACCGGCATCGAGATGTTCCACAAGGATATGGACGAGTGCCAGGCCGGCGACAACGTGGGCACGCTGCTGCGCGGTATCAAGCGCGAGGACGTGGTCCGTGGCCAGGTGCTCGCCAAGCCCGGCAGCATCACGCCGCACACCAAGTTCCTCGCCCAGGTCTACGTGCTGACCAAGGAAGAGGGTGGCCGGCACACGCCGTTCCTCACCGGCTACCGTCCGCAGTTCTACATGCGGACGACCGACGTCACGGGCGAGGTCAAGCTGCCCGAGGGTGTCGAGATGACGATGCCCGGCGACAACGTGGTGATGGAGATCACGCTGGGTGAGCCGATCGGCATGGAGCAGGGGCTTCGCTTCGCCATTCGCGAAGGCGGCAAGACCGTCGGCGCGGGCGTGGTGACCGAGGTCCTCAAGTAACCCACATATAAGTAAGGAAGAGGGAAAGGAAACCGGAACGTGCGCACGGCAACTGAAATGCTTCAACCAACGACCGAGGTAGACAGGCCCGATGGGCTGCTTTGTCGCGGGGATGTGGCCTGGATTAACGAGGCCACCTGTTGCCGTGGGCACTTCGGCCCGAAATCCGCACCCGAACGCCACGATTTCGGGCCGGGAAAGGTAGAGGTCTTTTAGGAGTGGCGCAGAAGATTCGGATCCGGCTGAAGGCCTACGACCATCGGGTCCTGGATCAGGCGGCGGACAAGATCGTGGACACCGCCCGCCGTACGAACGCGCGCACTGCCGGTCCCATCCCGCTCCCGACCGAGATCTCCAAGCTGACCGTGATCCGCAGTCCGTTCATCGACAAGGACTCGCGCGAGCAGTTCGAGATGCGCACCCATAAGCGCATCGTCGACATCCTGGACCCCAATCCGCGCGTCGTCGACGCGCTGATGCGCCTCAGCCTTCCGGCGGGCGTGAGCATCGAGATCAAGAGCTGATGAAGGGTCTGCTTGCGCGGAAGCTGGGCATGACACAGCTCTTCAACCCCGACGGCACGACGTCTGCTGTAACGGTGCTCGAGGCCGGGCCGTGCAGGGTGCTCGGGCTGCGCACGGCAGAGAAGGACGGCTACAGCGCGGTCCGGATCGCGTTTGCGCCGGCGAAGGAGGGAAAGCTCAACGGACCTCAGCTGGGCGAGTTCAAGAAGGCGGGCGTGGCCCCGCACCGCCACGTCGTCGAAATCCGCAACTACGACGGGGTCGAGCAGGGTCAGGAGCTGAAGGCCGAGATCTTCGCGGCCGGCGAGCTCGTCGACGTGACCTCGACCAGCAAGGGAAAGGGCTTCCAGGGACTCATCAAGCGGCACAAGTTCAGCCGCGGACCGGAGTCGCATGGCTCGATGAACGTTCGCCAACCTGGCGCCATCGGAGCCACCGACGCGGCGCGGGTGTTCAAAGGCGTGCGTATGTCCGGACAGATGGGTAACGAGCGCACCACCGCCCGTGCGTACAGGATCGTGAGGGTCGACGCGGAGCGAAACCTGCTCATGGTCAGAGGGGGAGTGCCTGGCGCCAAAGGAGCGCTCGTGCTCGTCCGTCAGTCGACCAAGAAGTTGAAGCCCAAGGGTCCCGCAGGCAAACCAAACCCGAGGAAGGTCTGATGGCAGCCACGGCAACCAAGAGCAAAACGCGCGCCAGGAAGGCCGGCGCGCAAGCCGCAAAGCCGAAACCGCTTCAGGCCCCATTCTTCGACGCGCTCGGCGAGCGCAACGGAGAGGTTGACCTGCCGGAGGCGATCTTCGCCGAGACTCCCAACGTCCCGGTGATGCACCAGGCCTACCTGCGCCAGCTGGCGAACGCCCGCCAGGGCACGGCGAGCACGAAGACGCGCGCGACGGTCAGGGGCGGCGGCGCCAAGCCGTATCGCCAGAAAGGCACCGGCCGCGCACGCCACGGCTCGATCCGAGAGCCGAGCATGAAGGGCGGCGCGAACGTGTTCGGCCCGCGCCCGCGCGACTACTCGCAGCGCATGCCCAAGCAGATGCGCCGTCTCGCGCTGCGGAGCGCGCTGAGCCAGAAGGCGATCGACGGCCAGATCCGTGTGATCGAGAACTTTGTCTTCGACGAGCCGAAGACCAGCCACGCCGTGGAGCTGATGGACGCAATCGGCTTCGACCACACAACACTCGTCGTCCTGCCGGCGGCGAACTACACGGTCAGCCGCTCGTTCGAGAACCTGGCCGGGGTCAAGATCGTGCTGGCGCGGAACCTGAACATTCGCGACCTCTTCAGCCACACGCACCTGCTGCTCGCGAAGGACTCGATCGATCTGCTGGAGGAAAACTTCAGCCCACGCCACAAGGAAGCGGCGGTATGACCACGCGAGCAGCGAGCGAGATCGTGATAGGGCCGCTCATCACCGAGCGCACCTATCACCTCTACACGCAGGGGCGGTACACCTTCAAGGTCTATGCGCATGCCTCCAAGACAGAGATCAAGAAGGCGCTCGAAGAGCAGTACGAGTCGCAGAACATCCAGGTCAAGAACATCAACACTGTGACCATGCGCGGGAAGACTCGTCGCAGCTTCCGGCGCATCGGCTCGGGCACGGTGGGAAAGACGGCCGACTGGAAGAAGGCCATCGTCACGCTGGGCGAGGGTCAAAAGATTGAAGGGTTGTTCGGGAGCGTATAGCGAGATCATGGTGCCTGCCCTGCAATCCCTAGTCGTGGTCCAGGAGCGACATGCCGTGTTTTCGAGCACGGTTGAAATCGCCTGGATGAACCAGGCCACTTGGCGCCCGTGTCACTTCGGCCCGAAATCCGCACCCCGACACCGCAATTTCGGGCCGGAAAAGGTGGGAGTCAACTAGAAGTGCCGATAAGAAAGTTCAACCCCACCAGCCCAGGACGCCGCTTCATGTCGATCTCGGGCTTCGACGAGATCACGACATCCAGGCCGGAGAAGACCTTGCTCGAGTCGCTGCCTACGCACGCGGGCCGCAACAATCAGGGTCGCATCACCACCCGGCACCAGGGCGGCGGCTACCGAAAGCTCTACCGCAAGATCGACTTCAAGCGCGACAAGACGGGCATCGAGGGCAAGGTCGCGACCATCGAGTATGACCCCAACCGCAGCGCGCGGATCGCGCTGATCCACTACAAGGACGGCGAGAAGCGCTACATCCTCGCCCCGCTCGGCCTCAAGGTCGGCGATCCGATAGAGGCGGGGCCCGAGGCGCCGGTGAGGATCGGCAACGCGATTCCGCTGGAGCGCATCCCGGTCGGTTCGACGGTGCACAACATCGAGCTCACGCTTGGCCGCGGCGGCCAGCTGGTGCGCTCCGCCGGCGCCAGCGCCCAGTTGCTCGCGAAGGAAGGCGACTATGCCGTCATTCGCATGCCGAGTGGCGAGCTGCGTCGCATCCACATCCGCTGCCGGGCCACCATCGGCCAGGTCGGTAACATCGAGCACGAGAACGAGTCGGGCGGCAAGGCCGGCCGCAGCCGCTGGTTGGGCCAGCGCCCCGAGGTCCGCGGCTCGACGATGAACCCCCGCGACCATCCACATGGCGGTGGCGAGGGCAAGACGGGACCTGGTGGCAACCCGAAGACGCCTTGGGGCAAGCCGGCGCTCGGCTACCGCACGCGCAAGCGGAACAAGGCCTCGAGCAAGCTGATCATCCGCCGGCGGGAGAAGAAAGGCAGGAAGAAGTAAGCGTGATCATGGCGCCTGTTGTGCAATGTCGAACGGAATTGGGCGATCACTCCGCCTTGGCTTCGGCCACGGTGGAGGTGGCCTGGATGAACCAGGCCACCTGGCGCCATTGTCACTTCGGCCTGAAATCCGCATCCCAACACCGCGATTTCAGGCCGGGAAAGGTAGAGGTCATTTAAGAAGTGTCACGTTCGACCAAGAAAGGGCCGTTCATCAGCCCTTCGCTCCGGGACAAGATCGAGAAGATGAACCAGACACGCGACAAGAAGGTGATCCGCACCTGGGCGCGCGCGTCGGTCATCTATCCCGACATGGTCGGGCACACGATTGCGGTCCACGACGGACGCAAGCATGTGCCCGTCTTCATCAGCGAGAACATGGTCGGTCACCGGCTTGGCGAGTTCGCGCCAACGCGGCACTTCCGCGGCCATGGGACTCACACCGAAAAGACGACGACGGTCAAGTAGAGAAATAGTGGCAACGATGGAAGTCTCCGCAGTTCAGAAGTTTGTGCGCCGAACGCCTCGCAAGGCGCGGCTCGTGGCCGACTCCGTGAAGGGCATGAAGGTGTCGGACGCCCTTGCCTACCTGGAGTTCTCGCCGAAGCATGCCGCACGCGACGTTGCCAAGGCGATCAAGTCGGCGGCCGCCAACGCGGAGCACAACTTCAACCTCAACCGCGACGACCTCGTGCTCAAGCAGCTGCTCATCGACGAGGGCCCCACCTTCCGGCGCCGCCGCCCGGTGAGTCGCAGCATGGCGCACGAGTACTTCCACCGCACGTGCCACATCACGGCGGTCGTCGAAGATCAGCCCGAACCACAAAAGACAGGAGCTCGCACGTAATTGGGTCACAAAGTCCACCCGAACGCATTCCGCCTAGGTGTCTTCCGTCCGTGGGAGGCGAACTGGTTCGCCAGCCCCAAGGACTACACGAACATGCTCCACGAAGACCTCGAGATGCGCCGCATCATCCTCGCGCGCCTTCGCAACGCGGGCATCGCGAAGATCGAGACGGAGCGCTCGTCGAACGCGCAGCTCACGGTCACGATCCACACGGCCAAGCCCGGCATCGTGATCGGAAAAGGCGGATCGAGCGTGGATCAGCTGCGGGAAGACCTCGAAAAGCGATTCGGCAACCGCGTACGGATCTCCATCCAGGAGATCAAGCAGCCCGAGCTCGACGCGCAGCTTGTAGCCGAGAACATCGCCTCCCAGATCGAGCGCCGCATCAGCTACAAGCGCGCGATGAAGCAGGCGATCCTCCGCACCATGCGCTCGGGCGCGAAAGGCGTGCGCATCTACTGCGGCGGGCGACTGCGCGGGGCTGAGATGGCGCGCCGAGAGCAGGACCGCGAGGGCCGAGTCCCGCTCCACACCCTGCGGGCCGACATCGACTTCGGCCGCGCCACCGCCAAGACCACCTTCGGTGCGATCGGCTGCAAGGTCTGGATCTACAAACAGGAGATCTCGCCCGCGCAGCGCCGACTCACGCCGATCCCCGAGGAGCCCACACCCGTGGCCGAGCCGGTCACACCGCAGGCCGAGATCATCGAGGCCACGCCTGAGCCGGCCGCTGCGCAAGTGGAGGTGCCGACGCCCGAAGCCGCCGCCAGCGTCGCGCCTCGTCGCACTCGAACGGCCACGGCCAAGGTCGAAGAGAAGGTCGCCGCACCGGCGCGGCCCAAGGCTGCCCCCAAGCCGAAGGCCGAAGCGAAGACCGAGGTCAAGAAGACCGCGGTCCGGACAAAGTCGACACCGGCCGCGGTCAGGAAGACCGGCACCACTCGAAACACCAAGAAGGCAGACAGCTGATGCTGATCCCGAAGCGAGTCAAGTACCGCAAGATGCACCGCGGCCGCCGCCAGGGCATCGCCACTCGCGGCGCGACGGTCGCCTTCGGCGACTTCGGGCTGCAGGCGATGGAGGCAGCCTGGATGTCGAACCGGCAGATCGAGGCCGCGCGGCGTGCCATGACTCGCCACGTCAAGCGCGGCGGCCAGATCTGGATCCGCGTCTTTCCGGACAAGTCGATCACCAAGAAACCGGCCGAGACCCGCATGGGCTCGGGCAAGGGCAACCCGGAGGGATGGGTTGCGGTGATCAAGCCTGGTCGCGTTCTCTTCGAGATGGGCGGCGTCACGCCACAGGTGGCGAAGGAAGCCATGAAGCTGGCCGCGGCCAAGCTGCCGATCAAGACGCGCTTCGTCAGCGCGGCTGACGGCGGGGGTCCGAGATGAAGGTCGACGAGCTGCGCGTCCTGGAAGCCGACGAGCTCGGTGTTCGCCTGCGCACGGCGCGGCGCGAGCTCTACGAGCTGCGTTTCAAGCACGCCGTCGGCCAGCTGGAAAACTCGAGCCAGATCTCCAAGGTCCGGCACGACATCGCGCGCATCATGACCGTGATCCGCGAGCGCGACTTCGGCGTCGGCCCGTCCGTAGAAGAGTTCACCTCCCCACCCAGTGGGGAGGTCGTGGCGTCAGCCGCGGGTGGGGACGAGCCTGAAGCAGAGGCTGTGGAGGAGGAGCCGAAGCCGAAGCGAGGACGTCGTGTCAAGAAGGAGGAGGCTGAATGAGCGACACCGCCACGCAGTCAGCTCCGACCACGGCAACTCGCGGCCGGCGGAAGGTCCGTCTCGGCACCGTGATCTCGGACAAGATGGACAAGACGGTCATCGTCCAGGTCGGCTCGTCCAAGGCCCACCGCCTGTATCGGAAGACCGTGCAGCAGCGCAGCCGCTTCAAAGTCCACGACGAGAAGAACGAATGCGGCGTGGGCGACCTGGTCCGCATCACCGAGACCCGACCGCTATCCAAGGAGAAGCGCTGGCGGGTCCTTGAGATCGTGGAGAAAGCGAAATAACGCATGGTCCAGCAGGAAACCCGGCTCAAGGTCGCGGACAACTCGGGAGCGAAGGAGCTCCTGGTCATCCGCGTGGCCGGCGGCCACTATCGCAAGTACGCCTACGTGGGTGACATCATCACGGCCACGGTCAAGTCCGCCCAGCCGGGCGGGCAGGTGAAGAAGGGCGAGGTGGTCAAGGCCGTCGTGGTCCGGGTGAACAAGGAATACAAGCGCCCGGACGGCTCGCTGATCCGATTCGATGAAAACGCGGCCGTCCTTCTCGCGACGGCCAACAACCCGCGCGGCACCCGTATCTTCGGGCCGGTCGCGCGCGAGCTGCGCGAGCGCAACTTCATGAAGATCATCTCGCTCGCTCCGGAGGTTCTCTAACCCAATGCTGAAAAACAAACTGCAGCCGAAGCGCCGCTGGCTCGACCTTGCGCCGGGCGATCCCGTGATCGTCGTGGCGGGCAAGGACAAGGGCAAGCAGGGCGAGGTGCTGCGTACGCTTCCTGACAAGCACAAGATCGTGGTCAAGGGCGTCAACATCCTCAAGCGCCACTCTAAGGCCGGCCAGAGGCGCGGCGGCGTGCAGGTCGCGCAGGGTGGCATCGTCGACTTCGAGGCGCCGCTCGACTACTCCAACGTGATGCTCGTCTGCCCGTCATGCGGCCGGCCGACCCGCACCAAGCACACGGTCCTCGAGTCCGGGGCGCGTGCCCTGGTTTGTCGCCACTGTGGCGAGCCCTACGAGCGCGTGCGCAAGACGGAGGCCCAGTGATGGCTAAGGCCAAGCAGCAAGCCCCCAAGAAGGAACAGGCCCCGAAGGCTCCCGGCACGAAGTCGGAGGCCCCGCCGCGAATGCTCCTGGCCTATCGCGACACCGTCATGCCGCAGCTCACAAAAGAGTTCGACTACGGCAACGTGATGCAGGTGCCCAGGATCGAGAAGGTCGTCGTCAACATCGGCATCGGCGAGGCCAAGGACAACGACAAGGCGCTCGACGCCGCGGTCGGCGACGTCACGACGATTACCGGCCAGAAGCCGCAGCTCGTGAAGGCGAAGAAGTCCGTAGCCGCGTTCAAGCTGCGCGCGGGACAGATCGTGGGCATCAAGACGACGCTGCGCGGCCGCCGCATGTGGTACTTCCTGGACAAGCTGCTGAACGTCGCGCTGCCGCGCATCCGCGACTTCCGCGGCGTCAGCCCGGACGGATTCGACGGCCGTGGCAACTACTCGCTCGGTCTTCGCGAGCAAGTCGTCTTCCCCGAGATCGACTACGACAAGATCGACAAGCTTCGCGGGTTGGAGGTCAGCATCGTCACCACCGCCCGTTCGGACGACGAGGCGCGCAGCCTCCTGACCCGGCTCGGAATGCCATTTAGGAAGAGGTAGAGGGAGAGAGTTTGGCCAAGAAATCATCGATCGAGCGCTGGAAGCGAGACCTCGCAACGCCGAAGTTCAAGGTGCGATTTCACAATCGCTGCCGCATCTGCGGGCGGCCGCGCGCTTACCTCCGCAAGTTCGGCATGTGCCGAATCTGCTTCAGAACCCACGCCGCCGAAGGACGCATCCCCGGCATTACGAAGTCGAGCTGGTGATGATGGCTACAGCAATCGCCAAAACCCCGACCAAGACCCTGAAGAAAGCCCCGGCGGGGATCGTCAGCGATCCCATCGCGGACATGCTCACGCGCATCCGCAACTCCAACGCGGCGCGCCATCCCGAGGTGAAGGTTCCGGCGTCCAGGCTCAAGCTCGAGATCGCTCGCGTCCTGAAGGACGAGGGCTACATCGCGGGCTTCGACGTGGAGGCGGACGGCTCGACGCAGACGATGCGTATCATCTTCAAGTCCCGTCCCGATCGCACCCGGGTGATCTCGGGTGTGAAGAGGATCAGCCGCCCCGGACTGCGCGTCTACGCGCGCAAGACCGAGATCCCGAGAGTCCTCGGTGGGCTCGGGATCGCCATCCTCAGCACTGCTGAGGGAGTCATGAGCGGAAGGCAGGCGCTGCGCCGGGGTCTCGGCGGCGAAGTGCTCGCGTACATCTGGTAGGAGAAGAGAAAAGAGTTGTCGCGGATCGGAAAGCTGCCCGTCAAAGTGCCGAGCTCGGTGAAGGTGACGCTGGGGCCGGGCCATGTGAAGGTCGAGGGGCCGAAGGGCCAGCTTGAACGCACCCTGCCCGCCGACATCAAGGTCAGGCAGGCCGATGGCGAGCTCGTCTTCGAGCGGCCCTCGGATGATTTCCAGCATCGCGCGCTGCACGGACTTGTGCGCAGCCTGGTCGCGAACATGGTCGAGGGCGTGGAGCGGGGCTTCACCAAGCACCTCGAGCTGGTCGGCGTCGGCTACCGCGTCGCCAAGCAAGGCGAGGAGCTCGTGCTCAACCTCGGCTACTCGCACCCGGTCAGGTTCAAGCCGCCGACGGGAATCTCGATCGACGTCCAGGACCCGACCAAGTTCTCGGTGACGGGCATCTCGATCGAAGACGTCGGCCAGGTCGCCGCCAACCTCCGCGGCCTTCGCCCCCCCGAGCCCTACAAGGGCAAGGGCGTGATGTACCGGGGCGAGAAGGTCCGGCGCAAGCCGGGCAAGGCCGGCAAGGGGGCCAAAACAACCGCATGATCAAGCGACAGGACCGCAAGGTGAACCGGCTCAAGCGGCACAAGCGCGTGCGGGTGCACGTCGCGGGCACGCCCGAGCGGCCGCGGCTGGCGGTGTTTCGCAGCCTGAACCACCTGTACGCCCAGCTCATCGACGATGGCGCCAGCCGCACCCTCGCGGCTGCTTCTACGGTCGAGATCAAAGCGAAGGGCAACGGCGTGGCGCAGGCGGCCGAGGTCGGCAAGGCGATCGCCGCCAAGGCGAAGGCCGCGGGTGTGAACAGCGTGGTGTTCGACCGCGGCGGTTTTCTCTATCACGGAAGAATCAAGGCGCTGGCCGATGCCGCGCGCGAAGCTGGGTTGGAGTTTTAGCGCGAGCATGACGCCTGTATTGCAGTTCACGATTCGCATCGATGGTCGTGACGCTTCTGCGGTTCCGACCGTGGAGTCGGCCTGGGAAACCAAGGCCTCCCGGCGCCATGGTCGGGAAAGGTAGGGGGCCTTAACTGATGTCTAGGAATATGGGTGGTGGTCGATATGGCGATCGCGGCGAGCGGTCGGAGCTTGCCGATCGCGTGGTCCGCGTCAACCGCGTCGCCAAGGTCGTCAAGGGCGGGCGCAAGTTCTCGTTTAGCGCGCTGATCGTCGTCGGCGACATGAACGGTCGCGTCGGCGCCGGCATCGGGAAGGCACGCGAGGTGACCGAGGCTATCCGCAAGGGGATGGAGGTCGCCAAGCGCAACATGATCACGGTGCCGATGGTCGGCACGACGATTCCCCACGCGGTCGAGTACAAGTGGGGGGCAGCCCGCATCATGCTCAAGCCGGCCGCGCCCGGTACAGGCGTGATCTCGGGCGGCGCGATGCGAGCGGTCATCGAGACGGCCGGCATCAAGGACATCCTCACCAAGTCGCACGGCACGAACAACCCGATCAACACCGTCCGCGCGACGCTTGCGGCGCTGCAGACGTTGAAGACGGCGGCGCAGGTGGCCGAGCTGCGTGGCAAGGATGTCGAGCAGATGGTGGGAAAGCGGCTGGCCGCGGCCTACAAGGGCGTCGAGCCGGCCAGCTCCTCTCCGCAAAGCGGGGAGGTGACGGCTAAAGCCGCCGGAGCAGCTACCCGTGGCTGACAAGAGCCTCGCCGGGCGCGCGCAGGGCGCACAGACAATCAAGGCGACGTTGATGAAGAGCCCGATCGGCGCGCGGCCGGAGATCCGCGCCACCGTCGAGTCCCTTGGTTTTCGCAAGATGAACCAGACCCGCGAGCTGCCGGACAACCCGGCGGTGCGCGGGATGCTGAGGCGAGTGAACTTCCTGGTCGCGGTCGATGGCGAGCCCTGGGAGCGGCCCGAGCGGAGCCGCTACAAGATCTGGCGCGCCCGCTCCACGAAGAAGCATCACAGGGGTCATTAGCAAGCGATGCAGCTCCACGATCTCAAGTCCGCCCCCGGCTCGCGCCGCCGCCGGCAGCGTATCGGCCGCGGTACCGGCTCAGGCCGTGGCAAGACCTCTGGCCGCGGTCAGAAGGGACAGAACGCGCGCAGCGAAGGCTTCCGTCTCGGTTTCGAGGGCGGCCAGATGCCGCTCTCGCAGCGCATCCCCAAGCTGCCCGGGTTCAAAAACCCGTTCAAGAAGGTCTATACGATCGTCAACGTCTCCAAGCTCAGCCGCTTCAGGGACGGCTCGAAGGTCGACGCCCAGTCGCTTGCGGACGCGGGTCTGGCCCGCGGGGGAGAGGAGATCAAGATTTTGGGCGCAGGCCGGATCAGGCGGAAGCTGACGGTGGAGGCTCACGCGATCAGCAACAGCGCGCGCGAGGCGATCGAGAAGGCCGGCGGGTCTGTGAAGCTGCTGGGCGAGCCAAGGGCAGCCAAGGCGCCAGTGCCCGAAAAAAAGACTGAGAGCGTTTCTCCCGAAGACGCGTAGCCGATGAACCTCCTCGAGGCGCTCATCAACTCGATCCGGCTGCCAGAGCTTCGCAACAAGATCCTGTTCACCGGCGGCATCCTTGTCGTGTTCCGGCTCTTCTCCAACATCGCGATTCCCGAGGCGAACAAGACCGCGCTCGGCCTCCTCTTCAACCAGCAGGCCTTGCTGGGCCTGCTCGACCTCTTCTCGGGTGGCGGCCTGTCGCGGTTCAGCATCGTCGCGATGGGCATGAACCCCTATATCAACGCCACGATCATCATGCAGCTGATGACGGTGATCTCCGTCCGCATCAAGGAGATCCAGAAGGAAGGCGAGATGGGGCGCCGGCGGATCCAGCGGTGGAGCCGCTACCTCACGGTGGCGCTCGGCGCAGGCCAGGCTTACGGCTTTACCGTCCTCTTCCAGAACACGCAGCCCGCGATCCTCGGACCGCTCGAGTGGTTCCAGCGACTGCAGATCATCCTGGTGTTGACCGCGGGCACGGTCATGTTGATGTGGTTCGGCGAGCTGATCACCGAGTACGGAATCGGCAACGGCGTGTCGCTGATCATCTTCGCCGGCATCATCGGGCGTGGACCCCAGGGCGTCGCCGCCGTCTTCGGCGCCCACACCACGGGCGGCGGCCTCGCCGACTACGTGCCGTTCATCCTGTTTGGCCTGGTGGCCTTGGTGATGACCGCGGTGATCATCGAGGTGCAGCAGGCGGTGCGCAAGATCCCGATCCAGTCGGCCCAGCGCGTGGCGGGTGGGCGCGAGGTGGGGCGGAGGGCGAGCTTCTTGCCGCTGCGCGTCAACCACGCAGGCGTGATCCCGATCATCTTCGCCATCTCCGTGATGTTCCTGCCGACGATCGTCGCCAACTACTTCACCGGCGCGCCGCCGGACACCTGGTACTACAAAGCCGCGGCGTGGGTCCGAGGCAACTTCTCACCGAGCACGGCGAACGTCCCGATGGCGATCACCTACAACGCCCTCTACTTCCTGTTCACGTTCGGCTTCACGTACTTCTACACCGCGATCACATTCGACGTGCAGGACGTGGCCGACAACCTCAAACGCTACTCGAGCTTCATCCCGGGAATCCGCCCGGGCCGTCCGACCGCGGACTACCTGCAGGCGGTGATGAATCGCGTCACGTTCGTGGGCGCGATCTTCCTCGGCTTCATCACGGTCATCCTGCCCATCGCCACATCCAAGATCTCCGGCATCAATCAGCAGCAGATGTACCTGGGGGGAACGGCCATCCTCATCGTGGTCGGGGTCGCCCTGGACACCATGAAACAGCTGCAGACGCAGCTGGTGATGCGGCAGTACCGCGGCTTTATCAAGTGAACCTGTTGTTGTATGGGGCCCCTGGCTCCGGCAAGGGGACACAGGCCAACATGCTGCGCTCACATTTCGGTATCCCCCACATCGCGACCGGCGACATGCTGCGGGCCGAGATCGCCGCCGACACCGAGCTCGGGCGCCAGGCGCAGCCCATCCTGGCGGCCGGGAAGTACGTCTCCGACGAGATCATGATCGGCATCGTCCGCCACCGCCTCGGCGAGCCTGACTGCGTCCCCGGATTCATCATGGACGGCTTCCCGCGCACGGTTCCTCAAGCCGAGGCCCTCGACGACCTCATGGCCGAGCTGGGCAAGCGGTTTGACCGCGTCATCTACCTGAAGGTGCCGGTCGAGGAACTGCTCCGCCGCCTTTCGGGGCGCCTGGTCTGCCCGACCTGCCAGCGCACGTACCCGCCTGGAACCGCCTCCTGCCAGGCGGACGCGAGCTCGCTTGTTCAGCGCGAGGACGACCGCCCGGCAGCCGTCCGTCCCAGGATCGAGATCTACCTGGAGAAGACCGTTCCTGTGCTCGATCACTACCGGATCGGAGGGCTGGTTTCCGAGATCGACGGCCGGGGGACAATCGAGGAGATAAGCCGCCAGGTGTTGGCCGCGGCCAACGGTCGGGTGGTGAAAAAGCAAACCGCATGATCAACCTCAAGACCGCCCACGAGATCGACCTCATGGCCCGCGCGGGCAGCCTGCTCGCCTCGGTGCTGCCACCGCTCAGGGAGGCGTGCCGGGCGGGGGTTAAAACCGTGGAGCTCGACCGGATCGCCGACCGCCTGATCCGCGGCGGGGGTGCCACACCGGGCTTCCTCGGCTATCACGGCTTCCCGAAATCGATCTGCGTCTCCATCAACGACGAGGCCGTCCACGGGATCCCGAGCAACCGCAAGATCGCCGAGGGTGATCTGGTGAGCCTGGACCTCGGGCTGGTGCTGGAGGGCTTCTGGGCCGACGTCGGGATCACAGTCGGTGTGGGCAAGATCACGCCTGAGGCCGCCCGGCTCCTCAAGGTCACCGAGCAGGCGCTCTACATCGGCATCGACAAGGCCCGGCCGGGCGGATTCCTGGGTGACATCTCCTCAGCGATCCAAAAGCACGTCGAGGCGTCGGGGTTCTCGGTGATCCGCCAGTTCGTCGGCCACGGGATCGGTCGCCAGATGCACGAAGACCCGCAGGTGCCCAACTTCGGCGCCCCGGGCACGCCGCCGCGGCTGAAGCCCGGCATGACGCTTGCGATCGAGCCGATGGTCAACGCCGGGACCCACGAGGTGTACATGAAGCCGGACGGCTGGACGATCTGCACGGTCGACGGTGCCCTGTCCGCCTACTTTGAGCACACCGTCGCTATCACAGAAAAGGGGCCCATCGTGCTCACGAAGGGAGCCTTCGACTGAGGGCCCGATCGAGTTTGGTACAATCGCCGTTCGTGCCCCAACGCCCCTCACTCGTAAAGGGGGTCGTGGTGGAGCCTCTTCCCAACGGTGTCTACAGGGTTGAGCTCGAGAACGGGGCGAAGGTCCTCGCCCACGTCGCCAATCGCGCCGGCACCCACTTCACCCGGCTTCTCGCCGGGGACAAGGTGGGCGTCGAGCTGGCGTCAAGCGACCGGTCGCGAGGGCGAATTCGAGAGATTTGGAGATGAAGGTACGTCCGTCCGTCAAGAAGATGTGTCCCAGCTGCAGAGTGATCAAGCGCAACGGGGTGGTCCGCGTGATCTGCTCCAAGACGCCCAAGCACAAGCAGAGGCAGGGCTAGGAGACTAGATGGCGAGAATCGCCGGCGTCGACATACCCCCGTCCAAGCGCGTCGTCGTGTCCCTTACGTACATCCACGGCATCGGCGACACGACCGCCCAGAAGATCCTCAAGATGGCCAACATCGACGGCAACAAGCGGACCAGGGACCTTCCGGAAGACGAGGTCGGCCGTCTTCGCCAGGTCATCGACCGCCTGACGACGGCCAAGGACATCCTGATCGAGGGCGACCTCCGCCGCGAGGTCGCGATGAACATCAAGCGCCTGACCGAGATCGGCTCATACCGCGGCCAGCGTCACCGCCGCGGCTTGCCGGTGCGGGGCCAGCGGACCCGCACCAACGCCCGCAGCCGACGCGGACCCAAGCGCGCGGTGGCGGGCAAGAAGAAGGTCAAGGCAGGCAAGTAGTGGCGAAGCAGAAGAAGGTCGTCCGCACGCGGCGCCGCGAGCGCAAGAACGTGGTCAACGGGCAGGCCCACATCCAGAGCACCTTCAACAACACGATCATCTCGATCAGCGACATCGAAGGGAACGTCATCGCCTGGGGCTCTGCCGGTGCGCAGGGTTTCAAGGGCAGCCGGAAGTCGACGCCGTTCGCCGCCCAGACGACCGCCGAGGCCACGGCCAAGAAGGCGCTCGAGCACGGCATGCGCTCGATCGAGGTATTCGTCCGCGGGCCGGGTGCGGGTCGCGAGGCGGCGATTCGCTCCCTGCAGGCGACGGGCCTCGAGGTCAGCGCGATCACCGACGTCACGCCGATCCCGCACAACGGCTGCCGACCGCCCAAGCGGCGGAGGGTCTAGCGCATGGCGAACTACAGCGGACCCGTCTGCCGCTTCTGCCGCCGCGAGGGCGCCAAGCTCTACCTCAAGGGCGAGCGCTGCTACACGCCGAAATGCGCGATCGAGCGCCGCGCGTTCGCGCCAGGCATGCACGGCCAGGCGCGCAAGCGCAAGACGTCGGACTACGGACTGCAGCTGCGGGCGAAGCAGAAGGCTCGCCGCATCTACGGCCTGCTCGAGAAGCAGTTCCGCAACTATTTCGACCAGGCGTCGAACGAGCCGGGAGTGACGGGTCTCAACCTGCTGCGCCACCTCGAGCTGCGCCTGGACAACGTGATCTACCGTATCGGGCTCGGGTCCTCCCGAAAGCAGGCGCGCCAGCTCGTCACGCACCGGCACTTCGAGGTGAACGGCAAGCTCGTGAACGTGCCTTCCTTCCAGGTCAAGCCTGGGGACGAGCTCAAGGTGAAGGGCTCGGACGGTGTTTTCGACGTGGTGCTCGAGGCGTCGAAAGTGCGCCCGGTGCCCTCATGGCTTTCCTTCAACACGGACGAAAAGTCCGCCAGGGTCCTCGCCCGCCCGGAGCGCCACGAGATGGAGTCGGGCGTCGAGGAGCAGCTGATCGTCGAGTTCTATTCAAGATAAGTAAGTGCACGGAGGCTAGGTAGTTCAGTTGGCGATTGACACTCAGATGACCGTGACCCCACAGGTCCGCAAGCTCGAAACGAGCGCGAATTACGGCAAGTTCGAGATCGAGCCGCTCGACCCTGGGTTTGGCACCACGCTTGGCAACACGCTGCGTCGCGTGCTGCTCTCCTCGCTGTGGGGTGCGGCGGTGACGTCGATCCAGATCGACGGCGTCGCCCATGAGTTCACCGCGATCCCACACGTCAAGGAAGACGTGACCGAGGTGATCCTCAACCTGAAGAAGCTTCGGTTGAAGAGCTTCACTGAGGACCCGATCACATTGCTCCTCGACGTCAAGGGGCCGGCCGAGGTGCGCGCGTCGCACATCCAGGCCACGTCCGACGTCGAGATCGTCAACCCCGACCTCTACATCTGCACACTGGCTGCCAAAGGCCACCTGCGCATAGAGCTCAACGTCGAGCGCGGGAAGGGTTACGTCCCGGCCGATCGGAACAAGCGCGAGGGGCAGCCCATCGGCGTGATCCCGATCGACTCGATCTTCTCCCCGGTGGAGAAGGCGAACTTCGTCGTCGAGAAGACGCGCGTGGGCCAGTCGACCGACTACGACCGGCTGATCATCGAGGTCTGGACCGACGGCACGATGTCTCCCGAGGAGGCGGTCAGCCACTCGGCCGAGCTGTTCACTCAGCATCTGAGCCTGTTCGTCGGTTTCAACGCCGCGATCCAGAAGCACGAGCAGGAGCTGCGCGGCGAGAAGACCGGACAGAGCCGGCTGATGGACACGCCAATCGAGGAGCTCGACCTCTCCGTGCGCGCGTTCAACTGTCTGAAGGCGAATGAGATCCAGACCGTCGGCCAGCTGCTCCAGAAGCGTGAGGAGGAGCTGCTCGCGCTGCGCAACTTCGGGCGCAAGTCGCTAGACGAGATCAAGGAAAAGCTCGTCGAGAAGGGATTCATCAAGCCCGACGAGATGGGCACGGTTCTTCGCGGCTAGGAGAGCTCATTGCGTCATCTGAAGAGCGGCCGGCGCTTCAACCGCGACACCGACGCCCGCAAGGCGCTGATGCGCAACCTGTGCACGTCGCTGCTCGAGAGCCCCAGCGGACGAATCACGACCACGGAGGCCCGCGCCAAGGAGCTGCGGCGCTGGGTGGAAAGACTGATCACGACGGCCAAGGACGGCGACGTCAACGCGCGCCGTCGGGTGAGCCGCGAGATCTCCAAGCCGGAGGTGGTCGAGCGGCTTTTCTCCAACCTGATGCCGCGACTGTCCGAGCGGCCTGGAGGCTACACGCGAATCATCCACAAGGGCCCGCGTCTGGGCGACGCGGCACCGATGGTGATCATCGAATTAGTTGACTAGTCTTAAAAACTGAATATCAAAATCGTGCTGGAGTACGACGGGTCGAACTTCGCCGGGTGGCAGCAACAGGCCCACGGCAGGACGGTGGAGGCAGAGCTCAAGAAGGCTCTGCGCGCCGTCACAGGTAAGGACCACACGGTGTACGCCGCTGGGCGCACCGACGCGGGTGCGCATGCGGAAGGCCAGGTGGCAAACTTCCACACCGACGGGCGGATTTCGCCGCGGCGGTTGACGGCGGCGCTGAATGCCCGATTGCCGGGGGACGTGTCGGTTCTGTCCGCCGAGGCCGTAGCGGACGATTTCCACGCTCGCTACTCGGCGCGGTGGCGGAGATACCGGTACCGGTATGTCGACCGCACGTCGCGCCCTGCGCTCGAGCGCGGACGCTGCTGGCACATCCCGGCCCCCCTTGATGTCGAAACGATGTCGGTGGGGGCAAGGGCGCTCATCGGCAAGCACGACTGGACCAGCTACTGCTCGGCCTCCGAGCCGGCCCGCGATCGGGTGCGCGAGATGCGCTCCGCCCAGGTCGCGCGGCGCGGGGACTTCGTCGAGCTGGAGCTGGTGGCGGAGGGCTTCCTGCGTGGGCTGGTGCGGAGCATCGCGGGCGCGCTGGCCGAGGTGGGCCGCGGACAGCGTCCGCCCGAGTGGGTGGGGCAGGTCCTCGAAGCGCGGGATCGCCGTCAGGCGCCACGCACGGCTCCTGCCGGGGGGCTGACTTTGATGGAAGTGATTTACTAGGAAATTCAATTGAGCAAACAGAAGACATGGACGGCGAAAGCCGCGGATCTGAAAAGTGATTGGTACGTGATAGATGCCACGGACCAGGTTTTGGGTCGCCTGGCCTCAGGTGTGGCCGCGATCCTGCGCGGCAAGCACAAGCCGACCTACACACCGCACCTGAACAGCGGCGACCATGTGGTCGTGATCAACGCCTCGAAGGTCAAGGTCACGGGCAGCAAGCTGCAGACCAAGGAGTACACGCGCTACACGGGCTACCCAGGCGGCCTGCGGAAGCGGACCATGGAGCGCGCCCAGCAACACGATCCGACGTTCCCGGTGACGACCGCCGTCCGCGGCATGCTGCAGCGGAACACGCTCGGCGCCGATATGCTGAAGCGCCTTCGCGTCTACGCGGGCGCCGAACACGGGCATACGGCCCAGAAACCGAAGGTTCTCACCTTCGATGCAAAAGGAAATCTGAAGATTGGCTGACACGCTGAACAGAGGCACCGGCCGGCGCAAGAACGCGATCGCGCGCGTACGGCTGTCGCCGGGCGAAGGCCGAGTGACCGTCAACGACAAAGACCCGCTCGCGTATCTGGGCCGCCGCGTGCTCGAGATGGCGGCGCTCGCTCCGCTGCGGGTCACCGGCACGCAGCGCAAGTTCGACATCACGATCAAGGTCATCGGCGGCGGGACGAGCGGCCAGGCCGGTGCGATCGCGCACGGTATCGCTCGTGCACTCTGCCGCTACGATCCCGATCTTCGCCCGCCTCTCAAGAAAGCCGGTCTGCTCACGCGGGACGCGCGCATGAAGGAGCGCAAGAAGTACGGACTGAAGCGGGCGCGCAAGGCTCCCCAGTACACGAAGCGGTAAGCCGCCGGCTCGACTGGCCGGACTGCCTCAACACGCGCGACCTTGGTGGTCTTCCGCGTCGTGGTGGCTTGACAAGATCGCGGGTCTGTATTCGGTCGGATCACCTCGGCCACCTCAACGCCTCCGGCCGCGAAGCCATGAGTGCTTACGGTGTGACCACGGTCATCGACCTGCGAAGCACCTCGGAAACCATAAAGAGCCCGAGTCCGTATGCCGAGGACTCAGCCGCCGCTTACATCCACCGCGAGCTCGTGGACGACGCGAACATGAACAACATCGGCGACTCGGAGAGCATGTTCGAGCGCTACCTGTTCATCGTTAACAACCGGCCGCACGCCTTTGGCGACGTTTTCAACGCGCTGGCCGAAAGCGAGGGCGCGGTGCTGTTCCACTGCTTTGCCGGCAAGGATCGCACGGGCCTTGTCGCGGCGATGCTGCTGGCACTGAACGATGTGCCACCTGAGCACATCGCGGCCGACTACGGCGAAACCGACGCCCAGCTCGCCAAGCAATACGACGTGTGGGTCGCGGAAGCCCCGGCCGAGAAGCGCGACGCGTTTCGTGACGAGCTGCGGTGCCCGCCTGAAAGGATCCTTGGGGTGCTTGAGCATATACAGACGAAGTGGGGTGGAGTCGAGGGCTACCTCGAAGCAGCCGGGATGAAAGCCTCGAGCATCGTTCGCCTCGGCGCAAAGCTTGCGTAGGAGCTGTTAACAGGCGGGGTAGTCGCTGGTCTGCCTGCCGGCCAGAATCCTGCCCATGAAAGAAAAAACCGTGACCAAGCAGCTCTATCGCCTGAACGTCGAACCGCGTGTGATCGACCAGCTCAGCAAACTTGCCGCGCGTACCGGAGAACCGAAGACCCGGATCGCGACGCGATTGTTCACCGAGGCCGTGATGAGCTTCAAGCCGTCCGCGACCAGGTCCAGGAACGGCTCTAGGGCTTAGCCGGCCTCCCTCTCGGGATCGACGGCGTGGCCGCCGGGTGGGTTGCTGTACATGGCCTCGATCTGAGGCTGGTACTTGCTGTGGATGACCCGGCGCTTCAGCTTCATCGTGGGAGTCAGCTCCTCCGATTCCGGCGACCACTCGGTCGGGAGGATCGTAAAGCGCTTGAACTGCTCCACCCGGGAGAGGTGCGTGTTGGCGGAGGTCAGCGCGCGCCGGACCTCCTCTATGACAAGGGGATGCTCGACCAGCTCGGCCATCGACGTGGCCGCGATGCCGCGCGCTTTCGCCCACGCCGGGGCGACCTGTGGATCAAGCACGACCAGCACCGAGATGAAGTTGCGCGCGTCGCCCACGGCCACCGCCTGGCCGATGATCGGGCTCGACTTGGCGAGGGCTTCGAGATTGGCCGGCGAGATGTTCTTGCCCGCCGAGGTGATGATCAGCTCTTTCTTCCGGTCGATGATCTTGAACTGCCCGTTCGGGCCATGCTCGGCGATGTCTCCACTGTGCACCCAGCCCTCCGCGTCGATGATGTCCGCGGTCTTGGCCGGCTCTTTGTAGTACCCAACCATCACGTTGCCGCCCCGGACCAGCAGCTCGCCATCCTCGCCGAGTCGCACTTCAACGCCCGGCATCGGCTTGCCAATCGAGGGCGCCTGGTGGTCGTCCATGGGCACGACCGTCGCGGGTCCGGTGAGCTCGCTCATGCCCCAGACTTCGTACAAGGGCAAACCCAGCGCGGCCCAGAACTCGTGTACTTCCGGCCGGCAGGGCGCAGTCGATGTGATTGCGGTCGCGCAGCGATCCAGACCGACCTTGGAGCGCAGGAGCGTGAAGAGCGGCGTCGCGCGTTCTACGACCGCCGCCACATCGGGCGGAACGGGTTGACCTTCATGGCGCAACCGGTATGCGGAGATCGACGTCGAGAGCGCGCCCTGCGCCATCTGGCGCTTGCTCTCGTCAGGCTCCGCAGCGATGCCCGCCTGCAGTCCCGCCATCAGCTTTTCCCAGACCCTTGGCACCCCGACGAACAACGTCGGCCGCGCTTCCAGCAGGAAAGGAAGCAGGAGGTTCGGATCCGGGCACAGCCACACCTCGTGACCAAGGTGGATGCCGCGCCACTGCGAGGTGAACCGCTCGGCCACATGGGCGAGAGGGAGGTAGCTCACCAAGGTCTCCGGCTCGATCTCCCAGAAGCGCTGCACCGATTCGAGCGTCCAGAGGATGTTGTTGTGGGAATAGACGACGCCTTTCGGAGGCCCGGTGGTGCCCGAGGTGTAGATCAACGACACGGTGTCCTCCGGTCCAACGCCTCGCCATGACTGCTCGAAGCTCTTCGGCTCGGCCTCCATCAGCTCATGGCCTTTTGCCAGCAGAGACTCCCATGTCATCACGCCTTCGGGCGCCGACCCGCGCACTAGAACAAGGTGGCGAAGGTGCGGCGTGGAGGGCCGGATGGCGAGGAACTTCTCCAGCAAGCCCTCGTCCTCGGCAAAGGCAACCGTCGCCTCCGAGTGGTTGGCCACATACTGGATTTGCTCCGGGGCAAGCGTGTTGTAGACGCTGATCGCGGCGCCGCCGGCGTGGACGATGCCGAGGTCGGCGATCACATGCTCCGGGGCGTTCCTGGCCATGATCAGTCCGAATTGTCCCGGCCCGAACCCCAACGACCGCAGCGCGAGCGTGACGGCCGCCACCAGGTCGCGGTAACCGCGCCAGGTCAGGGTCTCCCAGTCGCCGTTGCTTTTCCAGTGAAGTGCGGGCCGGTCACTCCACTTTTCGACCGCGTCTGCGAAGAGGGTGCAGATCGTTTTCCCGGACACCGCGGCATCGATCGCAGCCCGCTCCGCGAGCACGTCCATTACCGGGAATACACTACTTGATGGTGGTGGGGAGAGCCTGATCTACGTTCGCTCGCACAGGTCGATATTGGCGCTGGGAGCGGCGGCCTTGGCCTGGACAGCCGTGTTCAGCGTGCTGGCCATCGGCGCTTTCAGTCTGCCCGAAGGCGGGGTTGCGGGCCTGGCGCTCGCCGTCGGCGCGATCGGCGGCGCGGTGCTGGCCGGGCGGGCGGCGCTGCAGCTCCTGAGCTGGCCGCCGGCGAGGCTTTGCCTCTTCCGGGACCGGCTGTTGGTGATCGAAGGCCGGCACGAGATGCGCGCGGTGTGGACGGCGATGGAGGCGGTCACGCTCTCCGAGCCCCATTCCTGGCCGCACGTCAGGGTCACCGACCACCTGACGATCCAGCTCAAGAATGAGCCGCCGCTGGTCTTGAAACCAGCCAGCTTCGGGCTCGCGCCGGCAACGTGCCGCGATCTGATCGTCCGCCTGCGTGACGAGCCCAAGGTCCGGGCCAGGCTGCCCGAGTTCGACTCCGTGCGCGACCTGTCGACCTCGCCGGTCGTGGCCGGGGAGCTAATAGAGCCCCGACTCTAGTCTGAAAGTGCGCCCTGCGCGCGCTCGGCGGTCCGTCGAGCGATCATGATCGCTCTTGTGATCTCGTTGAGAGGACTGGACTTCATCGACGTGGCCGACCTCGAGCCTGGCGACCTGCGGCGGCTTCTGGACCGGGCCCACGAGATCAAAGCCGGCCGCTGGGCGGAAAAGGCTCTCAAGGGGAAGCACGTCGCCATGCTCTTCCAGCGCCCTTCGCACCGCACCCGGGTCTCCTTCGAGGTCGGGATCGCCCGGCTGGGTGGCACGACGACGACGCTCACGGGCCAGGATGTGCAGCTTGGGTTTCGCGAGTCAGTCGGAGACGCGGCTCGCGTGCTCGACCGTTACGTCGACGCCGTGGTTGCACGTTTGCGCTCGCATGCGGACCTGCTCCAGCTGGCGCGATCGTCCGTGAAGCCGGTGATCAATGCCCTGACCGACCACTCGCACCCGTGCCAGGTGCTCGCCGACCTGATGACGCTCGAAGAGCTCCGCGGCGACCTGGCCCAGCAGCACGTCGTCTACATCGGCGACGGAAACAACATCGCGAACTCTTTGATCCAAGCTTCGGTACTGACTGGCCTGGCGCTGACTGTGATCACGCCGCCCGGCTACGACCCCGACGCATCGGTCGTGGAGAGGGCTCGTAGGATCAACTCGGGAAAGAATCACGTCACGCTGACGAGCCAGATCAATGTGCAGCACGCGACCGCCATCTACACCGACGTTTGGGCCTCCATGGGACAGGAAGACGAGCGGGCGGTGCGTCAGAAGGTGTTCAGCGCCTATCAGGTCAATCAGCGGTTGATGGACTCCGCAAGGGATGCCGTTTTCATGCACTGCCTTCCTGCTCACCGTGGGGAGGAGGTGACCGACGAGGTCATGGACGGCCCGCGGTCGGTCGTGTTCCAGCAGGCTGAGAACCGGCTCTACGCGCAGATGGCCTTGCTGGCGGGTTTGCTCGGCGGATGAGCTTCATCGAGTCTTTCTGGCTGCAGCTGCTCGAGGTGATCCGTCACCTCGGCCCCCTCGAGATCATCGATGTCGCGGTTGTCACCTTCGTGCTCTACCAATTGCTCCGGCTATTGCGGGGAACGCAGGGCACGCAGATCCTGGTCGGGCTCATCCTGCTCGCGGTCGTTGGAGTGGTGTCCACCACCTTCAACCTCATCTTGCTTTCGTGGTTGTTCCGCAACGCGACCTTCTTCATCGTCATCGCGGTCATCGTCATGTTCCAGCCAGAGCTGCGCCGGGCGCTCGACCAACTGGGTCGTATCGGCCACATTGGCCGGCCGTTGTCCCGCTACAACACGCGCCAATACAACCAGGCCATCTCGGAAGCGATCCGTGCCGCCGAGCGTCTGAGCAACAAGCACACGGGAGCGCTGATCGCGTTCGAACGGGATGTCGGGCTCGAGGACTACGCCGCCACGGGTGTCCGCATCAACGGCGAGATCTCCGCCGAGATGCTGCAGTCGATCTTCTATCCGAACTCGCCGTTGCACGACGGCGCCGTGATCGTTCGCGGGGACCGGATCATTGCGGCCGGTTGCCTGCTGCCGCTGCCCGAGGAAGGCACTGTGCGTGAACGGTTGGGGACGCGGCACCGCGCGGCGCTCGGACTCTCGCTCGCGTCGGACGCGCTGGTGCTCGTCGTCTCCGAGGAGACAGGAAACATCTCGGTCATAGAAGAGGGAAAGATCAGCCGCAACCTCGACCCCGACAGTCTTCGCCGGAGGGTGGCGATCAAGGTCGCGTCGGAGAACGGCAACGGCCGCTTCAGGTTCCGCAGGTGAGCTGGAGCCTCGTCACCAACGAGTGGCGGTTGAAGCTGCTGGCGTTCGGCCTTGGCATTCTGATGCTGGGCGCGGTCGCGTTCTCGCAGAATCCACCGACAACTGGAAGCAAGACCGTGCCTTTGAGCTATACGGTCCCGCCAAACATCGTCCTCGTTAATCCGCCCGTCAAGACAGACGTGACCTACTCAGGTCTCGCAGACGTGATCAAGCGCGTTGATGCGAGCAACCTCATCGCCACGGTCGACGCCACGCGCGCTCTGCCCGGATCGGCGGTGCGGCTGAATGTCACCGCAAGATCGTTGATTCCTGGCGTTCAGGTCCAGAACCCTTCGCCGATCGCGGTCACGGTCGACACGTTCCAGACGGTGGCGCTCCGCGTCCAGGTCAACGCGCGTGCTGCACCCGGCTGGAGCATCGATCCGACCAAGACTCTGGCGACGTGCCCTGGTGCGCCCAACCAGAACCCGTGCACAGTCCACTTCAGCGGGCCCGTCAGCTGGGAAACCGGCTTGAGAGCGGTTGCCACCCTTCCGGGTCTGGCGATCGGCAAGCAGGATTCGCTGCAAACCCCGAATGGCAATCTCGACCTGTCGGTGCGTACCGTACCTACTTTTGTCGTTGACGTGACCACAGCTGACATTCATGTGGAAGCAGTCGCCGGAACCACCAGCGCGTCGGTTCCGCTGGTTGACTCGCCGCCTTCCCACCCGCAGCCGCCGGGCTACCGGGTGACCGCGATCACCATCACGCCGCTCCTGGTAACGATCAGCGGCGATCCCACCGTGCTGCTGCGGGTACGCAACATCGCTTTGCCGCCGGTCGACCTAAGCAACAGCACGTCAGACGCCACCTTCCCGGTGACGATCACGTATCCGAACGGCGTCAGCGGATCGGTTGCCAACGCCACCGTCAAATACTCGATCTCGCGGAACCCGAACGTTACCCCCAGCCCTTAGGAGTAACCTGACCCCCTCCACAGCCGTTTCACCCCAGTCGAAATAACCGCCCCAGGTGTTCTAGTAGAGGTAAAAAGAGAATGTGCGGGATCATCGGCTACCTCGGCGACCGCGAAGCGACGCCGATCCTCATGGAGAGCCTCAAGCGCCTCGAGTACCGGGGCTATGACTCCGCGGGCGTAGCCGTCCTCGAGCTCCCAAAAAACGGGGACCCCACCCGGACCAGTGTCACCAAGTCAGAGGCCAAGGTCGACACGCTGATCGAAAAGCTCGAGTCCAACATGCCTTCAGGCAGGCTGGGCATCGGACACACCCGCTGGGCAACCCACGGCAAGCCGACCTACATCAACGCCCATCCGCACACCGACTGCCACGGCAAGATCTTCGTTGTCCACAACGGCATCATTGAGAACTTTGCCGAGCTCAAGGCCGAGCTCGAGGCGGCGGGCCACGAGTTCCCTTCCGAGACCGACACCGAGGTCGTCCCGCACCTCATCGAGGCCAACTACAAAGGCGACTTCCTGGCCGCCGTGCGTGCGGCCCTTAAGCGCATCAAGGGCGCCTACGCGCTGGCGATGTTCTCGAGCGACGACCCCGAGCTGCTGGTCGGCGCGCGGCTCAACGCGCCGCTGGTCGTCGGTCTGGGTGAGAAGGAGTACTACATCGCCTCCGACATCACCGCGATCATCCCCTACACCAAGCGCGTGCTCGTGCTGGGCGAGGGCGAGGTCGCCGCGGTGACGCCGCTCGGCGCCGAGGTCTCGACCTTGGACGGCGTAACCGTCAAGCCGAAGATCGTGCATGTCGACTGGGACGTGACCCAGGCGCAGAAGGGCGGCTTTGCCCACTTCATGCTCAAAGAGATCCACGAGACTCCAGAGGCGATCGCCAACGCGATGCGGGGACGGCTCTCCGACGAAGGCCTGATCTCGTTTCGCGAGTTCGATGTTCCCAATGAGCAGCTGCGCAACCTGAACGAGGTCGTTCTCCTCGGCATGGGCACCTCGCTGCACGCGGCGATGATCGGCGAGTACGTGCTCGAGGACTGGGTCGGCCTTCCGGCCCGGGCAGCGGACGCGTCGGAGTTCCGCTACCGCCGTCCGACCTTCGGCGACAAGGCGCTCAGCGTGGTGATCACGCAGTCCGGCGAGACTGCGGATACGCTCGTAGCGCTGCATCAGGCGAAGGCTCGCGGAGCGCTCAGCGTCGCCGTGACGAACGTCATCGCCAGCTCCGCAGCGCGTGACTCGGACGGAGCCATCTATCTGCACGCCGGACCGGAGATCGGCGTGGCGTCGACCAAGACCTTCAACTCCCACCTCGTCAGCCTTTATCTGCTTGCGATGCAGATGGCTTCGGCCAACGGGCGAATCTCGCTCGAGCGCCGTCGCGAGCTTGTCCAAGCGTTGCGCGTGCTGCCCGAGCAGGTGCGCGCCATCCTCGCCCGGGACAAAGAGATCGTGAAGCTGGCGCACAAGTACAGCAAGTACCGCAACTTCATGTATGCGGGCCGCGGTCTGGGCTACCCCGTGGCACTCGAGGGTGCGCTCAAGCTGAAGGAGATCTCTTATGTCCATGCGGAAGGGACTTCGGGAGGCGAGCTCAAGCATGGGCCGATCGCGCTCCTCGACGACCAGTTTCCGGTCGTCGCGGTCTGCACCGCCAGCTCAACCAAGGACAAGATGGTCAGCAACGTCCACGAGATCGTCGCCCGCAATGCTCCCGTTCTGGCGCTTGTGTCGGAAGGCGACAGGTCCCTGGACGGCGTCGCCACGGACGTGTTCGAGATGCCAGCGGTCGAGGAGGCTTCCTTGGCGATCCTCAACACCGTGATGCTGCAGCTCTTCGCCTACCACGTGGCCGTCAAGCTGGGGCAGGACGTCGACCAGCCCCGCAACCTCGCCAAGTCGGTGACCGTCGAATAATTGGCAAGTGCAGAGGATCGGCGTCGACGCAGTCTCGGTTGATCGAATCGCGCTTGCGGTCAGGCGCTCCGGTCGCGGCTTCCTCGACAAGGTCTACACACCGGCCGAGCTGACGTACTGCGCCGGCAACGACGAGCGCCTGGCCGGCCGGTGGGCCGCCAAGGAGGCCGTGATCAAGTGTTTCGACGGCACGGGCATCTGCTTCCCCCGCCGCCGCATCGAGGTGTTGCCGGGGCCGAACGGCGCACCCCGCGCACGGCTGCTCGGCAACGACCGCGGCGCCCAGGTCGAGGTCAGCATCACCCACCACAGCCGGCTCGCGGTGGCGACCGCCCACCTCGAGATTCCCGACATCGGCACGATGCTGCCTGCGCCCGATGCCGTGGCCATCCCCGTCCGGCCGAAGGACGCGCACAAGGGCACCTTCGGTACCGCTGTCGTCCTGGCCGGCAGCCTTGGCCTGACCGGAGCCGCCTACCTTTCGTCGACGGCGGCCGCGCGCACGGGCGCCGGGCTTGTGCGGCTTCTGGTCGCGGACAGCATCTACCCGATCCTCGCCGCCAAGTGCACAGAGGTCATGGCCACGCCGGTGCCCGAGGTTGCGCCAGGCGCGGTCGGCCACGCCGCTTACGACTCGATCCTCCGCCAGCTCGCGAACGCCGAGGTGGGGATCATCGGACCAGGGCTCGGCCGCGACAGCTCGACCTGGAGACTGGCCTTGGATCTTGCCATTCACGCGAAATGCCCGCTCGTCGTCGACGCCGACGGACTCAATGCGCTCGCCGACTCGCCGCGGTCGAAGGGGAAGCTCGGTCCAACCCGCGTGCTCACCCCGCATCCTGGCGAGCTTGCGCGCCTGACCAGCAAGACCGTCGAGGCGATTAACTCCGACCGCGCGGCCGCGGCCCGCAAGGCGGCCAAGGAGTGGGGGGCCGTCGTCGTTCTCAAGGGAGCCCACACGGTGGTGGCCCATCCGGATGGCAGGCTCAGCGAAGATCCGCACGAGGTGCCCGCCCTGGCCAGCGGGGGGACGGGGGACGTGCTGTCCGGCATCATCGGCGGGCTCCTCGCGCAGGGGTCCGACCCTTTCACCGCCGCCGTGACCGGGGTCTACGTCCACGCCGCCGCGGGCCGGCGCATCTCAGAGCGGGTCGGTGACTCGGGCCTGCTGGCCGGCGACCTCCTGCCGGAGATCCCGCTGGTGATGAAAGTTCTGCGCATGGGCGGCCTCTGATCACCTCCCAGCGTTGGGCTGAGGTCGATCTCGGCGCCGTCAGCGCCAACTGCGATCTCATCCGCCGCCACCTGCCGAAGGGCACGCGGCTGTTCGCGGTGGTGAAGGCCCAAGGGTACGGGCATGGCGCCGTGCCGGTCGCCCATGCCGCGCTCGAGGGCGGAGCGACGGGCCTGGCGGTGGCGACGCTCGAAGAAGCCACGCAGCTCCGGGGCCTGGTGGATCCAGAGCAGATCCTCGTCATGGGCGGGCTGCTGCCCGCCCAGGCGGGCCGCGCCGCCGCGACTCGCTGCAGCATCGCAGTCTCGAGCCACGAGCTCGCCGAGGCGCTGGCGGGCACGGCCGAGCAGGTGCCAGTCCATCTGAAGATTGACACCGGGATGGGCCGTTTCGGCTGCTCCCCTGAAGAGGCTCCGGGGCTTGCTCGGTACATCGACGAGTCTCCAGGTATGCGACTGGGCGGGACGTGGACGCATTTCGCGAAGTCCGAGTCGGACGAGGCGATGACGCGCCGGCAGTTCGAGCTCCTTCTTGACACGATCTCGCGGTTGGGCGTTGGACCTGGCATCCGCCATGCGTGCAACTCGGCCGGCGCGCGCAACCATCCGGACTTTGCGCTCGATGCCGTGCGGTGCGGCATATCCATCTACGGCTGCGAGTGGCCGGGGACGAAGCCCGCCCTCGCGTTGCGCTCGGTCGTCACCCACCTCAAGACCGTCGAGAAAGGCGCGACCGTGGGCTACGGTTCCCTGTGGCGCGCCGGCGGCCAGGCAATCGTCGCGACTGTCGCGATCGGCTACGCCGATGGTGTCCACCGAGCCCGCGCTAACCGTGGTGACGTGCTTTTGCGCGGCCGTCGGGCGCCGCTG
>Ga0209690_1000159_pt1 | contig 32614 bp, 32 predicted proteins | sample GraSoiAngelo_150_FD_186164 | JGI IMG/M metagenome (GOLD analysis project Ga0209690, IMG submission 186164) | Grasslands soil microbial communities from the Angelo Coastal Reserve, California, USA - 14_1009_09_40cm (SPAdes) (version 2) | ecosystem: Environmental > Terrestrial > Soil > Grasslands ... | reverse complement strand
GTTGCGCTCCAACAAAAAGGAGTGGCGATGGATGATGTCTCTCCGGCTCTTGTCCCGCGCTTGAAGGCGGAGTTCCGGCAGGGGAAAGAGATCGATCTGGCGATTATCTTTGCTTTAGGAAAGATCGTCGATCCCACGGCCGTAGAAGCCCTCGCTGCAATCGACAAACAGACGACAGACAAAGAGATTAAGAAAGAGATCAAGCGCTCCTTCTTTAAATTGGCGCAAAGAGGGCTCGCAATCCCGCGGGAAGAAAGCTCTGAAGCGAGGTCGCCGACCGCTCTCTTTGATCGAACGCCGGAGATTGAAGCGTATATGTCTTCCGTGGACGGAGCCGGGGGCAGATTGATCTGGATTGCCAAGCCTCAACCGAACCATGGATTGCAGGTGATCCAAGCGATGGTCAATGACCGCGAGGGACTTCAACGGATCGTCGGAGCGCAAATTCGCCGCAAAGAGCTGCGGAAGATGGCTCAGGAGATTGAACAGCAACATGGCGTTGCCATGATTCTCATCCCCTGGGAGTATGCCGATGAGTTGGTTTATGAGGGATTCGAAAAGGCGAAGTCTCATGGACGGAGCGGCGGGCTAGAAAATTTCCACGAAATCCGCTCCGTCGTGAGTACGGCAAGACCAAAAATCCAGCAACATCCCATCTATTCCAAACTCAACTCAGAGGTCGTGCGCGAGGGAGCCTGGCGCGAGCTGTCCCGCCGGTTGCTCGACGAACCAGAGTTCCGCTTCTGGATTTTAGACGACGATTTCGCGCAGTCGTTTTTGTCCCAGTTGCAAGAAGCGCAAACGAGCCGGCTCGTGCTCAATCCGATGCAAAAAGAAGAGCGCTTGGCGAGCATAGTGCGTGATGCCGTAGAGGCCCTTTGCGCGGGCGAAATGGGAAAACTAATGCAGCGCCGCATGGAAGACATGGCGCTTTATCTTTTCGAGACCGGCAGGGCGGAGCTCGCTCAACTCGCCCTCGCCGTAGCTCTGCAGATCAAAGAAGGGGCCCCGGGACCGCTTGACGTCTCCTTTCTTACGGGTCTGGTGCAAAAGAGTTTCGCCTTCCATATTTCACAAGAAAAGACAAAGGCGGAAGAGGAAACTTCGCTGATCGTCAAGCCTTAGCTCAGTGCTTGGGTAGTAAAGTTCAATTCACCCTTGACCCACCCAGACCTTGCCCAGTTTATCGAAGGGGCGAACGGTATCACTATCGAGATGACGCTTGGTTCTGTTCATGCTGAGCCGTGTCGAAGCGTGGATCATGTGCTGACTTCACTCTCGCACTACGTTACGCCAGACGCTCTCGGCTGCAAATGTCCAGGGCCATGAGGACATAAATCTGCGCTGCTTTGACCATCACGTCGATTTCGATCTCTTCACTCCGCGGCCCGATGCGCCGTCCGCGCGGGCCGATTTTGATCGCGGGTATGCCCAGCTCATTGTAGACGTTCGTATCGGTCCAGATGCTTGCGCGGTCCGGCGCTTCGTGCTTAATCTTTTCGCCAAATAGATGCTGATAGATTTCTTCCGCGGACTGGACCAGCGGTTCCACGCCTTTGCCCTCGTGCCCGAGGAGGGATTTGTAAACGTCCATCTCGTATTCGATACCCAGTTGGTTCAATGTCTGTTCCATTTGGTACTTTATCGTCACCGGCCTTACCTGCGGGGGCATGCGCACGTCGACGTAAATCGCGCAGACGCCGGGAAAGTAGTTCGGCCGATAGGGCGCTCCGCCTTCGATGCCGCCGATATTGACCTTGGGGTACAGCGGGCCGGTCGGGGATTTATAAATATATTTTTCTTCGAACTCTGCCGCCCATTTCTCCAGCGCGGCGATAATCTTGGTCATCTTGACGATGGCGTTCATCTTCTCCATCGGATGAGTCGAGCGCTTGGTGCCCCAAGCCGCTTCGGCTTTACCGAAAGTCGCGATCTTGACCTGCACGACTCCGTTTTGGGTCCAAACGATATTGAGATCCGAACCGTCGGCGACAACGGCGTAATCGGTGTGCATGCCGTGTGTCAGTAAATGGCGCGTCCCTGCCCCTTCGCCGCGATACTCCTTGGTTTGCCACGGCCCGATGGGCGTGCGGGAAATTTCGCCTACCACCGCCGCCAAGACGATATCGCCTTTCAGTTTCATATCACTCTTCTTAAGGGCTTTCCCGGCCATCATGAAAGCGGCGACTCCACCTTTCATGTTCGAAATGCCCAGGCCCTGCACTTTTCCATCTTTGATGGAGCCCTTGAGTTCCGACTCGGGTTCGATGGCGGCGACCATGCGAAGATCCTCGGCGGTTCCCGTGAAACTCGTGTCCATATGACCGTTGAACCCCAGGCTGAGACCCGTGCCGTCCCCCTTGAGGATGCCTACGGCGTTCGGCCGTTCGACTTCCACGTCTTGGCGGACCGCCTTGAGACCGTTGGCTTCAAACCAGTGGAGTATGAACTCAGCTATAGCCTTCTCTTGCCCCGTGGGGCTTGGAATGCTGGTGAGATCGCAGCCGAGTTGCGCCAACTCGTCACGGTCGATCTGCGCCAAAACCTTCTTGGCTGTGTCTTTATCGAGTGCCATTGGTGACTCCTTCGAACTGTTTGCACACCAAATAACTATACACCGAAGGGCAAGTCAAATTGACATGTCGCTCACGTCTCATTCCAAGCGGAGCGAGGAATCTTTCTCGATGCTAAAAGTAGGCTCCGATTCTAAGCAAATCAGTACGGCCATAGGTCTGCTTGAAAAATCGCGCGCCGCCGGCTAGACTTCCTCTTCAATCGTTTCGACCTACTTCTCACCGATGCCATTCCACGGTATATTCCGCACCAGCTTCAGGAGATCTATGGATGCCTCCACGATCGTCATGATTATAGGGGCCGCTATTACCCTGGCCGTCGTGTCTTGGAAGTCACCCGAGGCCGCGAGCAAAGGTCTCGACGCCACGGCAGCGCTCTTTATTGAAATTCTCCCGCGCATGGCGGCTGCTTTTATTATCGCCGGTTTGATCCAGGCAGTCGTCCCTCAAGAAACGATCATTAGATGGATGGGACATGGCTCGGGGTTGCGAGGCATTTTGATCGGCATGTCGTTGGGAAGCGTGACTCCGGGTGGGCCGATGACGCACTTTCCCATCGTCGCCTCCTTTTTCAAATTGGGAGTTGGAGTCGGCCCTTTGGTTTCGTACCTGACCGCATGGTCTCTCTTCGGGCTCCAACGCATCATCATGTGGGAGATCCCGTTTCTCGGGATCAAAGTCGTCGCTACTCGATTCGCGGCGAGTTTCTTCTTCCCGCCTCTAGCCGGCTGGCTCTGCGAGTTGATCTGGGAAAAACTGCACGCCTAAATGAAATTGACTCGCAGAGAATTTCTCGCAATGGCCGGCAGGGCGAGCGCAGCTTTGCCTTTTCTCTTGGGCCAGTCGGGGTGCACGGGCTTCGTTATCAAGACCGATCCGGAAACCGGGCTTTCTCTCGGTTATGTCGCCGGCGATGTGACTCATGATTCCGCAATCGTTTGGCTGCGAGCCCAGCCCGGGAGCCTGGTTTCTCTCCAATACGGTAAAGACCCGGCCTTAAGTGAGTTCATGTCGTTGGCTCCGATATCGGTGGAATCGGATTCGGATTATAGCGCGCGCATTAAGATTGAACGGCTTGAACCGGCGACCCGTTATTACTACCGCGCTGCGGTCGCGGGAAAAAAGCCGGGACCGATCGCGCGCTTTCTTACGGCTCCCGCACCCAACGACAATGCAATCGTGAAATTTTGTTTCAGCGGCGACACGCGGGAAAGTTACCAGCCGTTTACGATCATGGACGCGATTAGGGCCAATCAGCCGAATTTTTTTGTTCATCTCGGCGACACGATCTACGCGGACCGCAATGGCACAGCAACGCAGCTGCCTGAGTTCTGGGCCAAATACCGCGACAACCGCGATGACGCGGCGAGCCAGAGACTTTTCGCGGATACCAGTGTCTATGTCGTCTGGGATGATCATGAAGTTGCTGACAACTATGAAGGGTTCCACCCGCTGGCGGCCACGGCTCGGCGGGCGTTTTTTGACTACTGGCCGGTGGGCCGAAATTCCCAGGAGACGGATCGGCTCTATCGTTCGTTTCGGTGGGGCAAAGTAGTGGATTTATTTCTGCTCGATGCGAGGCAATATCGTGATCACAGTTCGGGCACGCTCCTGGGAAAGCAACAGAAGGAGTGGCTCTTCGATAGCCTGGCATCGTCGAGCGCCCTATTCAAGTGTATCGCGACGTCCGTGCCCTTTTATGGAGGAGGCAGGGACCGATGGGATGGCTATCCGCGGGAGCGGGCGGAAGTGTTTCAATGGATCAACCAGAAAAAGATCAAAAACGTCGCCTCTATTTCTGCCGACGTGCATTACGCCGCCGTCACCCGACTTTCGGACCGTTTGAGACTCAAGGAAATTGTCGCCGGTCCCATGGCGGCGCCATTGAACGTTCTTGCTACGGGACTGTCAAAAAGGTTCGAATTCTTTTTCAACAAAAATTTCAACTTCGGCATGATCACGATTGATCCTAAATCCTCGACGCCGCACATGCTCGTAGAGATTCGCGATCCCATCAACGAAACTCTTTACAAGACGAAATCGATGCTGTCTAAGAATGATCGCCTGATAACCCTGAAGAGCGCGCACTAATGCCGCCTCAGAACTTCTCATGAAGATCTGAACTTCCGCCCGTTGCCTTAGCCGCCGGATCGCTGAAGAACTTTCGCGGGCGCACTGGTATCGTCGAGAACCGTAACTTCGGTTACAAAACGGCGATACCGGCAATTTCGATCAAATAATCTTCATTGGCGAGACCTTTGACGATGACCAGAGTGCTAGTCGGCGGGTCTTTCTTGTACATTCCACGGCGAACTTCATTGTAACCTTCGCGATACTGTCTGTCCGTGATATAGGTCGTCGTCATCACCAGACTATCAAGCGAACCGCCCGCGGCTTCCAGAACCGCTTTGATATTGTCGAATACTTGACGTGTCTGAGCTTTGATATCTCCCTTGCCGACCACATTGCCGTCCTTGTCAGAGGCGGTTTGACCGGCGATGAAAAGCAATTTGCCGCCTTCCGTGAGGATGGCCTGGGAATATCTTGGCCGTGGATCGTTCAAAGACTTCGGCTGGATAGTTTGTTTTGCCATTTTTTCCCCCTCCTAAGGTTCAAAAATTGGAGCATTGGAGTGATGGAGTAATAGGAATTCGAAAAATCCAGGGCTCCAATACTCGTTTATTTGCTCGGATATCGTTTCACCATCTCGTTAAAAAAGCCCTCTTTCTCCAGTTCCTGGAGAAAGCTCAAGTCAACGAACTGTTCCGGTTTGGCGTTTTTCGCTTGGGGCATCTTCTCTGCCAGCATGTCGAGCATGAACTGAATCCCTTTGAGGGTTGGGTAGGGCTTTTTCGGAATCATCTGGATGTAGCCCTGATAGGACTCTTCAAGAACGGCGGGATCATTGGTGCGCATGTATTTTGCGAAGACCCGTTGCGCCTCCTTCTTATTGGCGTAGATGAAATAAATCGCCTCCACGAATCCTTTAACAGCTGATTTTACCGTGTCCCGGTTGCTCTTGATGTAATCGCGCGAAGTCGCGAGACCATTCCCTTGAACCTCAACGTCCAGGTCGGCAATCTGGAGGAGCTCGTTAAACCCCATCTTTCTGGCCGGCGGCGCTCCGGATGAACTGAAAAAGGTCGCGTCAATTTTTCCGGTAGATAGGGCAGCCAACCGTTCCGCGTCGGGTCCGCCCGGTATGAGAGTGAGATCTTTATTAGGGTCGAGATTTAGATGCCTGGCAAGAACAATGGCGGCGTAGTGGGTGGCGGCCCCGAATCCGCTGATACCGAATCTTTTTCCTTTGAGCTGTTCGAGCTTGGTTATGCCTGGACGGGCAAACACGATCTGATCGTACTTCGTTTCAACCGCGGCGATCAGGACGAGGTTGAAGCCGGTCAGGTTGGCCTGTACGACAGTGCCAATATTTACAATCGGTGGGTCTCCGCTAGCCAACGCCTGAGTTGCGAGCTGTCCTCCGCGCAAGAAAATGGGCTCGACTTCCAGGCCATACTTTTTGAACAGCCCTTCCTCTCTCGCCACCCAAACGTTGCTCTGCCTGAAACTAAGGGACGGGTAGCCGATTCTAATCTTTTTTAGCTCTTGCGCAGAGAGCGGCCCGCAGACGCAAAGCTGAATCAACGCGCTTAATACGGCGCTTCTGAAAAACAGTTTCATAGCTCACCTTCCGCTATGCCTTGTTTTTGTCGACTGACTTTTACTTCCACCCCCGTTGTTTTTTAGCGTCATCGACGAGTGTCGTATCGACATAGCTAGTTTAAGAAGGGGTTTTCTCGCCTTCATATCTCCCTGCTTTTTCTCTCAAGTCAAACGTTTTTTCAATGGCCTGTTGGTTGATGGCGCCGTCAACAGAGAAGGGCTTGAACTCCTCAATCATGTAGCGGCGGCGGGATTAAGAGCTCATTATCGAGGAGAAGTCGCGTTAGGATTTCCCAGATGATCAAGCCGATGAGAACAAATACACAACCGCGGACCACTTCCTTTCCGGGCAAAACCTGTCTCTCTCTCGTCAGCGGTACAGTTCGGGGTCTTCGCCTGAGCTTTGGCCCGTGTGGATTTTGGGATAAACGGAAAAGCCGCCGGGTCGTCCCTGCACCATAAAATCGACGGGAATAAAATTTTGCAGCAGCGGGATCGGTAGTTGGACGCCGCCGAAAGCGCCTTTTTGATCCGTGCCGATGGCGAGTCTATCGCCCCAGAGGCCGGCGGGAAGGGCCCCTGTCATGCTGAAGCGGCTCGCCGAGATGCTTCCTTGGATAGGTGGGATTTTGTACTTGCTTCCGGGATCACGCTCGTTTTCGCTCAACAACTCATGGTCCAATACTTTTGGATAGGTGGAACCTCCGGCTTCACGTATCAATGTGAAAGTAGTGTCATCGCGATCCTCGGGCTTTTCGACTGTTCTTTCCCGGTCGCCCCTGACGATCGGCATAGGTAGGTTTTTGATTCCGCCGACGCTGTCTTTGGCGCGCTGATTTACGTCAGCCATGGCGATTTCGTGGTTTTTTTCGCGCAAGGTTACGAAGAACCGCTCGGCCATCGGTTTAGAGAGCGTGTAGCTTTGACTGCGAACGCCCCACGGTGTTTGATAATGGACCAACACCTCGTTATCGCCAATAAGAGTCACGCCGCGGTCCGCCAGCTCCATGTTTTTTGAATCGCCGTCAAACAGCGAAGCCTTCAACCCGAGCCCGCGAGGGCCGTACAGCTCCGGGTTTTCCATGAGAAATTGCTTGCTCATGCGCAGCCCGCGATTTTCGTCTTTAGCCAGCTCCGCGAGTTTCTTGGTGGCGTCGGCGGCGGCAGCGCTCTCCGGGTATTGGTCGATGACGCTGGTAAGATAATATTCCCGCGCCGCTCTATCATTGCTTTTACCGGCGGCCTCCACCAGCCTCTTTGCGGCATTTTCTTTGATCGCCGCGATTTTCTCTTTCGGCGTGCTGGCCAGCTCATGATAACTGATCGCCGTGTCGAAGAGCCCACGCTCTTCATAGGCGTCGGCGAGCACTTTATAAACTTCCGACGCATTTTCAGAGTTGGGATGGTTGCGGACATAGGCGACGCCCGCGTCGATCACCGGCTGCGCCGAAACGGGATTATTGGTGAGGACTTGCACCAAATTCGTCCCCATTAAAAGCGCGTTGACCGTTCCAAGGGCCACAGCCCCTCCTGGGCCCGCCGCCGCCATGGCGCCGGCGGCGTACAGGAGATTTTTCTTGAGCAAATCCTCACCGAGCAAGACATATTTCGCCGATTGCAATCGCCGCTCGGTGCGCGCGTCCTGAAACGTCGCCAAAAGATTGTATTCCGGGCTTTGGAGCAGCGCCGTGGCGCGCTTTTTCGCGTCCGGCGTCGTGGAAGAACGAGCCTCATCCTCGACGGCTTTTCTTGCCGGGTCGTGCCATCCTTTGATTTCCAACGCCACCGCCTGAGCATCCAGCGCGGAGTCCGCCAGTGGTGTTCCGCGGTACTTCATTTCCATATTTGCTCCGAGACGCTCAACCTGGTTAGCGTCGCGTAGGCTCAATACCTGGAGCAGGCTTTTGATGTCTTCTTGTTGCTCGGCAGGTTTGGCTTTTTCTGCACTCGCCGCCAGCACCTTTTTTCTACTTTCTTCATGCTCCTGCCAGAGCTTCGTTGCGTTTTGAACCGTCTTTTGGGCCTCGCGTGATTGTGGGTCGAAAATGGCGGCCAGCTGAGAGTGAAACAGGGCTTTGTCGAGCTCGCCTTTACTCAAGCCCTCATTGGCTTTGTCGAGCTGCTTCCGGACCAAGACGTTTCTTTTTTGCTGCTCGAGCGCCTCGATTTTTTTGCGAATCTCGCCATTGCGGGGATCATCCGGGAAGCGCTTTAAATGGTCGAGATCGCGCGCCAACGCCCGGCGCTCCTCGGGGGACATGTCGCGGTCGGTCAAGGCATAGAGTTGGCTTATGACAGTCTCCGCGGCGGCGCCGATGTAATTGCCCGAGGCGACCCCGACCAGATCGACGGAACCGAGAAGACGATTGAACATTCCTCCCCAATAGTTCGTCGTGCCTTGCCGCTTCAGCTGATCGGCTTGATTCAAGTCATCATTATTGATGATCGATTCGAGATACTTTTTTCGTTCAGGCGAAGAGGCGTTCTTGAGCGCTTGTTTTTGCGCGGCGAGATAACGCTCGCGATCCTGGATTGTATTGTTGATGAGGTCTTGAACGCCCTCGCTTAGGCCGGTGGCGGCGCCATGCTGTTTCTGCAATTGAGCGTCTTGAGCTTTGAAAAATTTCAGATGGTCTTCCAACGGCTCTTTAGGCTGGGTCAAGGCATCGATGAGAGCCTCGCGGGCCCGCTTGTCGATTTCATCGGGGAAGTACTGCGGCGGCGCGGGAGGTTTCTCAAACGGATCGAACTCGGGCAGGGGATTGAGGATCTTCTCCAACGGCAATTCGCGCTCTTGCCCGCGGGATTCTGAAATTGAAATCCACAGCGAACCGAGCAGGAAGAGAGCTATCAAAAAGCGCATTAAGTTTTTCATCGGTTGAGCCTTGTCATTTTTTCCATGAGGCCGCGCACCGCCTCGATTTTGCCTTGCGCCTCAATTTTCTCGACAATTCCGTCAACCCTGGCAACTTCGGTGTAAAGTTTAAGCGCTGATTTAGCAAATTGGTCGAAGGCCTTGGGATCGAACGTTAAACCTTCCGGATCGTACTGGGATGCATATTCTTTTGCAAGCAGAATGTAAAAGTCACCGAAGTCGATCAAGAAGCGATGGATGTTCTTGCTCTGCTGATGTTTGGTAACCAGCTGGCTGTAGCCTAGAATCGTCAGCTGATTTCCTTCTTTGAGGCGATAGCGGTTGGCTTCAACGAAAGCGACTTTGGCGCGATCGATCCGCTCCTCCTCCACGCGGGCGAGATACTCGTATGGAGTTCCTTGATATTTCTCAATGAGCTGGTTCCAGGCGGCGACCTTTTCATCCAGCCCTTCGATGTACTTGAAGGGATCTTCGGAGGGCAAAGGTTTGTCGCGGATACGCATAAACGTATCCAAGATCTCGGCGTTCTTGCCGGCTACGGCGCCTAAGCGACCCTCGATCTCCGCGACTTTGCGGTAATACGCCGCGGCCTCATCGTATTCCCTCAGCCGCTCTAACGCCAAGGCTTTGTTGAACTGAACGATGTCGGCAAACTTTCCTGGATTTTTCTTTTCGTAGTCTTCGAGCCGTACCAACGTCGCCTTCATTATGTTCACGCCGGTGACGTCCTTGGGAATCGAAAAGCGATACGTATCTTCCTTCGCCAGGCGCTGAAAGTCTTTTACGATGTCCAGCAGATCACCGGCGGGGAGATAGCGCGCTTCCGGAAGCGGCGTCCGGCTGGAACAGCCATCACCTAAAAACAACGCGAGCAGTAGCGGTAAACCGATGAGAGGTGAGAATCTTGCGGAATAGAATCTCAAAATTACTCTGAGAAGCACTTTTGTTTATTGCATACTTTACGATGTTTGAAGGCAAGTCAAGACAATTTGAGCGCAGATGTTAATCAAATTTGTTGAGCAAAGCTTGAGGAAGCCTCCAACGGGTAAAAACCGTATAGATGTCTTGCGTGAGGCCTGGCTATCGGCGCGGTTTGCGTCAGCCTGTCCTGATTAACGAATAGAACAAAACCAACTCCCCGCTTTTCCCGGCGGCGAAGTCATGCGGCGTTCCTTTGGGTATGTGGCAGATCGTTCCCGGGCGAAGCGGGATGCGCCCCCCATGAATACGCAAGCGGCCGCGTCCTTTGAGCACGTGACAGACGACGTCTTTGTCGTCGTGGTTGATCTGCTTGGGATCGGAGCCTGTGCTGGGACGGAAGGCAATTAGGCCGGCGGTGAATTGTTCTTCTTCGAAGCAGCCCTTGTAGCGAATCTCTTCGCTTATTTTGCGCAGTTTCTTAAGCTCGGTGTGAACTTTGGTGATTTTCATCCGCCTCTCCTCACCCCTTATCGCTTACGCCGAACGCCTCACTTATCCATGACGGCTTGAACGATCTCTTTGATCGCCTGCTCCGCTCTGTCGTTCGGCACGCGGCTGGAGCCGACGACCTTGTGACCGCCGCCGCCGTAATTCTTGAGCAGCTCGCCGACGTTGACGTTGGAAGTCGGATTGAAGATGTTGTAGCCCACCGAGATGGCCGTCGTGTTTTCTCTCTGGCTGTCGTCTTCGACCTTCACCTGGATATTGCCTTGCGGAAAGAGCGTAAAGATCAGGAAGCGATTGCCATCCGGGATATCTTTGATGCCCCGGAGATCGCAGTAAATGACATTGCCTTTCATCGTCGTTCGTTCGAGCAGAATCGCTCTGAGCTTTTCCTGATCGTCGAGAACCTGCTGGCAGCGCCGCGCAACTTCGGCGTCTTTCATTACCTCTTCTAACGTCGCATCGCGGAGCAGCCGGATGACGCGCAGCCAATAAGGCTCGTCTTCCGCTCTTTTACCGTCTGTGGTCATCGAAACGAGAACGTAGCCTTGCGGGTTCAACACGTCTTCGGTTGTGAGCTTTCCTGCGTCTATGCGGTCGGCCTCCTGGAGTAAGTAAACGATGCGTTGGCTATTCAAGAACGAAAGTCGTGCCGCGCCTTCCGTCAGTTGAGCTGTTTCCGTATAATACTCGCAAACCACGCGTGCCGCGCTGGGCGCCAGGCGGAAGCCGCCTTTGCCGGGCATGATCGGCTTGGGAAAATCCGGCGTCGTGTTGGTGATGTGGTGATCGAACCAGAGCGTGCAATTGGGATGATAGGGCAGGTTGGCGATGATGTCGCCTCGTCTGATCTCCACCAGTCCATCCTGCATGAACTTGGGCTCGACGAAGAGATAAGAATCGATCGATTCGAACTTGGTGATGAGCGCGCCGCAAACGAGCCCGTCGAAATCTGCGCGGGTAACCAATCTCATGCGCGAATCACCTCCTTGAAGGGAGTTAAAGGCAGATTGAAAGCCGTGGCGACTCCCGGATGGGTCACCTTACCGTCAAAAGTGTTGAGTCCCTTGGCCAGCGCTGCATTCCGAGCGAGCGCCTGAGGAAAGCCGCGGTTGGCAATCTCCAAGCCATACGACAGCGTGGCATTCGTGAGCGCGTACGTCGAAGTGTTCGGCACGATCGCCGGCATGTTCGTGACGGAGTAGTGCACGAGCTCTTCCTCCACGTAGATGGGGTTGAGAAGCGTCGTCGGGCGGGAGGTCTCAGCGCAGCCGCCCTGATCGATCGAGATGTCGACGAAAGCGGCCCCCGGTTTCATGAGCTTGGCGCGAGCGCGGGTAATAAGTTTGGGTGTCTTCGCGCCGGGGATCAACACGGACCCGATCACCAGATCGGCATCGACGACTTCTTCTTCGACGTTGGCGCGGTTGGACATCAGGGTCGTCACGTGGCCCCCGAGAATGTCGTGCACGTAGCGGAGCTTAGTCGGATTGACGTCGAGAATGCTGACGTAAGCTCCCATGCCTGCCGCGACCTGACAGGCCGCGCTACCGGAAATGCCGGCGCCGAGAATCACGACTTTCCCCGGCCGCACTCCGGAGGCGCCGCCGAGAAGAATCCCACGTCCGCCGTTTTCCGCCTGGAGACACCAGGCGCCAACCTGAATCGACAGCCGGCCGGCGATTTCGCTCATGGGCGTGAGCAATGGCAGCGAGCCGTCATCCAGCTGAATCGTTTCGTAGCCGATGGCGGTGACTCTTTTCTCGAGGAGCACTCGAGTTACCGTCTCGCTGGCGGCGAGGTGAAGATAAGTAAAGAGGATCAGTGCGGGGCGCAGAAGTGGAAATTCAGACGGCTGGGGCTCTTTGACCTTCATGATCAGATCAGCTTGCTGCCAAATTTCTGTCGCCGTGTCGACGATTGTCGCGCCAGCCCCGAGGTAAGCTCGATCGGCAAAGCCGCTGCCGGCGCCGGCGTTTTTCTCGATGAGAACTTTGTGATTACGGGAAACGAAAGCGGCCACGCCCGTGGGCGTCACGGCGACGCGGTTCTCTTCGGTCTTGATTTCTTTGGGGACGCCGACGATCACGGTGTCAAAGTACTCGAAGGACTGTGGACAGTCAACGTGCTAGGAGTAACGTCCGGGGAGAAGAGCACTACGCGGCCTTTGCACCTTTGCGCGATTCACTCCGATTTGGTTGCGGCCGGGCCGCGCTGGGGTCTTTGGATTAAAATCGTATTTCCGATTCGCGGTTGATCGCGTTTATCGCCAGACCGCCCAGATGAGGAGAATCCAGCCGATGAGGAAACCGACCCCGCCGATCGGCGTGATCGCGCCGAGCCAGCGCATGCCGGTGATGCTGAGTACGTAAAGGCTGCCGGAAAAAACCACAATGCCGAAGATGAACGCCCAACCGGCCGTGTGAGCATTGCTTTCCGGCCAGCGCGAACAGGCCCAGGCGACGGCCAATAGCGCGAGCGCGTGATACATGTGATAGCGCACGCCGACTTCGAAGATGTTGAACATGTCCGGTGACAGCCGTGTTTTCAGTCCGTGGGCCGCAAAGGCGCCCAGCGCGACGGCGAAGAAGGCTAAGAGTGATCCTGCGACAAAGAAAAAACGGTCCATAGGTGGTAAGCGGTTCTAATGGATTCTCGTAGGGGCAAGGGGCTCCTCGCCCCTACCGATGATCGGATCTATTGTCCTGACCCAGGAATCCGCCACGTAATTCCCGCGTCATTCTGCCCAAAAAATCTCCCTTCTCCTCTTTTCCAAAGAGGGGTTTAACTCCTACTGAGAAAATTCCCCCTTTGAAAAAGGGGGATTCCAGGGGGATTTGACCGCGACTTCAGCTGCTACCATGTTTGGAATTTTCAAATTAACTTCTGAGACCACACTAGGCCGACGCACCTTTCTGCAGTGAGATGACGATCTCGCCTTTTTGCACGACGATCTGGCGGTAATCGGTTCGTTTGCTCAACGCATCGAGCAAGTTCACCAGTGGTTGGCGCGCCGGTACGTATTCCTTCGGCGCGCCCGCGGCTCGCATGGCCTCGATCTCGTCCACATTCAGGTTCCACCGCAGCAGAAATTCTTCGTCCGATAGACCCTCAGCGCCCATCTTCTTGCGTAGCTCTTGAACCGTCGGTTCCGGTGGTTGCCATTGTGCCCATTCTTTGGCGCGCGGACGATCGAGGATCTTCGCTTTGACGGCTGTGTCCATCAATTCCGCGCCTTCTTTGCCCCAATAACCCAGCGCGTACTGAATAATCTGGTCCGTGACTTCCTTGTATCTCTCGCCGACGATGACGTTGATCGCGGCCTGGCTGCCGACGAATTGAGAAAGCGGCGTCACCATAATCGGGTAACCCAACTCGGCGCGAACCTGCCTGGTCTCTTCCAGCGCCTGATCGATCTTGTGCTCCATGCCGACTTTCCGTAGCTGGAAACGCAAGTTCGAGATCATGCCGCCCGGCACCTGATGTTGATACTGCGAGTAGTCGTATTCCACCGGCGCGCCGATGGGAAAGCCTTCGCGCTTGGCTATATAGGTGAAATGCTCGGACACCGGTTTGAGCAGCTCTTCATCGATCAGCGTCTTGTAACCCAACGCGCGGAGGTTCTTCGCGACATTAAAAAGTGACGGATTCGACGATCCGTCGGCCAAGGGGGGCAGGGCGGTGTTAACGATCTCGACCCCAAGCTTGACCGCTTCCAGGCAGCAGAGCGGTCCGAGTCCGGTAGTACAGTGAGTATGGAGTTCCACCGAGATCCCATCGGCGTTCTGAAAGATAATCGGCACCAAAGTCTTTATTCGCTCCGGCGTGAGCAGCCCGCCGGGGTCTTTGAGGCAGAGGCGGTTGACTTTGAGCGATGCGGCCTGGCGGGTGCGCTCGGCAAAATACTCGTCGGTATGCTTCGGTGAGACGGAATAGATGATGTTGGGAACGGGGTTGATGCCGACATCGCGCGCCACTTGAGTCTTCCACTGCCAGCCTTCCAGCTCGTTCCACTCTTCCGAGATGCGCGCCTCGCGAATGCCATTGGCGGCCATCTGTTCCATGAAGAGGCGGTACATCGACTTCGGCGTGATATCGAAGGCGCTGAACCTGCCGGCGTTCAAGCGCAGCGGCGTGCGCGTGATCCGCTGACTCATCAACTTGACGCGCGCCCAGGGATCTTCCTTGAGCTCACGCACGCACTTTTTTAGATGCGAGCTGGAAATCAGCTCGATGGCGTCAAAGCCCGCGCGGTCCAGCCGTTCCGCGACGGGCAGCATCATGCCGGTGGTCATGTTTTCCGCCCAGAGGCTTTGATGCCCGTCGCGAATAGTGGTGTCGACGAATCTAATTCCGTCCGTAGTCACTGCGATCCTTTCCTTTGCTTTGTGACTCTAACGTCTTGATTCTGTCGCTCGAATTCTTCTCTCTATGCCCTTTCCCTCACCCGTTCCCCCTCCCTGAGGGAGAGGGTCGAGGGTGAGGGGAATTATGAGGAATTGACGAAAGCAAAAATTGGATGGTCGTTTTTTAGAATTCCAAACTGAAAAACTTCTTGGCGTTATCCAGCATGATTTTCTTGCGCACTTCAGGTTTGATGTTGACCTGCTGGAATTCCTCCAACCAGCGCTCCACGCCAATGGCCGGCCAGTCCGAGCCGAACATTGCTTTGTCCTGGAGCAAGGTGTTGACGTTGTGGACGAGCTCCGCGGGAAAATATTTGGGCGCCCAACCGGAAAGATCGATGTAGTAATTCGCTTTATGACGAGCGATCGCCAGGCTCTCAGCAGTCCAAGGCCAAGTCGGGTGCGCGCTGATGATCTTCAGTTCCGGAAAATCAGCCGCTACTTCGTCTATGGCGATGGGCTGGCTGTATTTCAGTTTAATCCCCATGCCGCCAGGAGTTCCTGCGCCTGCCGCCGCCATACCGCCGTGGAAGAGGATCGGCAACCCGAGTTTCGCGCACTCTTCCCAGAGGGGATAGAAGCGAACGTCGTTGGCGAAAAAGTGCTGCCGAGCGGGATTCAATTCACCGATGCCGCTCAGCCCCAGGTCTTTGCACCGCTTGATTTCGTCGAGGGCGAGCTTTCCGGTCCACGGATCGATGGCACCGAAGGCCAGGAAAACATCGGGATGTTTTTTGACCGCGCCGGCCACGTGATCGTTCGGCACGGGAGTAAGACCCGTCACGGTCTCATCTCGCGTATTCATGATGACCGCCATCATTTTGCGCGCGCGATATTGATCGGCCATCTCGTCGATGGAAACCGGCGGTCGCTCACGGCCAAAGTACTTCGCCATTTGTGCAGTGCGAGACCCCTTCGCTTTCTGCGTGAATTCGTCGGATAGGTGAACGTGAACGTCGATTGCGACAATATCGCTAGCCATAGAAGCAGTCCTCCTTGTTTTGCCCGGTTTCTAAATTTACCTCACCTTATGTCATTGCCGCTGTCTAAGTTCAACAGCACCGTAGGGATGGGTTGAGCGCGGCGATCAATGTGTGAATGGCCACGACGCATGAAAGGATTTTATGCAGGCGATACCGTGTTCCCGACGCGCGCTTGGCGAAGCGGTGGGTTCGTCGCAACGCTGTTTACCCACCCTACGATTACGCGCCGGCGCTTCGCTTTTCCAGTGTGATGGAGAATCCCGGCCTTTGGACGTGGATCTGATTGTAATCGGTTCGCTTGCTCAACGCCTGCAGCAGATTTACCAGCGGTTGTTCCGCATTTAAATATTCGAGTGGGCGAGGATTTGCGCGCATGGCGTCGATATCTTCCTTGCCGACGATCCAGCGGAGTAGCAGCTCCTCGTCCGACACGTCTGGTGCGTTCAGTCGGCGTCGCATGTCGTCGGCGCTGGGCTCGTCCGGCTGCCACTTGGCCCACTCTTTGGCGCGGGGCCGGTTGAGAATCTTGTCTTTGACGTTCGGATCCATGTCGCGCGCCCCTTCCGCGCCGCCGTGGCCCAAAGCGAACTTGATGACCTGGTCGGTGACTTCTTTATAGCGCTCGCCGACGATGACGTTGATGGCCGCCTGGCTACCGACGAATTGCGATAGGGGAGTGACCATGATCGGGTAACCGAATTCGGCGCGGACCCGGATCGTCTCCTCCAACGCTTCGGGAAACCTATGTTCCAAGCCGACCTTGCGCAATTGGTGGCGCAGGTTCGAGAGCATGCCGCCGGGCACTTGATGCTGATACTGCGAAAAGTCGTATTCCACCGGTGCCCCGATAGTGAAGCCTTCGCGCTTGGCGATGGCCGTGAAGTGTTTCGAGACCGGTTTAAGCACCTCTTCGTCGATTTCGGTTTCGTAACCGAGCGAGAGAGCATTTTTGGCGACGTTGAACAGAGAAGGATTCGAGGAATCATCGGCCAACGGAGGCAAGGCGGTGTTGATAGATCGAATCCCCAGCTGTATTCCTTCTAGACAACAGAGTGGACCAAGACCCGTCGTGCAATGTGTGTGGAGCTCGACAGGAATGCCGTTGGCATTGTGGAAAATGACCGGCACCAGCGTTTGCATTCGTTCCGGCGTCAGCAATCCTCCGGGATCTTTCAGGCAGAGGCGGTAGGGCTTCAGCGATGCCGCCTGGCGCGTTCTCTCGGCGAAATATTCATCGCTGTGTTTAGGCGAGACGGAATAAATCAGATTCAGAATGACTTTCATCCCGATCGCATGGGCGACGCCCACTCTGAACTTCCAGCCTTCATAATCGTTCCATTCGTCCGAAATGCGCGCTTCGCGAATGCCGTTGGCAAACATCCTCTCGATGAACAGCCAATACATCGACGGCGGATTGTACTCGAACGTGTTAACTCTGCCCGCGATTACACGCAGTGGCGTCTTGGTGATTTCTTTGGAGACGAGCCGCACGCGCTCCCAAGGATCTTCTTTGAGTTCCCGAACTGTCTTCTTCAGGTGCGAGCCGGAAATTAGCTCGATGCCTTCAAACCCCGCGTCATCCATCCGCTTGGCGATCGGCAGCATCATACCGGTCGTCATATTCTCCGCCCAAAGACTCTGATGGCCGTCGCGCAGCGTGGTGTCGACGAATCGAATGGTGTCCATGAATCCTCCGAAGTATGTTGGTATGGATCATATGGGCTAGAAAAAATGAATTCAACGGCGAATATTGTGCGGCCCGATCTTGTATTTTCTTGATCTGTGCTCGGGTGAAAGGCGACCGCGCGGTTTCAGGCAGTGGGCAAATTGCTTAGTTGATCGAATGTATTCGAGTGATTAACGCAACTTAATTTATAGCATGTCGTCGCGAAAATTGTCTATTTACGGAGAAGCTGTAGTCGTGGGCAAGATCGAATTCAAGGAGAATACAGTTCAATTGCACGGTTAACGGATGGGCTTGACCCGCCATGTCGGGTCAAGCCTATGGCTAGATAGTTCTTCACGACGCCAAAGCGTCAACCACAGCCTTCGGATTAGAAGCCGCCACCTTGAGCAATGCTTGAGCGGGTCCTTCCGGACGTCGGCGGCCCTGCTCCCAGTTCTGAAGTGTCGATAGGCTCACGCCGATCATTAATGCAAACTCGGATTGAGACAGGTTGAACTTCCTTCGGACGGTCTTAAATGTCCGTAGGCTTTAGGTCAAACACCCGAGAGGCTTTCATTTCTCCTCGTCTGATTTTCCCAGCCTCTTTCACGCTGGCGAACTAGCTTGTCAAAAGCTCTTTTGTTCATTTCAGGTTCTCCTTCACCGGTTTTCGTAAGACTTTCAACTGTTCCTGCGTCAGATCTTCCTGACGGCTCTTACGATAGATCAACAGCATGTAGATGCATTTCTCTGTTTTGTGCCGATAGTAGATCACCCTCAGTCCGCCCCGCTTTCCTGTTGCATCAAAACCCCAGTGGAGTTTTCTAAGACCGCTGGCACCCCGGATGATGGCCCCTGCTTCAGGGCGTAGCAAGAGAGCGGACTGTAAAGCGCGGTAGTCATCATCAGACATGCAGCCTTGAAGCTCCCGCGTGAAGACGCGGGTTTCTACAAAGAGCATAAACGACTATACGCCATTGACGCATAGCCAGTAAGAGGAGAATATTGGAGCCGGTGATTTGGGCAACTATCTATTATAACGCTCCACTTCACCGGCGACCGAAGGCTGTCCGGTGCAAGCGAATGTTAGATTTCGTCCTCCGTGCTGCACTAGGGCAAGAACCTAACATCGACGGCGTCTCGAACGTTCACATTAGTGCCGACCGGGATCGCTCCCGAGTCCTTGGTAAACTGCCAGTTTTCCTCTACTGCAGACACCAAATCTTGCCCACTGCCCCTCCCACTCGGCATCAGAAACTTGTTTAACTCGGTAACCGCTCGGCCAGCTAGGTTCCGAGGCGCATTTGTCTTCTCGATGTACAGGTCGATAGCTTGGTCAGGATGTTCCTTCAAGTATCCCACTGCCTCCAGAACCGTCTTTACGAACCTCTTCACAATGTCAGGTCTCTGCTGGATCAGATCGTCCGTCGCCCACACGACAACAGCGGTGTAGGGCCTCGGGTAAACATCAGGCAGCGCGACCAGAATCTTCAGTACACCGGAATCAACCAACGTTAGAGCGGCGCCCTCCGCCGAATAGATCGCATCAACGGTGCCCGCCTTTAAGGCGGCCGTATTGTTCTCAAGGTCTCCAAGGGCAACAGGCTCAGCCTTGATTCCAAGCTTGTCGTTCATATACAAAACGGCTCGGTATGAGGTGTGAGTCGCGGAAAGTATGCCGATCTTCTTACCGTCCAACTCTTTCGCTGTTTTCATCGGCGAATCAGCCCGGACAAAAATCTTTGCTACGGTTTCGCCCAGGTAACCGGCAACGATCTTGACCGGCGTGCCTTGCGATCTGGCTAGAAGCACCTCGGCCGTGTTTACCAAACCGATCTTGACGCCTGCCTCTACCTGTTGTTTAAGCTGCACCGCTGAAGCCGCTGCGGGGATAAACTCCGGCTCGAGACCGTTTCGCGTCCAGAGCCCTCTATCTTTTGCCACACTGATCGGAAGAAAGAGCCATTCAAAGCTCGTGTGTTCGCCGCTTGCCCTGAGTTTCTCAGGGGACGAACTCTGTTGCCCGACAACCGAGCCGGCAGCAAGGGAACATATTCCTACCATCGTAACCAACCACAGATGGCGCCTCATTGAGTTCTCCTTTGATGGCGCGGCGGGAAGATCCTCTGAAATCTAACTATTAAGTGAGCCACCGTAGGAAACGACAAACGCCGGTCAGCCTATCTCCTGGGATGACTCCATCAATCCAATCAAATCCGGCTACGTTAACAGAGCTTCGACTCTGTTGTTTAATTTTTTTGCAGGGGAGAAGTAAATCCTATCTTTTGGGCACAAGAGCCTATCTTTTGGCGAGTCGCTGGCCAAGCGTTTTTGCCGTAAAGCCCACCTGTGTCATTATGCCGGTGGACGTTGATTCTGGAAAAGGCGACTATTATGGTCACGGAAAAGCATTTCTGAAGAGGGCCAAGGATCTTGGGATTGTCGATTCCTACGCATTGGAGAGGTGCACTCATTGGAGGAGTCTGAGCACACTCCGCATCGCGTAGAGTTTATCAGCACGCCGCTGACCGAATTCAAAAAAACGAGTAGGTTCGGCCTTTGAGAAACTTCGGAATGCGTTGATGAAACTTGAGGACAAAGAAAAAATTAAACTTTATCCACTCTTCCAATCTGTTGAGACTGGATGGAAAGGTTACTCGAACGCCGTTGAACTTAAGAATGATCAAGTAACTGAAGAAGTTTGGGATAGGCGGAGTGGTCCGAGGGGTAAGAGCTTGGTTGCACTCCTAAAGGAGCAAGAGAATCTTGAGAAGCAAATTAATGACCTTTTGGAACGCGAACAGGAAGAGAAATTAGACACCGAAACCTTCTTGAAACTGGTGAAACCCCTGAACCGCCAGCTGGACAAGATCGAAGATAAGCTAAGGAGAGATTACGGGCAATGATCACTTCAGTTTCCCCCAATACCTTCTCCTCTCTCCGGCGTCGCCTTTGCCCAAGCTCCGGGTTATCGCTGGCGGTAGGAGGTGAGCGATCAGCGGGAAGGTCAGACTTCGGTCTGGCCTTGCGCGACGAGTAGCCAAAACGACACTTGTCATCTATATTACAGACAGATTGCTCGTTCGTATTCGATGAGGGTACGACCATGGAAGACAAGAGGTGCCCAGCGTTTGTTGATGGTAAGGAGTGTGGTCGTGAGTTGACCGAGGTCGATCGCGAAGCCAAAAAAATAGCGAGATACGACTTGGGATCTATGAATGCAGTCTCGGTCATCGCACCTATTTTCTTCTCGAGCCGAAATCGATAGCCAAACCTTCCTGACATGCCCGTGAAGAAGTTATGGAAAAAAAGAAATGTCCCATGCTCCTAAGCCGGAGGTAAAGAAGTGAAGGTAGTTTTTTGTACTCGGGAGTATGATGAGCTCAGTGGTGGTCAGAACACCTGGCTTTGTCATTTTCTACCCGACCTTCGTCAACGTGGGGTAGAGGTGAAAGTGTTGTGTTTTACGTTATCGGAGAAAATCTACTCTACGGTCCTTTCACTTCGTAAGAGCGGCATTAGCTGCACGACGTGTTCTGAAAAAGAAAATGTTACCACAGAGGACAGGATCCATTGGCTTTTAGAGCAGCTATTGTACGACCCGCCCGATGTGTTCGTGATCAATATGGTCATTCCCGCTCCTTATTATGCGGCCAGGTGGCTGCGACACGCCGGTATTCCGACCGTAGGGGTATGTCACGTAGGGGTAGGGCACTCGCTCTATCGAGGATTGCTTAATCCATTCGTTCTGGGCGACAAGGATTATCGAGTTCCGACGCTTGTGTGTGTATCCCAATATCTTGAACAGGATGTTATAAAAAGAAATCCTCTGGGAACCACGGTTAAATATATCCCCTGCGGCGTTCGTATTCCGAACGGCGTAGCAGAGAGGCCACGCGACAGGTTAAGGCTAGCTTATGTTGGCCGGCTGGCGGAGGAGGCGAAAAGAATAGTTGAATTGACTAAGGCTCTTTGTAGGGCCGTGCGCGAGGTCCCCGGCACTGAGGCTTTTATTTATGGCGACGGTGAAGAGCGTAAGGCAGTGGAACGTATTCTTTCCGAAAACAATCGCCTGCCGGTCCATCTGGTTGGTGCGATAGAATACGACAAGGTTTATGAGTACCTGCTTAAGTGCCACGTTATCGTTTTGGTATCTGACTGGGAAGGCTTTGGTAGAGCAATGCTAGAGGGGATGGCTTGCGGTTTAGTACCCATTGGGTTTCGTCACGCCCGTGGCGGTGGCCAGGAATTGATAGAGGATGGCGTAACGGGCCTATTAGTAAACGATCGGGGTACTGACTTCGTAAATACGGTACGGCGATTGAGAGCAGACTTAGATCTATGGCGCAGGTTGGCAGATTCCGCTCGCGCCTCGGCCGAGGCTCGTTATTCGATGAAGGTATGCGTAGATCAGTGGTATGCGCTTCTGAGTGCCCTAATGAATAATAATTTGAGGAAGCCTATTGCGATTCCACGTCAATTTAACTTACCTACGGTAGATCCCGACTTGGCGTGGTTGGACACACGTCCAGCTCCCACGATTTATGAGAAGTTGATTGAGTGGTTTCGGAGAGTTAAGCCGTGAGGGGATCTTAAGGGCATGGCTGGGGGCGTAATTATACTTTCATTAACGAGAGCCACTCGCATCTTAGTCTCGGCGTTACAGTGCCCCGTGTGTACCTGGACCGGACGGCCAGGGTGGCTCCCGTCAAAAGCGAGATGGCAAGGCTATGGCGTCTCGTCGTAGGCGAGGATGGATCGGCTGGGTATCGGTCTTCACACTTTCGTCATTGATGCTTTCACCCAAACGGGCCGCGTAATAAGACCAAATCTCTTCGAAGCGTGCCTCAATGCTCTCTCGCCGTCATGCGTCTCACCCCCATTCCACCACAGGCGAATATTTCGACACAAGTATCTAAACGCCGGTGGTCTAAGCCGCACAACCCAGGGTCGCCGGGTCGACGCCGCCGCTGGGTCGCCTTGTTTACTCGACGCGAGGTAGGAATAAAGACTGTACGATGGTAGCAGCGGCTCCCGTGCTTCCTGTGGGCTACGTTGTTAACGCGAGGCGGATTGCTGAAAGGAGGATTATTCTCGTGGGATACCGCTTGGCTGATCTTCTAAGGCGGGTTGTGGGCAACTAAAGTTCTCCCAAAATCTCCGTTCGCTTGGTGTTATATTCTTCCTCGTTTATTAAGCCATCGGTTTTGGGCTGTTCAAGTGCTCTTAGGCGTTCGGAAGCTGAGCGAACGCTTGGCACCGATCCGCTTCCGTCAACGAATTTCTCGTACTCCGCCAGTATCACCCGCTGGATCATCATTCGCGTTTCAGCATTGGCCGGATAAGCAAGCTGCCTGTGGGTACCGTCTCTCTGCTTTCTGTTAGGCATCGAGACGAAAAGTCCCGTGGGGCCTTTAATGATTCTGATATCGTCGACAGCAAAACAGTTGTCGAAGACAATCCTCACATCGGCTTTAACTAAGGCCTGGTTGGCGGATTTTGACTTCCGTAATCTGCATGTTCATTCCGACCCGAATGTCACTGCTTCCAGACGGTGCGAGACCTTTTCCAACGATCGAGCCTTCTAAACGTATCCGGCGATCAAGGGCAATGGCATAGGAGCCTACGACGGCCAAGGTGAACCAGATGATGCCTCTGAGTGGCCAGCCGAAACGGTTCTCCTTCCACATGGAGACCAACAAGTAAACGACGCAGGTTAGGCCCAGGATTAGAATCATCCACAGGCTCAAAGCTATTATTATTGTAAGCCCGGTTTGCACTGCTCAGTTGGCTTTGGGCGTGGCTTTCCCCCGCATGATCTAACCCCGGCTTTTGCGCCGTAGAAGCACGGACCCCACGATGAGACACGACCCATTAGCAGATAGATTTCAGGCGGCGGGCAAATTGCTTAGTTGACTGAATGTATTCGGGTGATTAGGGCATGGGAATTAATGAGCGGACACGCCAACCCACTTAAATTTATAGCGATGTTTACGCGAGTATTGTTATCTGTAGTCGTGGGGCATGATCGGATAAAGCAGTTCTAGGCAATTAGGCGAACAGATGAATCTGCAGCAACAGACGAGAACGGTGGTTCATCTTTTGAAGGTTTGGCTATCTTAACTAATGTCAGCTTCCAAGCGGAGCTGGAAATTCTCTCAGCCTTGGGGTAATGGGAAGTTTAAACTAACGGGTAAGGGAAGTGATCCCTTTCTTTATTTGGAGAGTGATTCATGATCATTTGGAGGGTGATCCATGATCGAAGGACTTGCATTGCAAGTTGCACAGAACTTTAGAAATGTGTCCGAACAACAAATTGCTGAGTTGGAACAAAAGGTTATAATGACTGCACCCAACTCTCTGGAGTGTCACCTCCTGTATGCATTAAGGGTATCAAGATGCGTTCCTGGCCTGCGTAACTTGGATACGCTTGCTTCTCGTTGGGGGGTAGCCCGGCGCGGTGCAGGCGGAATGGGATTGGATGCAGCCACGACATCGCCAGACTGGTCCGCGATCGTGGATTTTTTGATCAAGCTGTATCTCGAGAAGTTTCGCGAGATGGCTCAGCGAACTGTCACAATGGCAATCGAAAAGGCAGCCAAACGAAAGAGCGAGGCCGCGAAACAGAAAGTTCTTGAGAAAGGAGTTGCCACGCTGATTGCTGCAAGGAATGCATTCAGGTGCGACCTACCAAGCCTAGACCAAGAGACTCAAGGGTACATTCAACGCATCGAGGAAGTCAGACAATCTTGAGTTCCGACCAAACAATAGACGAAGACGGACATAGGATGACAGCACGGCAAGTGAACTAAAAGCTTTTAGTTGTGCTCGCCCAAACGTGCGTTGAAGCATCTCGGTTGATTTCCTTTTCTGATGATACTAAATGACACTTCGGTGCTGCCGCACCGGGTATTGAAATAATGCATTTTAGGTCGTGCTTAATTTTAATGTGACGTACGATGAAGAAGTTTGACCTTAACATTGAGAAGATGCTCCAGGACTGGGAGATCTACCACGCAGTCCGAGAAATTATAGCCAACGCGCTCGATGAGAAACTTTTGACCAAGACCAAAGACATTGAGATTGTCCAAGACAAGCAGAGATCCTGGCACATCAGAGATTTCGGACGTGGCCTGAAGTACGAACATCTCACGCAGAAAGAAAATGAAGACAAACTTAGCCATCCCAATCTCATCGGCAAATTTGGCGTCGGTCTGAAAGATGCGCTTGCTACGTTTGACCGTAGAGGACTGAAGCTTCTTATTAAATCTAGGTTTGGCGACATTACTCTCGACAAGTCGGAAAAGCACGATTTTGAGGATATCGTAACTCTTCACGCCTGCATTTCGGCTCCATCTGAACCGGAACTCATCGGAACAGATTTTATTCTTCACGGTTGCTCGACCACCGATATCGACAAGGCCAAAGCACTGTTTCTTAAATTCTCTGGGGAAAAAGTTCTTGAGAAGACCCAGTTCGGCGACGTACTGTCCAAAAACAGTCCCTCTTCTCGCATTTTCATCAACGGAGTAAGAGTTGCCGAGGAGGAGAACTTCCTCTTTTCCTACAATATTACATCGCTCACTACGGCAATAAAAAAGGCGCTCAACCGAGAAAGGACCAATGTCGGTCGGAGTGCATATTCTGATAGGATCAAATCAATTCTGCTTACCTGTGAAGGCAAGGTTGTCGCTCAAGCTCTGGTTGACGACCTAAAACACTTTGAGACAGGCACTCTTCACGATGAACTGAAATGGACCGATGTTTCAGTTCACGCAACCAAGATACTCAACAGTGTTTCCAAAGTTGTTTTTTTGACACCCTCTGAACTTATGCAGGCACCAAAGTACATCGATGAGGCAAAAAACGCCGGTTACCAAATTGTCACGATACCAGAAAATGTTAGGGACAAGATTTCGGGGCAGTCCGATTTATCTGGTAAACCTATGCAGGACTTAAAGCGATTCAAACAAACCTGGAATGACAGCTTCGAGTTTAGGTTTGTCAAGCCAAGCAAGTTGACCCCATCGGAGAGAGCAATCTATGAGGCTACTCCAAAAATTGTGTCACTCATTGGCGGTTTGCCACGCAACGTAAAGGAAATAAAGATCTCTGAGACAATGAGAATCGAGACCTATGCCTTCGTTGAAGCGTCAGGTCTTTGGGAAGGATCAACCGGTACCATCATAATCAAGCGTAGCCAACTTCAAAGTCTCGAAGAATACGCGGGTACATTACTCCACGAAATTGGGCACGCCCAGAGTGGTGCGCCCGACATATCGAGCGAATTCGAAAAGACTCTAACCAACCTCCTTGGTAAAACTGGCTCGCATATCGATGGCGTTCAGGTTAAGCGGGGAATCATCTCAAAGTTACTTAGTCGTTAATTGACAAGATCGTTGACGCTGTACCAATTTTGGATGAAGAATTTTGGCCGAGTAATTATTGTGTAGCCTCATTTCCCTTTTTCTCCAGCTCTTTCTCCAAGGCGATGTTAAGCGTTAAACACAAGACGATAACAGCACCTGCACCACCCCCGATGACTACCGTCTGAAATATCGTGTGTGCAGTCTCTGACCGGGATTGGCATTTGATTTAACGCTTCGCTGTATGTAAAGGTGGCTCCCTCCAGCTTGCCACAAGCATTGCAGGATGCAGTACCACACGTGGTTACTCGCAACCTTGTCTTTCTCCAGTCGATTGAACCTGTCTCAGCAGCATTCTGCCATCCAGCCAATTCCGCCCTAATCGCCTCTTGCATAGTTGCAAGAAAGTCTTTTCCTTCTTCTTTCAGGAATAGTGCCATTTGAAAGTAGATCATCTTTAATTGATGATGATCTCTTGTTCCTCTTACGAGCCCATTCATGAGTTGCCAGACCACATCTGTAGCCTTCGGCACATGGCCGATCTCGTTGGTGAAGCTACCCCGCGCCGCGTTGAACGCTTCACGAGTCACCGCAAGCTTCTTCAGCCAGTCTTCGGCTCTGGCTTCATCTTGAGTGCATGGCCTTCCTTCTCGAACATAGATTGAAAGGTGGCAGAAAGGACAACTTACCTTACGTTTAGGAGTTGTGGGCAATGCTTTGTGACAATAGGGACAGAAAGCTGTTTGTGGCATTTAGTCTTGCACCCTCACTTCGCTCGGGGGGACAGTTACAAGGATCAAGCTGATTACGTAATCCCAATGTCAGGAAAGGTCAATTTCGATTTGACAATAGTTGTTAGGCCTGGTTTTTTGCTGTCACTAGGGATTCTGCTGATGAAGTCTTATGACCCCAACGATTCGCTCCTCTTTCGAAGATTGATGTTCGTCTTGCCGCACTCGCAGCGGACGGACTCAGGAGTTTCGCGGTCTGGCGACACACGGAGATACTCCCCGCAATCCGAGCAAGTGAATCCGCCAAGAAGATCCCGGAACGCCTTGGCAACTGGTTCGAAGTCCCTCTTCACCAAATTATCCCAGGAGTTGAAGTGTACGGCGGCGTTCACTTGCCACTGTTCCGCTTTTGAGGCCTCGGCCAGCAGCGCAAACTTGGACTCGCGAGCGGCTAAGTGGACGATCACCTCCTTTTGGTTCCACGAATTTGCGGCTTCTTTCGCGCGCATATGGAGCTTTCGCATGTGCGTGATCGCCGCCGGCAGCAACTCGCCAAGCTGATATTGGCCGTCGCCACGAAACTCCACCGGCGCACGCAGTCGGTGGCACAACTCCGCCGATGCGTACTCGAGGTAGTGTCGGAGAAGCGCGGCGGCCGCCCGCACGTCGTTTTCTTTCAGATGTTCGTCGATCTCTGTTCATACGTCCCGCTCATCCCACCGAGTCGGTCCCTCATCGACGCTCCAATTCCTGAACTGCACCGCGGACCGCCCCCCCGTAAGCCCTTCGGTCCTCATATGACGCAGCCAGATCGGGTCATGGGTAGTCATGATGAACTGTGTTTTCGGGAACTCCCTTTTCAGAAGAGTACACACCTCCCGTCGGTGACCCGCGTCCACAGACATGAGAACGTCGTCCAGCACCGCGAAAGTGAACCCGTCGCCTTGAAGGTATCTCATAAGTGCGAGGTACAAGCACAAGCCCATACCGTCTTGGTGGCCTTCGCTGTGATACGCGCCCGGGGGAAAGAAGCCGCGGCCGTAGAAGTCCACGTCGAAGCCGAGTTTTCCCATCGACGGGATCAGCTTAGCCTGGAACTTGTCTTCATCGTCGCGGTTGACGAATCCATAGAGCGCCGCGAAGTCTTTCTCAACAGCTGCATAGATCCCTGCGAGTACCGCGTCACTGGTCGTTGCGTAGATGTCCGATACTTGCCGTGCTGTCTGAGCTTGCTGCTTGGCGGCGTTTAGTTTCCACATCGCTTCGCGCCAGACCTCAAGGCGCTCCTGCGCGACCGTGAGCCATTCCCGAGCGGCGTCTTGCTTTGTCGGGTCAGGTAGCATGGCGACTACATTCTCAAGCTCGTAGATGGCGTCGAGGACGGCCGGTGGTACGCTGGGCACGTTGGTGAGAACCGAGATACTTTCGGCGAGCGGTAGAAGGGAAGTCAGCCTCTCGATTGCGGTTCCACAATTAACGCTGTAGTCGCGAGCAGAGTCGCAGCCTACAGGTGGCGTCGCCAGCGCGGCGTAACGTACCAAAGTATTAATTGCGACCTGCGCTTTCCCGAGAGCCACGATCAACGGAGCGATTTTTGTTTTTGCTGCTATGCGCTTGCGCGAGACGTCTTCCAAGTGGTCAATCTTGGTCTGAACATGCTTCCTGAGTTCGTCGAGGTCCCATCGGGTATCGCAGAACGGGCATGCTCCATCCTCGATTAGCTCTATCCCAGTCGTATAGAAAGCCTCTTGCTTCACACTTGCCGCAATTGCCGGATCGCCGGTCAGTGCGTTGAGATCAGCCACCACTTCAGCAACAAGCGTCGCGCTGGGGACGCTGGCGATTTCCGCAAGCGCCTCGCGAGCGGCTCGGATGTCCGCAAGGGCCTGGGCTTTAGGAATCCGCTGTGGCTTTGCCGGCGGTGGCGTAGCCATTCCATCCTTGAGAGACGTTGATTCAGTGAGGTCCGTAAGCGCGGGAAGATCGAGTATCGCGCGTTGTGCATTAGCGGCAGCGAGCACAATAGCCGTTGTGACTTCGGACACTTCCAGCGCACGCAGGAGGGTATCGCGCGCCTGCATACTCGCTGTGCCAAGGGGGACCAATTTCTTCTCGCAGCTGTTTGCGATCTTTTGCAAACCAACCCGGACCTGTTCCACCTCATCGAGATGAAGTAACGCTTGAACCTCCTCAGCACGTTTGCCGGGTGTGGCAAGCACGTACCGAATCAATTCCCGGCGTGAGAGGACGAACTCAGGATGAGACTTCACTTGCTTGAGAACTTCGAGCGTTGCGGCATCGCTCGGCGTAACGTGCGCAACTGCCGGAGTCTTCAGTCTCCGCTCGACGGTGACAGTTTTACTGAGGCTGGGGATCGTGACCTTGACCGTCACACGTGCCTTGTCTGGGTCGTTTCGTCTGTCTACGTGGGGGCCGTGCTGTTTGAGGGAGATGTCTCCTCTTCCCTCCCCCGAAAGACGCGACACATTTCCAGTGAGGGCGAACTCAAGAGCGTCAACCACGCCACTCTTTCCCGTACCGTTGGGACCACAGATGGCGAAATTCTTTTCTTTGAAATCTAGGGTCAAATCACGGATGCCGCGAAATTCCTTGATCGTTATGGAATCTACCCGGATCACGACAGCGACCCCTCTCCGAGGACGGCGACTGTCAGCGCCCGCCGAGTGAAGGTCCGCTCTTCCAAGAGGGCTTTGCGAAGCCGGGCAACCAACTCGAGTGGCACGCTGGCTTCCCCAAGGGCCAGAAGGAAGTTCTCGAAAATCTGTGTGGGAATGTCAGATGTTCCCTCTATTATGGGGGACCTAGTCATAAAGCCGCTCAAGGTCAGTCGTTGTGTCAGCCGTACAACCGTGCAAACCCTTTGAACCAACTCGACCACAATATCAATCACCTGCGAGGACCATGTCAAGCCTGCTTTTCTTTACAGAGACTACGGACTCCTATCGTCTGTCCAGCTATCGGGCGGCAGTGTATCCAGGCTAAGCAATTGCCCGCCGGGCTTTAGGTACGGAGCGACTCTTTTTGCTCTTCCGGCGGTCTGTTTTGTCTGAGGATTGAACTGACGCCTCAGTATCATCTACCTGACCCTATTAACTTAGTTCTCCACCGGCGCTCCTGCGTGATCTCCGTTAGGCCGATGCTCAAAGGTAGCAAGAGTACCGAAATTCCCAGGGCGACGGCGCCTTTCCAGCCGTAGTCGCTGTAGGCGTAGCCGCACGCGGTGATGCCCGCTCCGCCTCCCGCGTAATAGCAGAGAACGTACAGCGAATTCGCTCGCCCGCGGCTCGATGTGAGTCTACGGTTGAGTAATCCTACTGCGGCGGCGTGGATGGAAAAGAAACCGGCGCAAATTGCGACAAGGCTCGCGGCGATTGCGACGAGAGATTGAATGAGCGTGGCGGCGATGGCGGCGGCAAATACCAAAGATCCGAGCACCATCGTTGCGCCGCTTCCCAGCCGATTGCTGAGCCTTCCTGAAGCGGGTCCCATGACGATGCCGATCAAATACGCAAGGTACATGAGAGTGATCACCTCCGTGCGCGCAGAAAACGGTGGTTTGGAAAGATAGAAGGGCAGATAATTGAATGTCGACGAGAAAACGAAGAACGCGCCGAAGGCGACGACGAACATGCGCAGCAGGCCCGGCTGCGCGAGCAGCTCGATGAAGCCGGCGTGCGGCGATTCGATCTTACGTTTCGGATTCTCTGCGGGAAGCCAACGGAAGGCGGCGATTGTCGCCGTCATCAACAAGACGGACGCGCTCACGAACGCGTAACGCCAGTGGAGCGGTGGATGGATCCAGCCGCCGAGGAGCCGCCCGCCTAAGCCTCCGGCCACCGTCGCTGAGACGTACGATCCCATCACCACGTTGAGGCGCGCGGCGGGCAGGCTCTGCGCCAGATAGGCGGCGATGCACGTGGTCAGTGCCGGAATAAAAAGACCTTGGATAAAACGCGCTGCGATTAGAACAGCAATGCTATGCGTGATCGCGCAGACAAGGCTGGTTGCGGCGACGACCGCTCCGCCCGTTAGAACAATGGGCTTGATCGGATATCGGCCGGCGAGCATCCCGAAAGGGAGATTCGCCAGGGCGACGCCGAAGATGACCATCGAAACCGAGAGCGACGCGGTTCGCGCATTGACGCCGAATTCATTCTCGATGACGGGCGGCACCGGTTGGGTGATGTAGACGGTGGTGAACGCAGTGGCGACCAAAAAGAAGACGAGCGCTTGCGTTGGAACCTGGGAGTGAGTTTCCATTGATGCGAGATGAGTGACAGCGGCATTGTATCATGCGAGCAAAAGTTTCGCCCTTTGGCAAAGCGGGACTAACGGGGATTGATCGGAGATGTCAAACCGTTGGTGACTGCGAAAATTTCCCTGGCCCCTCTTCTTCACATTTCACAGAGGGGGAAATGATGATCTTCCCCCCCGTCGGCGGGAGAGAGCTGGAGTAAGGGGGTAGGAAGATTTGGGCGCCTCGTCTGGCTCTTCTCCATTGTGATCTGTGTCACGCCGGAAATAGGGAGCGCTACTGGAAAGCGCCGACCTTAGGCCGCGACTCATCGAAGCGTCTTTCGATCCGATCCAGGATATCCGTCGCGACTAGGCCGGTGATAATGAAAATCAAGATGCCCACAAAGACCTTATCGGTCTGGAAGGTTGCGCCAGCGACGGTGATCATAAATCCGATGCCTACTGTAGCGGCGTACAACTCTCCGACGAACACGCCGATCAATGCCCGTCCGACCGCCAATCGCAAACCCGTCAAAACAAAAGGCACCGTAGAAGGAGCTACCACGCTTTTAAATATCTGCCACTGCGAAGCGCCAAAGCTTCTTGCCGCATCGACCAGACTGATCATCTGACTCTCCGTGGCGTTGCATTTCTGAGACACCCTTTCCAACTGAGGACCCAGACTTATTTGTTCTTCGCAGTTGACAGTTTGGACCGCATCGGAAAGAATTTCTCTGCTTGGCGGGCGTGTGATCGACTGGAGGGACGTATGGCGTTGTTGGGGAGCGGAGTCAAAGGCTGCGTATCGCCGGTCAGAGTATCGCCGATTTCGCGGCCTTTGGCGGTCAACTCAATTCAGTTAAACTAACGGTTGTCCTCGGAGCGGTATGAGTCCCGCATATTAATCGGCGCGACCGCCGCGGTAATCATAACCCACGCGCCAATAAAAGTATCCGACCGTATCTCCGTTCCTTTCGATGGACTCCCGGAAAACATCGCTGGTGCGAGAGAAATAACGGGCTAAGAGAGGATTCGATAGCGTGTCATGCCTGAAGTCGATCATGACCATCGTTCTGCCGACCTCTGCCGAGCTTGGGAACCAATATTCCCACATCAGACCTCGGCCGCCGAACAGGTGAGGTCCGCCCGCGTTTTGAAATCTATCCAGATCGAGCGGATCATCGTAGAAGGCTAGCTCGCTGGATATAAAATATTTGTCCATCCCGAAGATTAATGGTTGGGAGCCCGTTTCGTTTTCCATTTTTCTCTCGATGACATCCACCTTTTCCCCCATGCTCTTCCATGGGCCAAAAAGCTGCTTCGATGACATCGGTCCAATGCCCGGCAGCCCGAGCGCAAGATAATAGAACCATAGGCCGATAATCAGTAGGAGCGCGGCAGCCGTCGGCACCCAGACTCGCTCCATGAATGAGAATAGTGTGCGGGCTGTTTGACGCAGCGGCATGGCCATGTCTTGAGCGACCCAGGGGAGGCATGCAAGCCAGAGCGGTCCCGTCCAGTTGAGCCTTGGTGCGTGCTGGAGGCTATAAATAACAAAAAGCGAAAGGGGGACTAACGTGAACACTAGAGCGAATAGTCGTTGCCGGCGCTCGCCGGTCGGTGGCGAGAAAGGCGTTGAGAGCGCGGTTACCGAGTGGAAGAGCGTTTG